>Ga0209020_1001566_pt1 | contig 22131 bp, 15 predicted proteins | sample PinacodermBB_FD_187298 | JGI IMG/M metagenome (GOLD analysis project Ga0209020, IMG submission 187298) | Host-associated microbial community of the marine sponge Aplysina aerophoba from Gulf of Piran - sponge pinacoderm, lysed by bead... | ecosystem: Host-associated > Porifera > Sponge >... | reverse complement strand
GGCAGAGACACCGGCAGAGACACCGGCAGAGACAAAAGCAGAGACACCGGCAGAGACACCGGCAGAGACACCGGCAGAGACACCGGCAGAGACAAAAGCAGAGACAAAAGCAGAGACAAAAGCAGAGACAAAAGCAGAGACAAAAGCAGAGACACCGGCAGAGACAAAAGCAGAGACAAAAGCAGAGACAAAAGCAGAGACAAAGACAAAGGTTGAGACACAGATTGGGACAAAGACCGAGGCAGAGAAGATCGGCGAGGGCGGACTCCCGGCGATCCCCGTTGCTGATTCGAGTCGCCAGTCGGCAGCCGCAATGGCGCAAACACCATCTCTTCGCCAAACACCATCTCCTCGCCGCGTTGCGGCGGGGGGTGGCGCATCCCGGAAAAAATCTGCGCCTTCTCCCGTCCATAAGTCAAAAGCAAAGCGCAAGAAGAAGGGGAGGACGGAGAGTCGTTCTTTTTCTCTCGGAGACCTTGGTGTCACTGATCTGATCGGGCGGCTGAATGCCAAAGATGTGTCTCCTGATGAGACCGTGACTTTGATTCGCGAAGTGGAAAAGCGCAGGGAGGCCGGCCAACTGGACGCGAATGACCAGGTTCTGGTTCGGCGCCGGGTAGCCCACAGCTACTTGTCACGGGACGACCTGGAACGCACCTTGTTCTGGGTGCGCACAGGGGGGGATACAGGGACTGGTATTGAGGCATCGGTCCCCCAGCGTCTGCTGGGTACGCTCAGTCTGGCCTTGTCACTGCCGGAGTCTTCCCTTGTGGAGGGTCTGGCACGGGAACTGCTGGCCGCGCCGCGTCTGATCTTGTCCAGTCAGTGGGACTGTAATGAGCTTCTGGGTTTTCTGGCATCTCTGAAGCACAGGACACAGAGTGCCGGGCGGACCAATCTGTTCTCCTTGCTGTTCATTCGCTGTTTGTCCGCATTTTGTGATCTGGCGCTGAAAATACCGAAACGGATGACACCAGGGCAAATGGTGCAGCTGCTGCGTTTGTCGGTCGAATCGTCAAAAGTTGTGCACACAGTAGCGCAGATCCTGGCGCAGCGAACATTGACATCGGACACGACAGACTGTCTGCAATCCCTGTTCTGTGCATTTGAGCGGTGTGATGCGCCGGATCAGGAGTTGAAGAAAGTTATGCTGGAGTTGTGCGATCACAGTGCCTCCCTTCTTCCGGCGCGGACCATGGCGGTGCTTGATCGGCTGCCGCCCCGACGAAAGAAAGACGAGGAAAGAAGCTGGCAGGAGACCTACTTGCGCTGTGTTGTCTGCCTGGAGCAAAGAAAAAAAGAACAGGCGTTGGTCGCACTGGCTGAGCTGGAAGAGGCAGCGGCGGCCGTTTTTGATGCTTTTTCCCGGTCTGGAGCCATATCGCGTCCCGAGCGTTGGTATATACGGCAGCTGGTGTGTCGGTTGCGTGTGTGGAAGGCCATGGGACACCAGCAGGCGGTCAGCTTGCTTGAGCGTCTGGACGGTGTCTCTGAAGCGCTTCAGGTGCGCTACTGGTTAATGGGTTCTGTCAGAAAGGGCGGGGCGTTGGACAGTATCCGGCACAAGCTGGAAGCGGTGAGTGATGGTGCGAAAGGATGGCTGACTGCGGAGGAGTTGCGCGCTCTCACCAGCGTGCGAGACAAAGGGGCCGGCCCCCCGTTGCGCTCCGGTTCAGCAGCGGGGGATCATGCGGGCTTTGAGCCGGCCATGGAAGAGCCGGAGCGGCCAGGGGAAGCAGATCTGTTGGAGGAGGTGCGGCCGCTGGTCGGTGCGGCATCACAGTTTGCGCGCGGGCCCGTTACCCTGGCCTGTGCACGACAGCCTGCCAGTCGGGATGCTGACGTCGATTTGTGGCGCCCGCTGGTGGATGCCATGGAGCAGGCCCGGGTCAACTTTCAGACACTTGTGTTACCGCGCCAGAATTGGCTGGACGTCGAGCGCGATCCTGAGAGTGTTTTTACAGGCATGCAGTATCTGGGTTTGTGTCGGTTCTGGCAGCCGAGCCACCCGGATGAAGACTTTTCCCGACTGTCTGCCTATCAAAGGCGCGTCAGAATGGACGCGCTGGAAGCTTCCTTGCAGCGTGTCGCCCAGTGGGGGGACACAGCTATGCCCTACTGCATCCAGCTGAGAAAAGAGCGCAGCAGCCTGAAAGCCTGGCAGCTTCTGTTGAAGCTGGAACAATGGATGACAAGCTGGCAGATGAAGGAGCACTGGCTTCTGGAGGGGCTTGCCAGCCTCAAGAAGGCTTGTCAGGACATAAAAACTCTGGAAAGAGATGCCGTAGGTCTGCCTGTTGCGGCCTCTTTCTGGAAAAGATGGGAGAAACTCCATAGCTGTCTTGTGCTTTGGGAAGTGCTTGGCGATGCCGTGAGCACTTGCAATGCGGCGTTGCGGATTCGTGCCGCCTGTTCCCTGGTAGAGGACAAGGCGTTTGTTGCGAATCCGTTGTATGCGGGGGGGGCTCTGGCGTTGGTGCTCGAGGCTCTGAACCCGGGTGCCTTGAACGTGCCGTTGGCCAGTAAAGTGTTGGGCGCCCGCTGTCTTGCAAGGCTGGCCTTTATGCAGCACTTGCTGGTGCAGAAAGACGCGTTGAGTCTGGATTTGTTCCATCATAACAGGGTGTTGTGCCAGAGAGACATCGCCAGTGTGGGAGAGCTTTCTGTTGTGTTGCGTATGGCTTTGTGCCGCTTGCAAGGTTTGCGCAGTCTGCAGGAAAAAGAATTGCCTCAGCCACTGAAGTTGCTGTCAGGACAGCTGTTCGGGTTGATCAAGCAGTTGTTGGACAAGACGCGCTGATGGGGCTGTCCGATGAACAGGGGCCGCTGGTGGACAAGGGTCGTTTTTTTCGTGCTGGATGTCTCTTCAGAAAATGCCGCGCAAGAAGCGGAGCTGTGGGGAGTGCGCTGAGACTTCGTGAAGATGAGTCGGGAAACAATAGACCGGGGCGCCTTTCGTTTCGTACCAGTGCCAGGGCTCAAGCTGAACTTCTCGTGCAGCTGCTGTTGCTGAACAGCTCACCGGTTTCCGGGCCTCTTTTTCTGGGTGACGCTGTTAACGTCAGTCCCTGATGCCGTAAAAACACCAGCAAGAACCTGCGATATTGCAGGCTTGACCACTTCCCTTTGGCAAAAGAAGACGACAGGTGGCTTGTGATTTGTTGACCAATCCGAGGCGGCACTATAGGATCGGTCTCTTTCGATCCGTCCATACGCCATACGTAGACGGCCGTTTCACACTGGACAACAAAGGGGTGCCCTCATGCTCACGTCTACACCAGGTTCGAAGTCGGTCACCGAGGGATTGCCTGATCTCAAGCGCACCCTGTGGTCGAAAATCGGCGTTTTAAGAACTTCATCCACGCGGAAAGATTTGCTGCAACTTAAAGAAAATATTACTTCCATAAAGTCTCTTGGAAAAACAGAGGGGAGCGATGACCAGGTTATTTCCGATTATGAAAAAATAAAAGATAACCTAAGTGATCTGGAGGTTATTCGAAAAGAAAAAGGAGGGGACCTGACTAAATATAAAAGCGAATACCTTTCCAGTCTTATAAAGGTAGCGCAGACGATGCTTGATGAGCGTAAAGATTCTTACGTTAGTTCCCTTGAAAACAAAGAGAAAGAGAGTAAGAAGTATTTTGATGTTTTTTCGAAAGACGTGAGCGCGCTGGATAAAACTCTAAAAGAGGCGGGAGCTGTTCAGTGTCAAGTACAAGCTTTGAGAGAAGATGTAAAGAATCTTAAAGAAACAGAGTTCAAGCAAGGAATGGAGGTCAGTCGTGCGAGGCAAAATCTTGATGAGGCCAAAGAGAAATGTTTTTCCGCTTTGGGAATCTCTGACAAGAAAGTCAGGGTAAAGTTAGGCTCGCAATACGAGAATGTTGTAATCACAGGCCAAAATGCCATTCAGATGCGTGATGCGTCTAGGTTCGTACGTAAAATCGATTCCGTAAATAGCTATCTTGGCGAATTGAAGGAAACAAAAAAAGCTCTTGGTAAGCTTCGTCAAACTGATAGCCAAATAAAAGGCTTTGATCCAGATATATACAACGTTAAGACTTCATACACAGGAGGGACGCTGGTAGAAGAAATGGATCAGGGTGGCTTGAAATATAAAGGGAGCAAGTCCAGTTTTGATGCCAGGAACGCGGTGGCAAAAAGTCGCTGTGAGGCTGCTATAAAAGAATTGGCTAAACGTGGTATTCCAAAAGAACGCATGAGTATCAAGGAGACAGACGCTTCTGTAAAGGCCGCCTCCAAGTACTCTGATGGAAAAATGTACAGGTACTACCAGATTGAGTTTCATACTGAGAGTTTGAAAAAGGATATTGAAAAGTGTGAGAAAAGGGTTAAAAGTTTGAGTGATGCTCTAAGAAAAGTTCCTCAGTCTGGAGAGTATGACGCGTTTGTCCGTATGGTTGATAGCCTTGATTCTGACTATAGCGGTAAGCTTGGGTCGGATATAACCACCTGCTCTCCTTCTCTGTTGAAAAAATTAAAGTCAGTGTTTTCTGAGGAAAAAACAGGAGAGATTTCTAGATGTTCCAGAGAAGTCATTGGAGAGCGAAGTTCTGTAGAAAAAAAAGTGAAAACTGAGCTCCAGGATATGTTTAAGAATCTTGATGAGCTACAAAATGCACGGAAAACAACACGAAATGAGCTGGAAAAGAAAAAAATTGAATTAAGAAAGGCTGAAGAAAAGCGCGGGCACATCACCAGTAAACCCTTGAAGAAGGTGCAGAAGGATCTTGCAAGGAAACGAGAAGCCAGAAAATATTGGGAAGAAGACATGCAAGGTTGGCAGCTTAAGAAAATGGAAGAGTTGGGAAAAACGGGCGACGAGCCCTTGACCAATGATGATGCAGTGACAAAATTATAAGCAGCCTGTTGCCGCTGAGGGATGCTGGATGAAAACAGCAAGTGCGCTTGACTGACTCTCGGCAGTGCCCCAGCTGGACTGACATGTGCTTGCTCTCATGCCAATGCTCCCGGTGACCGATCTTGGTATCACTGATCTGATCAGGCGGCTGAATGCCAAGGATGTGTCTCCTGATAAAGCCGTGAATTTGATACACGACCTGGAAAAGCGCAGGAGGCAGGCCAAGGTGACGCGAGTGACCAGGTCCAGGTTCGACACCGGGTAGCCGACAGCTGCTTGTCACGGGGCGACCTGGAGTGCACCTTGTCCTGGGTGCGCACAGGGGGGGCAGGGACTGGTCTTGCGGCACAGGTCCCCCAGCGTCTGCTGGGTGCCCGCTGTCTGGCAAGGCTGGCCTTCATGCAGCATTTGCTGGTGCACAAAGACGCTTGGAACCTGGATTTGTTCTGTTGTCACTACAAGATCCTGTGCCAGAGAGCCATCGCCAGTGTGAGAGACCTGTCTGTTGTGTTGCGTATGGCTTTGTGCCGTTTGCAAGGTTTGCGCAGTCTGCAGGAAAAAGAAATGCTTCAGCCACGGAGATTGCAGTCAGGGCCGTTTTTCGGGTTGATCAAGCAAGTTGTTCGACAAGACGCGATGGTGAGGCTGTCCGACGAAAAGGGGCCTCTTATGGTCAAGGGCGGCTTTTTTCGTGCATGATGGCTCTTCAGAAAATGCTGGAAACAAGCTGGGAAGAAAAGGGAAGAGTGCACGGAGACTTCGTGAAGACAAGCTGTGAAACAGTCAACTGCGGGTGCGTTTCGTTTCGTACCAGTGCCGGGACTCAAGCTGAACTTTTGGTGCCGCTGCTGTTACTGGAAAGCTCACCGGTTTTTGCAGCCTTTTTCCCTTGCTGACGTTGTTGATGTCAGTCCCTGATGTTTGGGAAACATCAGGGAAAACTTGTGCTATTGTAGGCTTGCTCAATCCTCTTCAGCAAAAAAGGCGACCAGCGACTTATGTTTTTTTGGCCAATACGAGGCTGCAATATAGGATCGGACTCTTTCGAGCTGCCCATAGGTGGCGGCCGTTTCACAATTGTCAACAGAGGGTTTTCGCATGCACATTCCTACGCCAAATTCGCAGTCTGTCATAGCGGGATTGCCTGATCTCAAGCGCACCTGGAAGTCGAAAATGGGCTTGTTTCGCACTTCATCCACGCGGACAGAATTGCTGAAGCTTAAAGAAAATATTACTTCCGTGAAGTCTGTTGAAAAAACAAAGGGGGACGATAAGGAGGTTATTTCCGAGTATGAAAAAATTAGAAACAACTTAAATGATCTGGAAGCCATTCGAGAAAAAAAAGGGGGAGAGCTAACCAGGTATAAAAGCAAATACCTTGCCTCTCTTATAACGGTAGCGCAGACGATGCTTGATGAGCGTAGAGGTTCTTACTTTTCATCCCTTGCAAAAATAGAGAACGAGAGCAGGGATAAATTCAAATTGCACTCGAATAAAGCGAACCAACTGGCTAAAGCTATAAAGAATAAGGAAGATGTCAAGTGCACAGTAGAAGCTTTGAGAAAAGATGTGCATCGTCTTAAAGAGAAAGAGTTTGTACAAGAAAACAAGGTCAATCATGAGAGGGAAAGGTTTGATGAGGCCAGAGAGAATTTGTTTTCCAGCTTGGGGGTTCCTGCTAAAAAAATTAGGGTGGATTCGGGAAAGCATGCTTTTGTAATCACAGATAAAAACGCCATTCATGCGCAGGATGCGTGTAGTTTTGCAAATAAAATTGATTCCGTATGTGACTATCTTGGCGAATTGAATAAAGCAAAAAAATCTCTTGTGAAGCTTCGCAAATCTGATAGTGAGATAAAAAACTGTCAGTCACGTCTATACGACCTTGAAACTTCATTCGAAGGAGGGAAACTGATAAAAGAAATGGATCAGGATGGATTTTCATCTAAGGGGAGTGGTTTTGATGCCAAGAACGCGAGGGCAAAAAAACACTGTGAGGCAGCTATGAGAGTATTGGCTGAAAAGGGGATTGACGAAGAATACATGAGTATCAAGGAGAGCGACTTTTCCATAAAGGGTGCCACCAAGTACGCTGATACAAAAATGTACAGGTATTACCAGATTCAGTTTCATACTGAAGATTTACAAAAAGATATGGAGAAGTGTAAGAAAAAGGTTGGCGAGTGTCGCAGTTCTGTAGACGAACAGTTTGATGTCAGGGAGTTTGACGCGTTTGCCATTATGGTTGGTAGCCTTGGCTCTGGCTATCGCGAGAAGCTTGGATCGGATATAGCCACCTGCTCTCCTTCTTTCCTGAAAGGATTAAAGCCCGCGTTTTCTGAGGGAAAAAAACGCGAGATTCTTAGAGTTTCCAAAGAAATACTTGCAGAGCGAAAGGCTGTCGAACAAAGAGTGAATATTGATCTTCGGAGCAGGGTTGATAAGCTTGATAGAATGCAGGGTGAATGGGATGAAGTGCGAAGTGAGCTTGAATACAAAAAAGCTCGATTAATGGCGGCTGAAAAAAAACGCGAACTCTACGCTGAAAAACCCTTGAAGAAGCTGAAGAAGAATCTTTCAAAGTCCCAAGAAGTCAGAAACTTTTGGCAGCAAGAAATGGAAGATTGCAACCTTAAGAGAACGCAAGAGTTGGAGAGGCTGGAAAACAAGTCCTTGATTGATGAAGGTGCAAGTGCAAAGTTATAAGCAGCCTGTTTCCGCGGAGGGATGCTGGATGAAAACAGCAGGTGCGATTGACTGATGTGCGGCAGCGCCCCAGCTGGATTAACATTGGCTTGCTCTCATGTCAGGAAGCGGAAATCAGTATGAGAGTGCAAGCATGCACTGTGAGGAAAAGGTTATTGGGTTTTATCCTTGAAGGCGCACAGGTCGGCCAGCGGACAGTGTGGGCACAGCGGTTTGCGCGCCCGGCAAATGTAGCGTCCGTGCAGAATAAGCCAGTGGTGGGCGTCCAGGAGAAATTCGCTGGGGACTCTCTTGAGTAGTGCTTTTTCGACTTGCAGTACGGTCTTTCCCGGCGCCAGACCGGTGCGGTTGGCAACTCTGAAAATATGCGTATCAACCGCCATCGTATGCTGACGAAAGGCCGTGTTGAGTACGACATTGGCTGTTTTTCTTCCCACGCCAGGCAGCGCTTCCAGGTCCTCCCTGGTGTCGGGCACCTGGCCGTCATGGCGGTCCAGAAGCAGGGTGCAGGTGGCCATGACATTGTCGGCTTTGCTGTTGAACAGCCCCAGGGTTCTGATGCTGTCCTTGAGTTCGTCCATGCCGAGCTCCAGAATGGCGCGCGGTGTGTTGGCTTTGGCGTAAAGTTTGCGGGTGGCTTTGTTGACACCTGTATCTGTGGACTGGGCGGACAGCATGACGGCGATCAGCAACTCGAAAGCCGTGCTGTACTCCAGCTCGGTTTGTGGCTGAGGGTTGCGATCGCGCAGGCGGCTGAAAAACGTATACCTTTTGGTTTTGTTCACAGGTGTTGTGTCTCGTCAGGTGATCATGGGCTCACAGTCGTGATGGCCCGATTCCTTATGGTGGCGTCGTTCGTACCCCGGTGCTCTGAGGCCGGTGCCATTCTCACAGCTGGCGCACGGGTACCCGACCGGGTTGTTGTTCCAGCGATGTATGGGTCGCCCGGGGCTGTGTGAAGTCATCGGCGTCGGATTGTCTGAGCCGATAATGCGCGTCTATTGCGTTTTTTGCCGCGATCAGCAGTCCCATGCATACAAAGGCGCCGGGGGGCAGAACCACAAACAAAAAGGGGCGGTAGTCGCTGACCAGGGTGATGGTCCATTCTCTGGCGACCGGGCCCAGAAGAAAATCCATATCGGCCATGAGTGTGCCCTCGCCAATCATTTCCCGTAGCCCACCGAGGACCAGCAGCACAGCCATGAAACCCAGTCCCATGACCAGTCCATCGAGCATGGATGCGATGGGTCTGTTGCGTGACGCGAAGGATTCGGCGCGCCCCAGAATAATACAGTTGGTCACAATCAGGGGGAGAAAAATACCGAGCACGCGGTACAGATCATAGGCCCAGGCTTGCATCAACAGCTCGACGCAAGTGGTCAGCGCGGCAATGATCATGACAAAAATGGGCAGGCGGATGCTGGCCGGAATCGCCTGACGACACAGGGAAATAAGCAGGTTGGAGCCCATAAGCACCAGCAGGCTGGCCAGCCCCAGCCCCAGGGCGTTGACCAGGTTGCTGGAGACGCCCAGCAGTGGGCACAGTCCCAGCAACTGCACCAGGGCCGGATTGTTGCTCCAGAGGCCGGGCCAGCGGGGTTCCGGGGAGGGGGCTGTGCTCATGGTGCGGTGCTCTTTCCAGGAGGGCAGTGGTCGTCGAATCCCAGCAGTCGGTTGCGATAGTGGGAAAAGTAGACCAGTGTTCGATACACGGCAGTGACGACGGCCCGGGGCGTAATGGTGGCGCCGGTGAACTGGTCAAACTGGCCGCCGTCTTTGGTAACAGCCCAGCCTGCCCGCGTAGGGTTGTTCAGGGATTTGCCGCTGAATATCCTGATCCAGCCCGATACCCGGGTTTCTATGCCATCTCCCAGTCCTGGTGTTTCCCGGTGTGCTGTTGCCCTGACGCCGGTCAGGGTTCCCTGTCTGTCGATGGCGACCAGAAGGCGGATCTGGCCGCTATAGCCATCCGGGGCTACGACCGGCAGTACCAGCGCTTCTATGTTGCTGTCGCGACAGGCGAACCAGCCCTGGGGCTGTGATGTAGCCCAGCCCAGTTGCTCCGGTGCCGGCAAGGTCAGGCGGCTGTTACCGAGTATATTGTCGAACGGGTCATCGGGCAGAACTTCCTTCAGCGTTTTTTCCTCGTTGCTGCGGATCTGGCTGGCGATGTGGGACCGGGTTGCGATCCAGGTCAGGGATACAAGACCGGTGGTCAGCAGGGCAAACAGCGCCAGGCGCACACTGTTATGCACAAGAGCCCGGGTGAGAGGCGTGGATGCCAGTCGCATCAGCGTCTCTCCTTGAGGTGCGGCCCGTGTCCCAGGGTGCGGGGGCGAATCCAGTAATCCATGGCAGGCGCGCTCATGTTCATCAGCAGGGTGGCGAAGGCCAGCGCATCAGGGTAGCCGCCAAAGGCCCTTATGGTATAGGTCAGCAGGCCGGCACCCAGTCCGAACAGCAGTTGTCCCCGGCGCGTGCTGGTGCCGGAGACCGGATCTGTCACTATGAAAAAGGCACAGAGCATGGTGCCGCCGGAGAACCAATGAAACAGGGGCGATCCCCGGGAGGCGGAACCGCTGCCATTCCAGAATATCAGCGACATTATGGCCAGCCCGGCCAGCATGCCCACAGGTGCCTGCCATTGAATGACCTTTTTTTTCAGCAACCAGAGACCACCGGCAAGGCAGGCCAGGTTGACAGGCAGCCAGCCGGGTCCCACGAGGCCGGACAGTTGACGGTGTGTGCTCCAGAGTTCGGGCAGGGTCAGGGTGTTGTTGTTGCGTAGCAGATCCAGTGGCGTGGCCATGGTCCAGCCGTCGATCGGCTTGCCCAGAAAAATCAGCTGCAGGCTGTCGCTGAATGTCAGCCACGGGTGTCCGGTGCCGTCAGCGGGTGACCAGCTACTCATCGGCAGGGGAAAAGAGATCAAAAGAAGGACATAGCCCAGCATGGCAGGGTTGAAAGGATTTTGTCCCAGACCACCGTAAATGTGCTTGCCGAACACCATGGCGAAACTGGTACCGATCAGGCTGCACCACCAGGGCAGGTCTGGTGGCAGGGACAGGGCCAGCAGCCAGGCGGTGACCAGTGCACTCTTGTCGCGCAGATAGAAAAGTGGCGCCCGGCGGCGCAGGGCGAGCAGCACCGCCTCAGAGCCCAGTGCGATCAGCGAGCACCAGAGCAGGGTTATCGGTGTTCCCCAGCCAAAACAAAAGGTTCGTACACAAAGTGCCGGCAGGAGTGCAATCAGTACCAGCAGCATCATCCGGTCGGTTTTGTTGCTGGTGGTGCTGTGTGGCGACGACCGGTGTTCCAGCGGCATCATGGTGGACTCCCGGAGGGCTGGACACTGGCAGGTGTTTGCCTTGCTTGCAGTTGATCCATATCCTGCTGCAGGCTCTGTACTTGCTGTCGGATCCTGGCAGCGTCCGGGCTGTCCTGACTCAGGTTCTCCAGGGTGCGCGTGGCTTTTTTGAGCTGCACCCGGGTACGTGACAGCTGAATTTTCAGTTCCCGCTGTTCATCCGGCAGGCTGGCTGGTGCGGTCGCTTGCTGTGGTGCGGTCTGGGGCGGCTGGGCCTGTTGGCGCAGCCGGGCTGCGAGACGACGACGGGCTTTTTTTTCTTCTTCAGCAGCCTGCAGGCGTAGCTGGCGCTGTTCGAAGCGCTGCCGGGCCTGGGCTGCCTTCGCGCTTTTGGCCTGCTGCTGTTGTATGGCGTCTTTGGCGGCGCGGTAGTACTGCACCAGCGCAATGGTGCTGGGGCACACCCAGGCACAGGCACCGCATTCGATGCAGTCCGACAGGTTGTGCGCCTGAAGCTGGCTGTGGTTCATGGCGCGGGCGTGCCAGTACAGCTGCTGTGGCAGCAGGTTGACCGGGCAGACATCGGCGCAGAGTCCGCAACGAATGCAGGCCTGGGTCGGATCCGGGTCAGGGAATTCGGCACGGGTGCCGGCGATCAGACAGTTGGTGGTCTTGAGCAAGGGGACTTCGGCACTGTGCAGGCTGTGTCCCATCAAGGGACCGCCTTGAATCAGGCAGTGCATGTCAGATTCGCGCAGGCCGGCAAAGTGCAGCAGGTGTTCGACAGGTGTGCCGATCAGGGCCTCCACATTGCCGGGGCGCGCCAGTGCCTGGCCACTGAGGGTGGTGATGCGGGAGATCAGCGGCCGCCCCAGGATAACGGCCTGGTGCAGTGCGGCAAGGGTGCCGGTGTTGCAGCAGAATATGCCCAGTTCCGCCGCCCGGGTGCCGCTGGGAACCTCGCGTCCTGTCAATGTGCGTATCAAAATACCGGCGTCGCCGGAGGGATAGCGGGCGGGCAGGCTGAAAATCTGGACATCTGTTTGCCCGGCGCAGGCCGCCTCCATGGCAGCCAGTGCCTGGGGCTTGTCATCTTCCACGGCCACCATGATCTTTTCTGGCTGAAGAAGATGGCGGAGCACGGCGAAGCCTGCGACAAGGTGCTCGGCTCTTTCGCGCATGAGCATATCGTCTGCCGTGATATAGGGTTCACATTCGGCACCGTTGATGATGACCAGGGGTGCAGGGTCTCCCCTGGTGGCTGCCAGTTTTATATCAGTGGGAAAGCCTGCGCCACCGAGGCCGACGACGCCGGCTTCTCTGATGACGTCCATGAGAGCGTCTTTGTCGAGGCGTCTGTAATCTGTGACGGCCGGCCGGGCACACCAGCGGTCCAGGCCGTCGGGTTCCAGCAGCAGGCAGGGGGCTTGCTGGTGCGACCAATGGGGAACGGGACGGACAACAGGACCTCGGACAGTGCCGGATGTGGGCGCGTGCACAGGGGCCCCCCGGGGGCCGCGCGGCCGCGCCAGTTGCTGTCCTTTAAGCACCCGGTCGCCGGCTTGCACCTGCGGTTCGGCCGGGGCGCCGGCTTGTGGGTTCAGCGGGATAACGAAGGTATCCGGCAGTGGTGGGGTGGCTATAGGCGTGCGGGTCGACAGGGCCTTGTGGGTTGCCAGCTCTATGCCGCCGGACAGGGGGTGTGGGGGGGCTTGTATCATCGGGTTTCCCCTTGCCGGTCTGTGGCTATCAGGGACTGTTTCCACAGGGCTGAGTGAGGCAAATCGGGCGGCAGGGGCCAGGATGGGCGGTCCGTCGCCCCGTCTGGCGTGATCATGTCAATACAGTCCACCGGACAGGGTTCCACACAGAGGTCGCAGCCGGTGCACTCCGCTGCGATCACAGTATGGGTGAAGCGCGCCGCGCCGACGATGGCATCGACGGGGCACGCTTGTATGCATTTTGTGCAGCCTATGCACTCTTCCTCACGGATAAAGGCGACCCGGGGGACATCATCCCGGTCGGCTTTTGCGCGCGACGGGTCCAGTGTGGCCGGCGCCCTGTCAAGCAGCTCGGCCAGGGCGTTGATGGTGGTCTGGCCGCCGGGGGGGCAGCGATTGATGGCTTCCCCCCTGGCAATAGCCTGGGCATAGGGTTTGCAGCCTGGGTGCCCGCACTGGCCGCATTGGGTTTGGGGAAGAAGGGCATTGATGCTCTCCACCACCGGGTCTTCCTGAACGCGGAAGCGCTCTGAGGCCGCTCCCAGCAAGGCACCGCACACCAGCGTCAGTGCCAGCAGGGTCAGCAAGGCAGAGCCGAGCAGTGTGATAGCGGCTGTATCCACAACAGGCTCCTCAAATTTTGACCAGGCCCGTAAAGCCCATAAAGGTCAGTGACATCAATCCGGCGGTGATCAGTCCAATGGCCGAGCCGCGAAAGGGTGTGGGCACATCGGCGGCTGCGATGCGTTCGCGTATGGCTGCAAACAGCACCAGCACCAGCGAAAAGCCGAGTGCCGCCCCAAAGCCGTAGAGCACGGAGCTGAGAAAGTCTGGATTGCGGCGACTGTTGAGCAAGGCAACACCGAGTACGGCGCAGTTGCTGGTGATCAGAGGCAGAAAAACACCCAGTACCTTATGCAGCAGGGGACTGGTTTTGCGCACCGCCAGTTCAGTGAACTGCACGGCAACAGCTATGACAAGAATAAAGGTGAGTGTCTTGAGAAATTCCAGATGCAGTGGCACCAGCAGATAGTGCCAGCTGATGTAGCTGAACACGGAGGCAATGGTGAGAACAAAAGTTGTAGCCATGGACATGCCCAGAGCCGTTTCCAGTCGGTTGGAAACACCCATGAACGGGCAGAGCCCAAGAAATTGGACCAGCACAAAGTTATTGACAAGCAGGGCGCTGATCAGGATGAGAGAAAGTTCGGCCATTGTGTAAACGGCAGCATCCGGCTGCAATTTCCGGGTGATGAACGGGGCGCACAGCCAGTGTTCGGGCTGAGTTTTTCCCGACATGACGGGGCTCTGCTTGAACGGGGCGCACAGCCAGTGTTCGGGCGGGGGGCAGTATAAAGACTCTGCTCGCCCGGTGAAAGGCATATTGCCTTGTTTTGTTTGCTGAGAATCTGGACGCCAGTCAATATCTGAAGTAGGATTTTGAGTCGCTGTTATCCCGAGCTGTTGCCTGAGCTTTACATTCCCCCTATTTTCTTTTTTCGTATCCCTTAAGGTATGGGCCCATGATGCTGGAAGTGCTTCCAAAGTGGGTTGAGTCTCGTGGCATTTGTGTTCCGCTGTGCCAGGTCGTGCGTACCAGCGCGGCCCGGCTGGCCGCAATTGTGTGCGTGCTGACTCTTCTCGCTGGCTGTACAGATGACAAGGCGGATGCTCCTGCCCCGCAAGCCCGGCTTCCGGTTGTCCAGGTCGCCCGGGTCCACAGTGCTCCCGTTGCCCTCTACAGTGAGCTGCCGGCCCGCATTGAAGCCAGCGAAAAGGTGGAAATCAGCACCCGGGTGGAAGGTCTGCTGGAAGAGCAGTTGTTTACGGAAGGCTCGGCAGTCACTGCCGGTCAGGTGCTGTTTCGTCTTGAAAAGGCACCGCTGGAAGCCGCATTGCATCAGGCTCAGGCCGATCTGGAGGGTGCCGAGGGACAGGCGCGCCAGACACGCAGTCAGCTGGCGCGGGGCCGTCGACTTCTTCCGCGCGGTTATATCAGTCAGGCCGACCTGGAGAGTCTGGTGAGCAAGGATGCCCAGGCGCAGGCCGCTGTGGCGGCGCGCAAGGCAGCCCTGGAACAGGCACAGCTGAACCTGGCGTTTGCCGAGATACAGGCACCTTTTTCAGGGCAGACGGGGGCGGCCTCTTACAGTGTCGGCAGTCTGGTGGGCCCGGCCCAGGGGACCCTGGTCGAGCTGGTCAGGCTGGACCCTGTGCGTGCCAGCTTCCAGTTGACGCAGCAGGAAGTGCTGGATTACCGGTTGTCACACAAGGGGAATATGGATGGGGCCCTCAGGTTCGAGGCCAGGCTGAAACTCCCCGGCGGCACTGAGTACCAGGAGCCTGGAACTATCGATTTTACGGCACCGGAGGTGGACGAAAAAACGGGCACGGTGGAAGGTCGGGCGGTTTTCAGGAACGCGGACCACCTGTTGTTGCCTGGTATGTATGTGACACTGATTCTGGAAAGCAGTGAAAAGAAATCCCGGGTTCTGGTGCCCCAGATTGCGGTGCATCAGGAGTTGCAGGGCCGTTCTGTTCTGGTTGTGGACTCTGACAACAAGGTTCACAGACGTGCGCTGGAGACCGGGCGTCGCCTGGGGGCTTTCTGGGCCGTGCGGTCGGGGTTGGACGAGGGAGAGCGTGTGGTGCTGACCGGCGCCCAGAGCGTCAGGGCCGGGGCACAGGTAACACCCGTCAACAAGCAGGTCGACAGGGAAACAGGGGCTGTCACTGATGTGGTTGGCGGGGGGGGCAGTCAGGATGCTGCCACTGAGAAGCGGTCCGGAGCCCTCTGATGTCATTCTCCCAGCACTTCATTTCGAGGCCGCGGCTGGCGGCTGTTGTTTCCATTGTGATTTCTTTGGCAGGGCTGCTGGCCTTGCTGAATCTGCCGGTCACCCTGTATCCCAGCCTGTCTCCTGTGCAGGTCTCGGTCAGTGCGTCTTACCCGGGTGCCAGTGCCGGGGTTGTGGACAGAAGTGTCGTGACGCCGCTGGAAGAACAGCTCAATGGTGTGGACGGCATGGTGTCGATGCAGTCGACCTCCAGTAACCAGGGGACGGCCCGTATCCGCATTGAGTTTGCAGCGGGTACCGACGCGGATGTGGCGCAGATCAATGTTCAGAATCGTGTAGCCCTCGCCGAGCCAGGACTGCCGGAGGAGGTGCGGCGTCGCGGCCTGACGGTCCGGGCCCAGTCATCTGACATGCTGCTGGGGGTCAATCTTGTCTCGCCGGATGGCTCTCTGGATCAGCTTTTTCTCAGCAACTATGCCTCGCGTCATCTGACAGATGCCCTTGCCCGTGTCGAGGGTGTCAGTGATGTCAGCATCCGTGGTGAAAGACAGTACAGCATGCGTATATGGCTGCGCCCTGACTTGATGCAGTCTCTGGGGATTACTGTGGACGATGTTCAGGCGGCACTGCGGGAGCAGAACCAGAACCTTGCCATTGGCCGACTGGGCCAGGCGCCGACTGCGGTGGGACAGCAGTTTGAATACTCTGTCCAGGGTGAAGGGCGCATGCAGACAGTCGCCGAGTTTGAGAATACGGTGCTGCGCGCCAGTCCGGACGGTTCGGTGGTGCGCCTGCGGGATCTGGCGCGCGTAGAGGTCGGAGCGCACCGTTATAGCGGGCAGGCACGCCTGGATGGTGCCCCGACAGCCTTGCTGCTGGCCTATCAGTCGCCTTCTGCCAATGCGGTGGAGGTTGCTCAGGCGGTGCGTGCAGAAATGGCCCGTCTGGCGCGCCAGTTCCCCGAGGGCATGGACTACGCCATCTTGTATGACACAACGACATTTATTTCCCGCTCGGTGACTGAGGTGGTTGTGTCCTTGATGCAGGCGATCGGCCTTGTCATCCTGGTTGTTTTTCTGTTTCTGAAAAACTGGCGCATGACCTTGATTCCGGCCCTGGCCATTCCCGTTTCCCTTCTGGGTGCTCTGGCTGCCCTGGCTGTTCTGGGGTACTCCATCAATACGCTGACGCTGTTTGCGCTGGTGCTGGCAACGGGCGTTGTGGTGGATGATGCCATTGTTGTGATTGAAAATGTTGAAAGACATATGGCAGCGGGCAAGGATGCGGTTGAGGCGACCCGTGTCACGATGCAGGAAGTGGCAGGGCCTGTGGTAGCGACCACCCTTGTGTTGCTGGCGGTTTTTGTTCCCGTCTGTTTCATGCCAGGTGTGACGGGTGGGCTCTACCGACAATTTGCAGTGACGATTTCAGCGGCGGTGCTGTTCTCCTCGCTCAATGCACTGACCTTGAGTCCTGCTCTGTGTGCTGTGCTCCTCAAATCGGGCGTTGCCCCCATCGCGGGACTGGCTCCTTTCGAGCGTGGCGTGAACTGGCTGGCGGGACGTTACAGTCAGCGTGTCAGTTGGCTGGTCCGTCGTCCGGTGCGCGTCGGTGTGTTTTTTCTGGTGTTGTTGGCTGTCTGCTTCTGGTTGCTGCGGGTGCTTCCAACGGGTTTTGTTCCCCGGGAAGACCAGGGCTTTTTTTTCGTCAGTGTTGAGCTGCCTGATGGCGCTTCTATTGGCCGGACAGATCAGGTACTCGAAGACATCAGGCCGCAGATCCAGGCTGATGCGGGGGTCGCCCACTTTGTCAGCGCATCAGGCTTCAGTCCCCTGGCGGGTGCTGACTCCAGCAACGGGTTCGGCATAGTTCTCCTGAAAGACTGGAGCCAAAGGCCCGGGCAGGCGTTGCATTCCAGTAGCGTTATGAGGCGTCTGCAGCAGCGGCTGGCGTCTGTTGCGGAAGCGAAAATCCGTTTTTTCGAAGGGCCTTCGATTCCGGGGCTGGGATCGTCCGGTGGGTTTGATTTGCGTTTGCAGGATACGCAAGGGGGGACGCCCCAGGCATTGGCACAGGCGGCGTCCGAGCTGATCAGCAAGGCTACCCAACGTCCGGAGATAGGCCGTGCTTTCAGCAGTTTTCGCGCCAGTGTTCCTGAATACAGCGTTGTTGTTGACCGGGACAAGGCACGCATGATGGGGGTCAGTCTGGACTCTGTGTATCTGACGCTCAGAACCCAGCTGGGATCCCTGTACGTCAATGACTTTCCTTGTGAAGGACGCAGCTGCCAGGTGATTGTGCAGGCCGATCAGGAGTATCGCGCCCATCCTGATGATCTGCGCCACTACGCAGTACGCAGTGGGGCAGGGGATATGGTGTCTTTGTCGACATTGGTGACCATCAAGCCGGCACTGGCACCGCCTTCTATTGATCGGTTCAATATGTATCCTTCTGTCTCTATTCGGGGGCAGGCGGCCCCCGGATACAGTAGCGGTCAGGCGATGACGGCCATGGCCGAGCTGGCGCAGGAGCTGCCGGTCGGGTACGGCTTTTCCTGGGCGGGGCAGTCTCGCCAGGCGCTTGAAACCGGCGCTGTGGCTCCCTTGTTGTTCATGCTGGCACTGGTCTTTGTCTATCTGTTTCTGGTGGCCCAGTACGAGAGCTGGACGCTGCCTGTCGCAGTTGTTGCGACGGCACCGATTGCGATTTGGGGTGTGGTGTCCGGTCTGGGCCTGTTTCAGATGGTCAACACCGTGTACGCCCAGATCGGGATGGTGCTGCTGATGGGGTTGGCAGCCAAGACGGCCATATTGATAGTGGAATTTGCCAGTGTACAACGGGCGCAAGGGATGCATGCGGTGGAGGCGGCCGAGGCGGCCGCCAGAACCCGTTTTCGCGCGGTGCTGATGACGGTGATGTCGTTTGTTCTGGGTGTGGTGCCTTTGATATGTGCTACAGGGCCCGGCTCTGCCGGCCGTGTTTCGCTGGGCAGTACTGTATTTTTCGGCATGTTGGCTACGCTTGTACCGGGCACTTTGTTGATGCCGGTTCTCTATCGGCTCGCGCAAGGCGTGCGGGAGTGGGGCCATTCCAGATCGAAAACACCAGCGCAGAAGTAGAGGCCGCCAGGAAAAACCAGGCATTTTCCTCAAGACGGGCTGATGGCCAGTGCTTGAGCGGTAGGTGTTGCCCTTTTGGGGTTGAGATTGAGATCCGGCGCTGGTCGTCTCTTGCTTGCCTTTTTGTGACGTCCGTAGAGCAGACCCGGGCTCTGCGATGTGTTGTACAGTTTTTTTTCAGATTGCTTGACCGTCCCTGGCTCTGGTTGTCAGGCCCCGGACGGTCATCTGTCGATCACACCGCGTGCCTTGTTTGTGGGGCGTGCACCTGTGTGTGAGCTCATGAACGCACTCGGGGAGCAGTCGGAGTGAATACGCACACAAACGCCACGACCAGTCCGCACCCTTGTGCCTATATTCAGTCTTCATCTTTACCCATTTCGACGCTGACACTGAACTGCTGTCTCAAAAGATATGATTCGCTGCTGGAAAAAACGCGATATGGCGAAGATTACTCGCATGCTCTCCACCATCTGCAGACCAGACTGACACCCGATCAGGAAGTCCTGGTCACCGCCCTGAAGAAAGCCCTTTGGCTTTGCCTGGATGCGCTGCTGGTGGGTTACGAAGGCGTTTGTTAACGAGAAGACCTCAGGCTCTGCACTGTATCGTCTGCCTGGACGTAAAGGGATTTTCCGTGTGTGCGCCAGTCGAAGACCCGAGCGATTTGCAAGGTGTTCAGGCTCTGTGAGTCGGGATTCCTGCAGGTTGATGTCAAATACCTGTCGTCAAGGGCCGCGGAAAAAGGACATCGCTATCTTTTCGTTGCTATTGGCCATGCCACTGTCCGGGTATTCGTTCAGGCCAGACAGAACAAAACGGCCTTATCCGCCAAAGCTTTTCTGGCAGTCCTGCGCGAGGTCTGCCCGATCAGGGTAACCAGACTGTGGACCGACAATGGCGTGCACTGATCGCCTGTCTGGCTCGCGCGAGCAGGCGGGCAAAGCAACTCGCGCGTTTGATTATCTCTGCCGCGCCCTGGGTGCCAGCGCCGCCTGACCAAGCCGCGCAGCCCACAACCCAATGGTGTGGTCACGTGTGTTGCTGGACGAATCGAAGACGTCCTGACAAGGCATGGTTTCGATGGTACTCAAGAGATGGAAACCGGCCTGCCGCGCTATGCCTGGCTCTATGATCATCAGCTGCCGCAGAAGGTCTCTGGACATGCGACACGAGTCGATGCCATGCAAGAGTGGCAGGCGGCACAGCCTGAAGTATGCCTTTCATGTTCACGCCCGGGGCCTGACATCCAGTAGACAGGTGTGCAAAGGTCACAACTACCCTGGTGCAGGGAGGAAGCCTGTTTCAGACGGCCAGAAATCGTGCCTGAAAATACAGAAGTGAACGCGCGTTTGCCATTATGATTTGCATGACTCAAGCCCTGTCAGGCGCATCCTCAAAGTCACATAACAGGTTGAAGAGCCAAGGTTTTTTTCTGGAGTGGCACGGGCGCAACCTTCTGGAATAGACAGTCTCGTGCAGCAAAGCCGGTGGTGCCTGGCTGGAAAGCATGTATTACCGGCTTTGGGGTTGATGTGGTAGCTGAGGGGTTGGCTGAGCCCGGATTCTTTGCTGGCAGGACCAGAACCAAACGGACCCTTTTGCAGGGAAAAGCAGTCTCCCCAGGCAAGGCCGAAGCTGCGTGCCTGCTGTCGGAATAGTATGGACGGCTGTTTTTTGGGGAGCGCGGGGCTGGGCAGCGTTTATCTACAGTTCTTGTAATAGCCGTGTAGAAGTGACCCATTTTCTGTATAGGAAGTTCTGTATAGGAAGTTCTGTATAGGAAGTTCTGTATAGGAAGTTCTGTATAGGAAGGAGTCAATCTTCCGAAGTCTGCAGTCTCCTGCTACAAAGTCGGCGGTCCGAGCCTGGAGAGCCGATATCGCCTGTTTTCGATGTTGGAGGTGGAGTGTCGCAGGTGGAGTTTTCCATGTGAAGGGTTCTGCTCTTGCAAGTTCAGAAGCAGACTTGTGTTCGTGAAGAAGTACACAGGCTTCTGAAAAAAAATCGGTGGTCGCCAAAGTATCAGGCGCAGCCGTTTCCGGGGCTGAGATTGCGGGCCAGGGGCGAGCTGTGCTGTTTTGATACCATGGGTGCAGGAGTGGGGTGCAGAAGTGGCCCCTTCTTCGGGAAAAAGCTGGCAGTCTTCCGAAAAAGACACCCCCCCGACGAAGGAGCAGTGCGCACCTGAGGAGTACGCACTGCCGGTCTTTGTATCGCAGGAAAAAGGTCCTGCATTCCTGGGTTGTTCCGTCTGAGCGTTTTGTCTCCTCAGCCAACAGAGCCCATCCATGGACGACGACACTCAACGTTCAGGCCCGTCCCCGTCCCTCACGTGGGGGCTCTCGTGCCAGTTCCAGGAGCAGTGCATGGCGTTGTATGACAGGCTGTCAGTAACACACATGGCTCCGTCAGGACGCAACGTACTTGACTTCCACTTTAACAGGCTGGCCCTGGGCGTCACGGAACTTGCATGTACAGGTGTCGTCCGAAGATCCATCCCAAAGGTCAGTCAACTCATTGCAGTCAGCCTGAGATATTTTTGATTCTTCTGATGCGCCGTCCTTTCCGCATGTATGGGTGATGCGCTGCATATTCACCCATTGTTCTTTGACCCTGTAGCCCAACCCCTCCCGCGCTGCATTAAGAAGGAGTCCTCTATCATAATCAGCCATCCACGTAAAAAGGCCCCCTAGTCCTTTCTGGCGTACGTACTGGCCTTTGAGAAAGACTGTTCTGGGCGTATCAAGGGAAATAAAGAACTTTGTTTCGGGGCTGTAGATGAAGTCGGCGTTACTCTTCCGGTCGGTGTAGAGGGCGTAGCCTGTTCCCTGAATATATTTCTCTTCTATTGCAAGTCCGTTGTCAGTGTTGAGGAACCTGTGCAGTACGTCATACCACTCCGTGGTTCCTGCTTCCCACGAGCCACCTGGTGTCGATTCGGAATCGAAGGTCCCGGTCAAGGGGCTGTAGCCAGTTATGTTAGCCCCTGCCGCATTTCGCGTGTAGGAGGCATAGCCCAAATGAATTCTGCCGGCCGGAACCCCTACCTCGTCGATCAGATAATCAACCGCCTGTTTTGATGCGATGATGGAATCTGTCTCAGAGCTCAGGTTGCTATGATGGGCCAGTTCCGGGCTCCAGCTATAGCCAAAGAAGTCATACGCCATCAGGTGGATAGCATCTACACCGGCTTTAATGACTTCACCGATTTTCGCAGCCTTGAGTTTTTCCTTGTGGGCAGGAGCCGCCATGGCAATTTTCACATCACTTTTTCCGTTGCTCTTGAGCTCAGCCTTGAGCTCTCTAATCAGATCGGCAAAGTTTGCCCCGTCTTCGGGAGAGTTCTCGTTTCCTATGCCCGGAGAACCTGGGTATTCCCAATCAATATCAATCTGCTTGATGAAGGGGAAGGCGCGCAGTAGTCGGGTGATGCTTTTTATAAAGATCTGCCTGTTCTGTTCGTCCTTTGCCATATCGCTGAACATGCCGGACATGCTCCAGCCACCGATGCTCAGGGCTACAGTTTTTGACTTGTCCTCGGCAAACGTCTTGGCAAAGCCCATCAGTCCCTTGTAGCCTGACTGTTGTTGGCTGC
>Ga0209020_1001562_pt1 | contig 22191 bp, 27 predicted proteins | sample PinacodermBB_FD_187298 | JGI IMG/M metagenome (GOLD analysis project Ga0209020, IMG submission 187298) | Host-associated microbial community of the marine sponge Aplysina aerophoba from Gulf of Piran - sponge pinacoderm, lysed by bead... | ecosystem: Host-associated > Porifera > Sponge >... | reverse complement strand
TTCGGGTTTCCCTCGGCGTCGAACGCCGCCGCGCCCAAGCTCAGCATCGAGTAGGGGCCCGGGATTGGGCCATCGGACTCGATGTCCACGGAGACGTAGCATTCATCGCTGCTCAGCGGCCACATGGGGCAGTTTCCTGGGCCAAGCTCTCGAGCGCCTCGGCGACGGCCTGCACCCGTGCGAACTCAAGCACCCGGTCTTGTGGGTCGTCGCGCAGTAGCGCCCCCGGGTCCATCGCGCCTTCGGCGATGAAGCGGTCGACGATCGCGCGCAGGTGGACCGACAGCGTCAGGCAGTGCGCGAGCCGGGCTTCGACGTCGCGGGCCGCGGCCGCGGCGGTGGTCGTGCGGATCTGGTCGATCTCGCGTTGGATTTCCTCGGCGATCTCGAGCTCGGCAGCGCCTTCGACGTCGTCACGAGTACGAAGCCGCTCGATGATGCGCTCGAGTCCGGTGGGTTCGGTGCTCATGCGCTTCACGCCTGGTCGATGATGGATCACGCCCCCGGCCCCGTGGGGGCGTGCTGCCGGCTCCCTTCTGCCGTCCCGTTGGCCTCATTCCCGCTCCCGGCGGGATGCGTGATAGTGCGACGGGTTCCGGTTTGGGTATGAATCTCCGCCGCGCAGCGCGGCTACTACGCCGCGGGGCGGCTCACGGGGCGGTAGCAGGGGATCGGAACACGATTTCATCCTCGGGCAGCTGTTTGCCGCTCGGCTCCGGGAAGACGGGCATGTACCGTTCGAGGTCCTCGTCGGACTCGTTCTCGGGGGGCTCGGGGTCGACCTGGTCGTCGGGCTCTGGCATTTCGGTCTCCGTCCATCCGGGGGGGGGGCGCCGGATGATTATCCCAAACCAGCTACTCGTCGTCGCTTCCAAAGTAGCTCGCCCCCCAGGCCGAGCTCCAATTCGTCCGGCCTCCGTCCGTGCACTGCGCCGCGGTGTACGCGTCAATCGCGCCCTGTGGCCCCCAGCGCCGCGCGCGGTGCGGTTCGCCGTCCGCTTCGCATCCGGGCTTGGGGGTCATTCGGCCTCCTGCCTCATTCCCTCCCTCGCGACCTCGGCCAGCCCCCATGCGGTGAATGGTGCGTGCATCTCCCACATTTTGCAGCTCGCGACCATGTTGTTGAGCGCCACACGCTCTAGCGGTGTCAGCGCGGTGCCTGGCTGCAGCGCTTCGCGCAGTCGGCGGGGGTCCACGTGAAACCGGCGGGGCGCTCCTGCCATTGCTTTCGCCATGTGCTCCGCGATTCCCTCGATCGGATCCCATTCGGGCTGGCCCATCCGCACGGTGTGCAGCTGCGGGTGGTCGAATGCCTCAAGGGGGGCGAGCGTCGTTCGGTCCGGATCTGCGTCTTCCCAGCCGCCGAAGAACGCGCCGTCTTCGAGCATGGCCCGTTCGTGTTCGTTGAGGTAGCTTCCCGGTGCGATGCGCCTCATTCTCTGCAGCGCTTCGGTTTGCGCTCTTGCGACCTCTGCCGGCGTCATCTTCTCCGTCACGCCCAGATTCGGGAGACGAGCTCGCGCGCCTCCTTGCCGATCGCTGTGGTGTAGATGGCGGTGGTGCTCACGTCTACGTGTCCGAGCACGCTGGCGACCATCGTGAGCGGGACGCCGGCTTGGACCGCGGCGACGCCGTAGGAGTGCCGCAGGCCTCGGGGACACGCCTGGGGGCCGGAGATGCCGGCCTCGGCCATCAATTTCGAGATTGCGCGGTGCGCGCCCTGGCGCGTCATGTCCCAGAGTGGGCGCGTACGTGCCCGTGGGGATGCTTGGGAAGCTCGTATGCGGTGGACCAGGTCGAGCGCGCTCACCAGGTCTGCCGGCACGGGAACGGCTCTCCAGTGCTCTCGCCGGCGTTTGAGTGTTGAGATCCGAATTTCCGCCGCCTCGAGGTCGACGTCGCAGGCTCTGAGCCCCAGTGCTTCGCTCACCCGGCACCCGGTCATCGCGAGCGTGCGGGCGAGCGTCTGGGTGGCCGGCTTCGGGTGTCGGCCGACGGCGGCGAGGAATCGGGTGCGCTCGGCCGCCGTGAGGTACTTGCGACCTTGGGCGTTGACGAGCTCGGTGCTGGGGCTTGGCGTGCTCATGCTGCCGCCGCGGTGCGCACCCGCTCGCGTAGCTGGTCAGTCAGTACGATCCCGACACGGGCCGGGTCGAGGGCCCGGGGCGTGAGGCTCGCGCCGAGCTCGGCGTCTTCCTCCAGCGCGCTGGCGATCGCGGCGGTGCGGTCCTCGTCTTCGGGTCCCCCGAGTTCCCACGCGAGCCAGCCTGGCAGGCGTTCCCGCGCGCGGTCGAGCACTTCGGGTCCGGTGAGGCGTCGGGGCTCGCCGGTCCGGAAGTCGTACTGGCTCGCGCTGATCCAGATTTCGACGTTCATCGTTTACTCCGGGCCGGAATTGAGAACTGATTCAGGAATCGGACGATCGCTGCCCGCTGTTGGGGACGTTCGCGGACATGCCGTGCCAAGTCCTCGTGTCGCACCCCGCAGCGCGTCACCAGCAGCGCGCATTCGTGCACGCGGATGGTGCCGAGCATCCAGCTCACCGCTTGGCTCATCGGGCATTCGCGATCGGGCGGCTTCGCCAGCGCCTCGAGGATTTCTTCGCCTTCGACGGTGCCCCTGCGCCCGGCGCAGTGCTTGCGCGCGATCGCGCGTGCGGTTGCTTCGGCGTCGGGGGTTCGTGCCGGTGCTCCGTATGCAGCCGTGTAGCGCGCGAACGCCTCGGGTGGATGCAGAGTCGGGATCTCTCTGCGAATCTGGTCTGCGCTGATTAAACCTTCGGCGTCCATCACGAGGTCGGTGGCGGCGCGAGCTCGTTGAGCAAACCGCAGTCGTCGGCTTGGCCGGCGGGGATGACTTGGAGACTGGCATAGTCCGCCTCGTCGCGTTCGTCCGCCGGTGCCGCGCCTCGCCAGGCGCTCCAAGCGACCCATCGTGCCGTGCACTCGGCGTCGGCTTCGACGTATTGGGTCAGCGAGGTCGACGGGTCGGTGACGTACCAGGCGACGCTGCAGGGGTCTGGGTGGCCGGGCTCGGTGGTCATTCGGGGTCCTCCTCAATTGGGCTCGGTCTCGGCGACGAATCGCCGGAGCTCGGCCGCGCACTGCGGGTGCTCCGCGGCGAAGGCGGTCAGTCCCGCGAGCGTCTCCCGGCGGGCTTCGCGCTCGCCGTGCACTCGCACGATCCGGGCGCGGGCGCCGGCGCCGCTGAATCCGTCGAGCAGCTGCTCGATGACGTAGTCGTTGCCGCCCTCCTCGCGCCACGCGTCCGTGTAGGCGGGATCCGCGTAGGGGATCCCCCAGTCGCTGGGCGCGTCGCCCTCGAGCCCTGGGGCGGTTTCCACGCGCAGGCTCGCCCCGTTCCAGTACAGGGTCCACCACGGCCGCGTGCCCGGCGGGCCCGGGGGCGTGATCTCGATCTCGACGGTGGCGTTCATCTCAATCCCAGAGGTCGCCCAGCCGGAAGGTGATCGCGTCGAAGGGTGGGATGCACACCGCTTCGTCGTGTTCGACGGCCGCGATCAGTCGCCAGTGGCCGTCGGCAAGCGCGAAGGCCTCGAGGATCTGCTCGACGGGGTCGACGAGCCACAGGTACGCGACGCTGGCCGCCGCGTAGAGGGGGCGCTTGCGCACCAGGTCGTGCGCGCGAGTCGATGCCGACAGGATCTCGCAGACCCAGTCCGGTGCGAGCGTGAAGTACGCGCTTTCGGGGAGCTCGGGCATCCGCGTGCGGCGCCAGCCTGCGAGATCGGGGACCAGGACCTCGTCGTCGAGGTGGAGCTCGGGCTCGTAGAGGATCCGCCACCCGCCTGGGCCGTCGTCGCCTTCGTCGAACGGGGGTCCGAGCTTGCCGATGAGCTTGGCGCCGGCGGTCGCGTGGCGCGGGGCCGGGCGCGGGTGGGTGTGGAGCGTGCCGCCGATGAGCTCGGCGACGAGGTGCGCGGGGGCGTCGACGACGTCCTGGTAGGTGGCGGGTGCCGCCGGCGTGGCGGTGGCGGTGCTCGGCTCGCGCATCGTGGTTTGCTCCCTCTTCCGGACCGGAATCTACATTACTCCATGCGAAATGTCCGCAGGGCCGGAAACGCGGGCTGCGTCAGGGGCGCTCTCGCCGCCGATCGGGGCCGCGGCCGGGGTTTGGGTGGTCGCGGGAGTTTACAGAATGTCGATTCTGTCAAGTGGCCCCCAATAGTCTGCGTCGCTGATAGGCGAATCCGGTCAGTGCGCACACCCGACAACTAAAAGCTGTCGTCCGGTTCGGCCTTCCGGGTATCGGTCGGTCGGCCAACGGCGAGGATACTGAAACACCGTGCAGAAGCAGCTCCTGACCCGTCTGGAGCGCTTTGACGCGGATTTCGGTGGGGTTCCCCGTGCTCGTCGGTCGTCCTCAGGTCTTCGGTCCCTCGGCCCCTCTGTTTTGTCAAAGATGCACATTCATGTGTGCCTGTGGCCGCTTTTCGCTTTTCAGACACCGGATTGCTGTGGAGCGCCGCTGGCCTGTGGGCGGGCGCCGTCTGCGGCGGCCGTCCACAGGACGTGCGCGCTAACTACCGGATCTTGATCTATCGGTAACTACCGGGTTGCGCCACCGATCGCCCGTGGAAAGCGCCACCGATCGCCCGTGGAAAACCCGTCCGGGGCGCCACCGATCGCCCGTGGAAAACTTCGTGTTTTCACACCCGATTGTGGAAAACTTTCATTCGGTCACCGTGCCGGTGATTGTTGTGCCGGGCCCGGTCATCAGGCTCGGGGGCACTGGTGGCGGGCTGTGCCAGAGTCGAATCCCTTGCGTTCCTTCGACGTCGATCCGCGCTTGCGGGTATTGCGTGTGGACTGCGCGCAGTTGCGCGAGGAAGAAGGCGCGGAACGCTCGGAGCCGTTTGTACCCACCTCCGAATTGCTCGTGCAGGCTGAGCCACGGGAGGAATTGCCCCCTTCCCATCGGGACGCGGTGGAGCCTCTGGGCGAGCCACGCGTATACATCGAGTGCGACCGCGGAGTGCTGCAGTGCCCGGATCGCCCGTTCGTCGAGCGGCACGGCGTGCTCGACGAGCGATTCGAAATACCGTTGGTTCAGCGTGACGGTTGAGGGCCAGATCACCCGTTGGTTCGGATCCGACGGTGCCCACAGATCCAGCGCGTCGACCACCTGGGTGTTGAACTGGATCGCCCGTCGTTCCTTCACAACCCCGAGTCGGATTGTGGCCACTGCCAGCTGTGTCATCTGGTTCTTGAACGAAGCGACTTCTCGCCCGTTTGGGGATCGCGCCAGCAGGTTTCGTACGTACCCGGTCAGGCTGTCCTCGAGTTCGACGACCGGGTTCTGCCGCCGCATTGCCTCGCGGTTCAGGTGGGTCAGGATCAACCGTGCCTTCGGACCGTGCGGCAGGGGCTGATCGACGTAATCGCCCCTATCGGGATCAAGGGCTGATCCCGCTTCCATCAGGAGGCGCACGATCCCATTGCGTCGCTCTATCCGTCGCTCCGAAGTGCGCTGGTACGGCATTGAGGTCTGGCACAGCACGGTGTGCTGGAAGGTGATCTCTTCGATTTTCTCCAGAGCGATCGCGGCGCTGCTGTTGACGATGCGCCGCGTGATGGGCGACATCCTCGGTTCATCCTGCCCGCGTTCGTCGTCGCTCATCGGTCACGTCCCCTTTGACGTCCCGGGTGGCCCGTGTCCATAGCGGTGCCTAGTCGGCGATTCGGGGTTTGCCGTGTTTCTCGAACAGGTCGTTCAGCGCGCTGATCGCCAACTGCTGGATCGGAGTGTCGGTCTCGACCGCGAGGAGACGCAGCTGTCGGTGCGCCTCGGCGCTTGTGTAGACCGTGATCGCCCGTCGTCCTCGACGGCTCGGCGGCCGCGCCGGCTCGCTTGGCGTCGTTTCGGCGTGTTCTACGGGTGCGGGTGCTTGTGCTGCTGGTCGCAACGCTTCTGCGAGTGAGCGGCGGCTCATTTCTTTGCCTCCTTCCAGGCCCATCGGAAGAGTTTCTGGATTTCAGTGCTTGCCTTCGACTTCGGTGCGTGCTCCAGGACCCCCTCGCCTGCCGTCATTGCGTGTACGTAGGCCGCTCGGTGTCCGACTTGCATCGGAGCCACGGTCAACCCATGCGCTTCGATTGCGGCCTTGGCTTCGACGGCGAGCGGTCCGCGTGCCGGAACGGCGCACAGGACCGCGATCGCCCGTGTCCCGGCAAGCTGGGCCAGGTCGGCCGAAGCGCTGATCGCTCGGAGATCGAGCACCGACGGTCGGCAGGGGATGAGCACCAGGTCGGCTGCGCGCGCTGCGGCCAGTGCCGGTGACTCGGCGTGCGGCGCGGTGTCGATGACGGCGAACTTCGCGCGATGTGTCTGTGCGGTCTCGAGGGTGGCCGTCAGTCTTGCCGGCTGGATCGAGGCGATGATCGGGGTGCTCTGCGCTCGTGAGTCTCCCCAGGCGCTCGCGCTCGCCTGCGGGTCGAGGTCGATGATGACGGTCGCGCGTTTCGCCTGCTCTGCGGCGACGGCGAGATTGATGGCGGTGGTCGTTTTGCCGGCGCCGCCCTTCTGGGAGATGATTGCGATCGTCCGCATGCGGCGATAGTGGCATGCCCGCGTGCGGGCGACAACGGTGCGCGTCTAAGGCGAGTTCCGTCCCAGCACGGTCTTTTCGCAGCCGCGCGTTCCCGCCGGTCCCTCTCGGCGTGCACGCTTTCCCTTGAATGACACTGACCAAGTGAGGCGGCACGTTGACGCTGTTTTACATGCGGAGTGCCTGCGTACGCGTTCTGGTTCGTCCCGTATTATTGTGAGCGGGTGTGCCCGCGTGCGGGCATGCTGCCCTGCAGGCAAGGTCAACGCGCGATTTATGGAGCGGATGGGCGGCGCGGTGGTGTGGGAATAACGGAAACGGGGCAGCAGCGGCCCGCCGCTCGAGGCGATCGAAGTCCTTCTGGAGGCTCGTGCCGATGCTGGCGCACCACAGATCGTGGCTGCGGTCTGCTGTCCGGGTGGCGTCCTTGAGTTGGCCCGGAAGTGAGAATCGGGCGAGAGCTGCGCCCTTCTGGAAAGCGCGATCTACCTCACGGATTCAGCTCGCAACGATCACTCAGATCCTCGACGGGCGACGCAGCGGCAGCCTGAAGTGGGTGTGCGCGAACGCGGGCGCGCCCGCACGTCAGCATGCGGGAGTGCCATCACCCCCCATCCCGTCGGATTCAGGTACGGCGTCGGGGTGCTCGGCTTCGAGGAAGAGCGTCGCGCCCAGCGCCGGGGACCGCGGCTGAGGCCGAGCCGGGGCGGTGGGCCGGCAGCGTGGGATCGCCCATCGACTCGTTCTACGCGAAGGCGGTTTGCGGGGAGGCCTCGCTTCGTCTGCCGTTTGCCAACGTAGTCGCTCCGCTGTCGTTCATTTCCGCATCTGCGGGGATCTTGCTGGCGGCCGAGCTGGTCAAGACCGCTCACCCTGAACTCAGCCGGTGGGCGCTCGACAACTACTTCCGTGTCGACACACTCAAGCACCCGAATCCTGCGTTCCGGTGTCTTCAGCCGCAGGATCGATCGGGCAGATGCATCTGCCGGGATCCCGACTACGTCGGTGTCTACTCGGAGAAGTACGGGTAGGGTAGGGGGTGTGAATATAGCAGTCATCCGTCTGTTTTGAGATACTTCCACATGTCGGTCGTCGGGTAAGACGGCAGGGCCGGCAGGGAATACACGCTGCGACTGTGGGATCGCTCCAAAGCGGCGAGGCGAGACCGAAGCATCCGAAGCGAAAGCACGGGCGACCGGCGATTGGGGAGGATGTCAGGGGGGGAGCGCCGGAGCGGATGGGACGGGTTCCCGTCAACGCAGCCCCCCGTGACAGGCAAACCTGCAAGGCTTACGGGGCTACGCGAGCAGTGGCCCGAGTCGTAAGCTTACCTGTCGCCGCCGCAAGCGACCGACCGGCTCCGTCCGGCATGTCCCCGGCGCCGGTCCCCACCTCTCGGAACACCTGAGGGATGGGACCGTTCGCCTTCCGCTCCCTCTCTCACCATCCAGCATCGTCCCTGCTGCGCCTTCGTGGTGCTGCGGGACTTCTGCAGTTTCACATTTCGCACGCGAGGCCGCGTTCATCCCCGAGGCTGCGACGCCCATGGCGGTCATTCCGCCCGCTCGGCGGTGTCGCGCTCGGCAACCTACCTGCTTCCAGCTTCCGTTTCGTTCTCACCGCGCCCGGCGAGTTCTCACCGCCCGCATGGCGCGGACTTCGAAATCCCCGAGCACCCGAATCCGGCACAGCAGTGACCGGTGTCGACTTGGAGAAGTACGGAAGGAAGCGAGGAGAGGCCTCCGGGATCTCGTATCAGCCGCTCATCAGCTCCGAGAGGCGTATCTGGTCTGCATCGGCGCCTCGATGCAACACGAGGATGTGATTCGGCTCCGACATGAACCACGCGAACGACCGCCATGCCAGCTCGCTCACCGATCCCTTGAACGCGGGACCGTCACGATCCGCATAGGCGGTCACGAAGGCCACCTGGTCCTCGCTGAAGCCCGCGTCCTTCGCAATGGCCATCAATGCCGTCTGACGTGCTTCATTGACCGGACCATCGGTCGCCACGACCTCGACGAAGATCATCATCGGCTCCGACGGCCCGAGGTCCACCAGGATGAGGTCGGGCAGATTGCGGCTCGGGTCGATGGTCAGGCCGATGGCCTGTGCCAGTCGATCATCGCGTGCGACCACTTGATTCCGGCTCTCGCTCAACCAGATCACGCCGGGCTGCTCGAGAAACCGCGGTGCGAATTCCTCCACCACCGCCTTCGAGATCACCGAGCTTGGCCCGGGCTCCATGCCGCGTGTTTCTCCGCTGGGGAACGTCACGCGCACCCGCCCCTTGCGCGCGACAGCGCCGCTGCGAATGATCTCGATGCGCGCCAGCGCACCCGGCGAAAGGTTTGCCTGCTGCCACTGAGCGATCTGCGCTTGCAGCGCCTCATCGACGAGTTCGGGATCGAACAATGCGGCAAAGTCCCGGGCGAGGGCATAGCGCGGAAGGGGCGATGTGGTCGGGAGCCCTTCGCGTTCCTTGACTGCGCCCAGGCGGACCAGCCCCTCGCGCAACGTCTCGTCGCGGATGGGCTCGCGCGTGTCCGTTGCGTACCACTGGCCTTCGATACTGCGCACGGCGCGACGCATGGACTCTCGCTGCCAGAGATCCCGGTCAGCGTCCTCTGCCAATGCAGCCTGCACATCCGTCATCCGCGTTACCTGGTTCGGCCGCAGCCAGCGCTCGGCGCCTTCGACGGCCCCGATGTACAGCATGACGAAGACGGTCTTGGACGCGATCTCGCGGATCACGTAAGTCCGGTTCGCCGTTCCCTCCGGGAAGATCGTGCGCAGTCGTTCGTGGATGTCGGGCGGGGGCAGCAGCGCTGGCAATGGCATCATCGAGCCCCGTTGCCGTACAGGCGCTCAACGGCCTGATCGAGTTGCTCGCGGGGCGCATGCCCTCTCACCAGTCGCTTGAATTCCTCGAGGTTCTCTGGTGACGGCAGGGGCAACGCTCCGAGCTCATACGCAGAGACCGCCACGCTGCCGTTGATGCAACGGAACACCTGATCCACCAGATCGCTGTTCAGCAACGCCGCGAGCACCGCCGGTGGCACCTTCGGTGTGCCGTTGAGCGGCCTGATCATGTTCAGGTGGTTCTCGACGACCACCGCGCCGTGTGCCGCGATGAATGATGCGGGAAGCTCGGCCGCGATCAGACGCCGGCGCTGCTCCTTCGCCGTGGTCCTCTGGAGCAGCACGCACGGGAAGTCCGTGACCACCCAGCGGTCCTTCGGCTTCGGCTCGAAGTACGGCTTGTGATGGCGCTTCTTGGCACGGAACTCAAACGTCCCGTCCGATCGCACGGACTCGGCCCAGATCAGCGGATAGCGTCCGCTGCCGGCCCGCATCCGGAGGCTCGCCTTGTGCCGGTTCCAGACCAACGGGCCGGTGCTCACGGTGTAGCCGTAGTCGGCCAGCCGATGCTGGAGGTGCTTCGCCTGGCGCACCAGCGCGCTCTGGCAGCGGTTGCGCGGCATCAGCCACGGTTGGTCCGCACTGCGCGGGAGACTGAACACCCCCGCCGCGGTCGTCTCGATCGAGCCATCCGGGCCCGGGGAGATGAAGTGGACGTGTCCTGCATCGGGATTGGCGCCGCGCCGATAGGCCGCGAGCAGCGTTTCCTGGAGCGCATCGGCAAAGACGCCCTTGCGTTCGGTGATGAAGTCGATGCTCGCGGGCGGCGCTTCGCGACCAAGGAGCCCGCGGAGGGCCTTGAAGTACTCACCGGCGAGGAAGCTCGTCGGAGTCACGTAGGCGATAACCCCGCCGCGGCGGGTGAAGCGCAGGGCCAGATCGGTGAATACGCCGTACAGATTCGCATGGCCGAATAGGCTACGGCGGAATTTCTCGCGCAGCACCGGCGTGAGCGTAATCCGCCCATAGGGTGGGTTGCCCACGACCAGGCCGAACCCGTCTCCCTGTTCCGGAGACTGCTCCAGCGCGTTGCACACCCGGACGACGGAGCGCAGCCGGGTGCGTGCCTCACGGCAAAGCTCGCTCAGCGTCACGTCGACGAAGACCTGCGACATCCAGGCCGCGAACGGGTCGAGCTCGAACCCCTCGATCCGCTGCTGGATGCTCTTGAGCGCATCCCGGGGGCTGCAGTCCTCCAGGCTCTGCGCCATGCGTCGCACCACCGGCGAGAGGAACGCGCCGCCGCCGCAGGCAGGATCGAGCACCCGCACCGAGCGCCAATCGACACCGGCCTCGGTAGCCATGTCGAGCAACCGCTCGCAGAGCGCCGGCGGCGTGTAGTACGCGCCAAGTGCCGCGCGGTCCCTGGCCGGCATCAGGGTCGTGTACAGCACCCCGATCATGTAGCTCGCGTCCATCACGTTCAGCCGCGCTGCGGCCACGCCGATGGACTGCGCGAGATCTCGGGTCTCGCGCGGCACGGAGGTGAGCTCGATGTCGCAGCCCAGCCTGGGCAGCGACCAGCGCCGGCCCGTCGCAGCCTGCAGCGCGCTCCAATACGCCGAGACCACGCGAAAGACGAGGCTTCGCGCGAAGGGGAGGGCGTCGTCATGGCCGGCCGATGATGCGGGCGTCAGCTGGCCGAGGCCTCCGGCGTCACCGCTTCGCCTTGGCAGGAGCCGTTGTACGTCCTTGGCGAGGGTCGAGGCGCGGCCATCGTTCTCCGACCACAGCGCGTGGCGACCCTGGAGATGCTCGATCCTGCTCAAGGGCGCTCTCCATGAGCAGGCTGGCGGCGGCACGGGGCGACATGACGTCTCTCGCGCCCGGAACGGACGTTGAATCCAGTGACGCTCGTCCCCAATGTGGACGATGCCGCGACATGCGGCGAAACCAGGGAGCTCGAATGCTTCATCTGAAGCTCCATCCCCCTAGCCCGAAACACCCCACTTGCGGGGATAACCACGGTGTCCGGGCTCACCGTCGGTAGGGACGCACAGTACACGTCAGCACCGCAAGGTGGCCGTGGGATCGCGCCAAGGCAAGTCGTGGAGGGCTCAAGGCCCGACCGAGCGGCTGTTCGCCTACCAGGACAGTCGCTCCTTATCCCAGGCGATCCAGGACGAGGATCGCTTTCGGTACTCTGAACAGGTTTCCTGGCGACGTCCATCGAGTGCTGGATCAGTCCGAGCCGGTCGGCTTCGATGTGCGCGGCGCCGGAACGACGCGTCCCCCAGGGCTCCGTCCTTCGAAGTGGGATCGCCATATCCACAAATCAGCGGCCGGCTCTCGCTGCGAGCCAGTCGCGGACCTTGGCGAGACGCAGGGAGAAGTCCGCCTGCGGCAGCTTCGCGATCACGTCCCACTTGAAAGCCTGGTAGTGCGCCACCGCGGTCTCGCGGTCGGTTGCCCGGAGCAGGATCGCCAGCGCGAGCTGTGCCGGTCCGGAGCCGCCGTATCCCCAGCCGAAGCCGTTCGGGGAGTGCCGGGCGACGGCGAGCGACTCGGCGGGGTTGAGCCGGCCGCCCGCGAGGTAGACCTCGCGCGTTTGCCAATGGCCCTGGATGACGTCGAACATGGACGTGAGCTCGTCTCGGCGCACGGTGCGCTGTTCCCCGTCGGCGAGCTCGACCAGTATTTCGTCGAGGGATCCGGGCCCGCCGTGGTCGATGAACCCGGCGATGGCCACCGGCTCGCCGGCGAGCATCGCCAGATCTCCGACTCGCCACTCGTGCACGGTCACGGAAGCGTCTCGTCAGTTGCCTACCGCGGTGCCCGGGGCCAGAGAGGGAAGCGCCAGCGCGGGGCGGTGAGCTTCTGGCCGAGGAAGCGCTCGACCGCGCGCGCATCGAGCACGAACTCCGCGGCGCGGCTCTCGTGCTCGTGCAGCATGTAGGTGGGCAGGTCCCGCCACTCGAAATCCGGGTGCCCGAAGGTGTTCGTGCCGACGCGGACCCAGATCTTCTCCCCCTGCGCGTACCAGCCCTCGGTGTCCGGTGACGGACGCGAGGACTGGCGCCGGGCCGCATCGAGGAGGCTCCGCAGCTGCTCGCGAAGTGCGTCGTACCGGGTCGAGGCGTAGGTCTCCCAGGCAAGGGGCTTCGCCCACTCGGCGTCATGGTCGCAGCTCTCCAGGAGCTCGGAGAGGATCTGCGAAGACAGCAGCAGCCAGTCGGTCTCGTGGACGTTGGAGTCGAGCCGCTCGAGGACCTCGTGAACGTAGCGCCGGTACAGGTGCGTGGTGGGCTCGATGGAGGAGAGCTGGTTCGACATCACGATGCGGCTGCTCTCGTCGTCGCTCGGCAGGGAGGCGGCACTGTAGATGAGGAGGCAGCGTTTCGCGATCTCGTCGGGGAAGCTCCCCATCTTCGCGTTCATCGACAGGATGGTGCACGGCGCCTCGTCGTGGGGCGAGAGCGTCTCGTCCTTGATGTACTCGGGGGCATGGTTGCGAAACCGCGTCCAGCCGACGTCGTCGAAGAACGCGGGCATGCGGCGGTACGAGGCGTCGATGCCGCGCAGGTGCTGAGTGGTGAGCCGGGTGCGGATCGCGCCCGGGAACTCGTCGGCGAACATGAACCGCCCGATGATCTCGACGAGCTGGGTCTTTCCCGAGTTCGACTTGCCGAAGACGATGCCGACGCGGGGGAATCGGATGACGTCGCGGCCCTCGAGCGAGGCCTGGCGGCGCAGCGTGCAGATGAACGGGGAGAAAAACATCCAGCACAGGAAGATGAAATAGTCGCGCTGGAGCTTCTCGATGCGCCCGCGGAACGCCGAGCGGTAGGCGTCCCAGAAAGCGGCGAGCGCGGCGGCGTCGTGGCGCACCTTCGCATCGTCGCTCTCGAGCGGCCAGGGCAGCCCGCACACGGCGGCTTCGCGCGAGGCCAGGTCGAGGGAGAAGGTGGGATGCGCGGGCTCGAGCCGGCGGGACTGGCGCCGGAGGAGTCCGGAGAAGCGCTTTCGCACCGAGTCGTCGAGCTTCACGGTGGGGGAGGGCGATCGTTGCGCCTCCTTCGGCAGCGCGGGCAACACGACGTCGTAGAGCTTCTCTACCCGTTGGCCGCGGTCGACCGAGTCTGCGGATTCAGCGGGGCGCGCAAGCTGGACCACCTGGGCGCCCCGGCCCGGAGAGAGGACCGGCGCGGCATCGGGAGACAGCCCTCCACCCGCATCGAGCTGCTGCTCGACGAGCTCCGCGATCGGCACCTCGGCCGAGCTGTGATCGCGTACCTCCAGGTACTGGCGTTCGAAGTGCTCCCAGGCGCAGGTATCGCGAAAGCGGATGAGCACCTCGTGCTGATCGCCGAGCAGCGCGGAGGTGGAGAAGTTGGCCGAGCCGGTCAGCACGCACCGCTCGCCGTCGGGACCGTCGGAGAGGAGGAAGATCTTCGCATGCGAGACGTGGCCTTCGACCACCCGAACCTGGAGGCGGCCGTCGCGCACGCGCTCGAGGACGTCGTCGCGGCTCGGTGCGGGCAGGCTCCGGAGCACGCCGTGGACCTCCTCGAGGGCGGCGGTCTGGAGCGCGATGATGGACGCGACGTTGCTCACCACGCGCGAGTAGCCGAGCACGCACTCGACGTGGGACTCGACGAAGCGCTCGAGGATGGTGTGCAGCATCTGGACGCTTGATGAGTAGGTGAGGATCCGGATGCGGCGATACTGCGCGAAGGCATCGAGGTCGAATTCGCACGTCTCGATGGCCCGGGCGTCGAGGACCTGCGTTCGAGCCCACGCCGCCTCGGAGGGGAACAGCGCGAGCGTGCCGGCGGGCTCCGCGCCCGCGGGGCCTCGGTGGTTCATCGGTGCCGGATCTCCCTCAACGGTAGGGGTGCGCGCCGCCACGGAAACGGTTCCCGCGCGAGCGGCCCTGCAGTCCCGGGCTCATGGGGCGAGCAGCCGCTGGCCCGGGTGCTTGAGCGTGCCGTCGGCATGCAGGTAGTGGTAGAGCGTGCTGGTGGGGAGGTCGCCGAGCTCGCGGCAGATCTCCGGAATCGAGCGGTCCCGGTCGGCCATGAGGCTCTGGGCGTAGCGGAGCTTCTCCGCGGTCATGATGCGGGGACGTCCTCCTTTTCGCCCGCGCGCCCGGGCGGCCTTGACGCCTTCGCGCACGCGCTGGCGGATGACGTTGCGCTCCATCTCGGCGAACGCGGCCTGGATCTGCAGAAAGGCGCGGCCCGCCGGCGTGGTGGTGTCCATGGGCGAGTTCAGCGCGCGGAATCCGATGCCGCGCTCGCGGAGCGCATCGATGAGGGTGATGAGCTCGCTAGCGAGGCGGCCGAGCCGGTCGAGGTCGAGGACGACGAGGACGTCGCCTGCGCGCAGGTAGTCGAGGCAGGCGGTGAGGTTCGGGCGATCGGAGGCGGCGCCGGAGGCATGATCTTCGAACACGCGTTCGCAGCCGGCGGCGTTCAGCGCGTCGAGCTGGCGGTCGAGGACCTGTCGGCCTTCGGTGGTGGAGACGCGGGCGTAGCCGACGAGGCTCATGGAGTCTGCAGTCCCGAAAAACCCGTCACTCCCGCATCTTATCGCAAGGAGATATCTTCGGGGTTGTCGGGACGAAAATCGGGCGAATCAAGGGCTGCGGAGCGGGTTGCGGGCGGGTCACGACAAACACGTGTTTGTCGTGGACGCGTTCTCGCCCCCCGCGACCGTGTCGGCCATCTGCTAGGGTGATGCCTGTCATCGGAATTGGCGTCGGCAGTTCAAATGCCTCTGTTTGACACGCATGGTATGCATCCGGTGAGTACCGCCTTCGCGAATCGTCGGGATTGAGCGAACGTGCGCGATTGGGATTGGGCACCGTGGTGGTGCCCGCCAATCAAGGGAGCACGATCGCAGATGTCGGAGACGAGGCAGAAGGCGGAGTCGCGCAATGCGGAATCGCCCCGGCGGCGATGGAGCGAGGCGCAGAGACGGCGCATCGTCGCGGAGAGCTATCGCAGCGGGGAGTCGGTCTCCGCGGTGGCGCGACGCCACGGGGTTCACACCAGCCTGTTGTTCAAGTGGCGGCGTCGACATCGCGCGCCGGCGGACGCCGATGCAGGGTTTGTCCCGGTGGTGGTCGAAGCGCCCGAGCCGTCGAGCGAGGCGGCGTCCGGGCGCATGGAGATCGTGGTGGGCGACGACGTGCGGGTCATTGTCGACGCGACGGTGTACGCCCCGGCGCTGGCGCGGGTGCTGGCGGTGGTGACGAGGCGATGATTCCGGTTCCGGGCGGTGTTCGGGTGTGGCTGGCGAGTGGGGTGACGGACATGCGCCGGGGGATGAACACGCTGGCGCTGCAGGTGCAGGAGGGTCTCGGGCGCAACCCACACGGTGGCGATTTATTCGTCTTCAGAGGACGTCGAGGTGATCTGTTGAAGATTCTCTGGCACGACGGGGTGGGGGTGTCGCTGTACACCAAGCGTCTGGAGCGTGGCCGATTTCCTTGGCCGTCGACGGCAGGCGGGGCGGTGTCGATCAGCGCCGCGCAGCTCGGCTACCTGCTCGAGGGGATCGATTGGCGCAACCCCGTGCGGACGTGGCGCCCATTGCGGGCGGGGTGAGGTTGATAGGCGGCGTTGATCGGCCCATCAGAACATTCGATCACGGGGCGGGGCGAATCGCTTTACTCTGTGGGGCGTGAACCGCCGTGCCCGCACCGACCGAGCGAAGCAGAGCATCGACAGCGCCCGAGCTGAAGTTGAGGCGCTGCGCTCGGCGCTGGTGGCGACCGAGGCGCGGGCGGCGGCGGCCGAGGCGAAGGTCTCGGACGCGCAGGCCCAGATCGCCGCCCTGACGCTGATGATCGAGAAGCTGCGCCGCGCGCTCTACGGACGGCGTTCGGAGCGCAAGGAACGGTTGCTCGGGCAACTGGAGCTCGAGCTCGACGAGCTGACCGCGAGCGCCACCGAAGACGACCTCACGGCCGAGACGGAGCCGGAGCGCACCACCGGAGTCAAGGGGTTCGAGCGCCGCCGGCCGTCTCGCAAGCCCTTCCCCGAGCATCTGCCGCGCGAGCGCGTGGTGGTGGCGGCACCGACTTCATGCACGTGCTGCGGGTCGCAGCGACTGTCGAAGGTGGGCGAGGACGTGACCGAGACGCTGGAGGTGATTCCGCGCCGTTGGAAGGTCATTCAGACGGTGCGCGAGAAGTTCACCTGCCGCGAGTGCGAGAAGCTCTCCCAGGCGCCGGCGCCGTACCACGCGGTCCCGCGGGGCTGGGCCGGTGCGAACCTGCTCGCCACCATTGTCTATGAGAAGTACGGGCAGCATCAGCCGCTGAACCGCCAGAGCGAGCGATACGCCAGAGAGGGTGTGGAGCTCAGCGTCTCGACGCTGGCCGACCAGGTGGGGGCGTGCGCGTTCGCGCTACGGCCGCTGCACGAACTCATCGCGGCGCACGTACTGGGCGCCCAGCGTCTGCACGGCGACGACACGCCGGTGCCGGTACTCGCGAAGGGCAAGACCGACACCGCGCGGGCCTGGGTCTACGTCAGAGACGACGCACCGTTCGCCGGAGCTGACCCGCCGGCGGCGCTGTTCCGCTACTCGCGCACCCGCTCCGGTTCACACCCTGTGGAGCATCTGCGCGGCTTTGCCGGGCTCCTCCAAGCCGACGCCTATGCCGGATTCAATCCGCTGTATGCGCCGGGACGGGTGCCGGGGCCGGTGAGCGAATGCTTGTGTTGGAGCCACGGTCGGAGGAAGTTTTACGAACTCGCCGATATCGCGGCCAGCAAGAGACGTGGCAAGGACGCGGCGCCGATCTCCCCGGTCGCCTTCGAGGCGGTCAAGCGTATCGACGCGCTGTTCGACATCGAACGCGCGATCAACGGCGAGCCCGCTGAACGGCGCCTGGCGGTGCGCCGCGAGCGGAGCGCGCCGCGGGTGGCCGAGTTCGAGGCCTGGATGCGCACCGAGCGCACGCGGCTGTCGCGCCACGCCCCGGTGGCCAAGGCGATGGACTACATGCTCAAGCGTTGGGAGGGCTTCACCCGCTTCCTCGACGACGGGCGAATCTGCCTCACGAATAATGCCGCGGAAAGAGCAATTCGCGGGATTGCCCTGGGCAGAAAATCATGGCTGTTCGCCGGCTCCGACCGCGGCGGCGAGCGGGCCGCGGCGATGTACACCCTCATCGTCACCGCCAAGCTCAACGACGTCGACCCGCAGGCCTGGCTCGCCGATGTGCTGGCCCGCATCGCCGAGTTGCCGCACACCCGGGTGCACGAGCTGCTGCCCTGGAACTGGAAAGCCGCCCGCAACCAAGACCTGGCCGCGTAGGCCGGTTCTCACCTCACGCCGCGTCTTCGATCCCGCCGGGTTGCGGGGCGGGCCTCATGTCCCGCGGTCCTCGCCGGATGCTTACCACGCATGTGATGGTGGACTGGTCTGCGCGGTCGAAACCGAGTCCGCGGGAGCCCACCAAGGATGCGATCTGGTGGGCTGCTGCACGAGACGGCGCAGTCGCGAGGATCAAGTACGACCGGACGCGCTATGCCGCTGTTCAGAATCTCATTGAGTTCATTGCGGCCGAGCTTTCGGCCGGACGCCGTATGCTCGTGGGCTTCGACTTCCCCTTCGGGTATCCGGTCGGCGTAGCTCGGCATCTGGCTGGACGGGCGTCCGCCTTCGCGCTCTGGGCGTGGCTCGCCGCGCGGATCAAGGACACCAAGAACAACGCCAACAACCGCTACGCGGTAGCGGCAGAGATCAACAGCGCTTATGCCGGCGTCGGTCCATTTTGGGGGCGGCCCGCCGCCTGGCATTGCCCCGGTGTGCCCACCCGCGCCAGCGACCGCTCGTGCCGACGTTCGCACCCTACGGAGAAGCGCGTTGCAGACGAGCACGCGACCGTCGCCAAAACAGTCTGGCAGCTCTTCTACAACGGGTCCGTCGGTTCTCAGGCGCTGCTCGGCATGCCTACCCTGGACCGTCTGAGGAGGACCCCGGGGCTCTCTGGGAATATGGCAGCCTGGCCCTTCGACGGCGGCCTCAGCGTTCCGGATGCGGCTATCGTTCTCGCGGAGGTCTACCCGTCGCTGCTCAGGGAAGCCATAGCCGAGCGTGCTGGCGAGAACGAGATCCTCGATCGTGCCCAAGTGCGCGTAAACGCCGAAGCCTTCGCATCGCTCGACGCTCGCGGCAAGTTGGCACCGTTGTTTGGCGGCTCACCGGCGCTGACAGCATCGCAGCGCCGAGTCGTCGAGGCGGAGGAAGCCTGGATCCTCGGTCTCGGCCATGAGAAGGCGTTGCTCGAATCATCCGACTGGGCGTGAGGCACTATTCACGATCTGGCTCAAGTTGAGCCGCCGACGCGCTTTGCCGTAAGCTAGCGGCCTAAGTTTGAGCCGCTCCCGGATGGCACGCACCTGCGCAAGGGACCATCCCGTAGCCGCTCTCGTTGCCGAAGCCGTGGGCCGCTTGTCGAGGTGCGCGTGAAAGCCTCACAAGCCGCTCACGGTCTCCCGAGACCGTGGACGCGATAGTGGGCATAACGGCTCACAACGGCACCGGCACGGCTTCGACAACAGGAGCAACCCGCTACCGGGGGAACCATCAAAGCGGAGCGCGAGGTCGAAGGGCGGAGCGCGCGATGGGCCGGCGATACCATCCGGCGAAGCAACCGCCAGTCTCTACAGGTATCTGGTAGAGAACGCCGCATGCGACGGACCGGCTCCGGCCGCCATCCCAGCGAGGACCTTTCACCTGCAATCACAAGCGGGGAAAGGTCTTTGCACCGAAGCTCAGAACCTCACCAGCTACCATCTCCCAAGACTTCAACCCCTGGGACCGAGATCGGCAGAGACTCTGATCAGGTAGGTGTAGAGCCGTAGGGAGGCGTCCCTTGCCGGATCGCCGGGTTAGGCCCCGCCAACTTATTTCACCATCTCGTCGAGCGAAGTGGGATCAATCTCGACAACGCATCGGCGTGATCCGGAATGATAGCGAGAGGAAACCCTGAAGGAGAGGAGGGTCCGCGATGATTGGTCACCAAGCGCTCTTTTCAGCAAAGGCTTGTGTTCAACCGCGATTGAGTAGCCGCCACATTTCGAGCAACAAACGTCATCTCGCCCTTCGAGATATCGCTCACCGCCCCTCTGAAGAAATTCAGCCTCCTGGCCGCAGATCAAACATGGTCCTTGCATCTTCTGACGTCTCGGAACGAAAGCCTTGCGGATGATACCGTTGCGCCTCGCTGCCGAACAGGGCAACGCCCGTGCTCAGCACAATCTCGGGCTCATGTACGACGACGGCGAAGGTGTCCCCGAGGATGACGCCGAGGCGGTGCGGTGGTTTCGCCTCGCCGCCGAGCAGGGCAACATCAGCGCCCGGCACAATCTCGGAGTCATGTACCGCCAACGGCGTAAGTGTGTTTCGGAAAGGAGGCCGAGGGGAAGAATAAACCCATCAAGGTGGTTGAGATCGAGTAAGCCTTCACCGAACCTTTACGCTGCCCGCAAGCCCTCCGTTACAGAATGTCCATTCTGTCAAGCGTGCCCTCAGTTGTCCTCTCTCACGCTGGGGACTCTCCTCCGCCACCCCCGGTCACGGTCGCCAGCGCGCTGGCGATCGCCTCCAGCCGCGCGACGTCGTATGGGATCTCGCCCGTGTCGTCGAGCAGCAGCGAGAACTCGCTGTGCGCGACCTCGCGCGGATCCGGCTGGGGGCCCATGTCTGCGAGCCGTGCGACGACGGTGTCGAGCGTGCGTCCGAGCGCCTGGCAGTGCGCGAGCCGGCCCTCGGTGTCAAGGACTGCGGCCGCGGCGGCTTCCGTGCGGATCTGCTCGATCTCGCGCTGCACTGCCTCGGCCGCTACGAGTCGCGCCCCGACTTCGATGTCGGTTTGGGCGGCTTCGCGCAGGGCTTCGATCATGCGTTCCAGCGTGGTCGTCATCGACTGCCCCCCCAGCGTTTCGTTGCGCTGCTTCCTTCGCGTTCGATCTGTTTGATTTCTCGCCACCATGTGTCCCACAGTGCCGCTTCGGCCGGCTCCCCTGCCGCCTGCAGTCGTTGCGCCATCGAGCATGCCCAGTCGCGTTGTCCGTCGCCTCCGAGCCATAGCGCCGCCTCCAGTGGTTGGGGTGCCCCGGACCGCAGGGCGTCCCTTCCCCTCGAGAACTCCCGGTGCGCCATGTCGACGACTGCCCGTGCGTGTCCTGCCGCGTAGACCGGCTGTATCCCGTACCCTTGTGGATGGCCGCCGAGACCGAAACCCGCGATGACCCACCGCGGCTCGCACAGTCGCAGCGCTCCTCGCGCATCGTAGACGCCTTCGCTGCCGAGCACGGTGCTCGTCGGCCACTCGCGTGGCTCCACCCACAAGAGCTTGTCTTCGATCTCCTCGGGCGGTGCTCTCCACATTGATCTGTGCCAGTCGGCGAAGCCGTTCCATGGGCAGTCCAAATTCAATGCGGCCAGCGCGCTCACGTAGCATCGTTTGTTTGGCGTCCGCGCGATTGGTAGCCACCCCCGTTTCCGTGCGATTTGTGCGCTTAGCGTCTCTGTTTCGCGTGCGCTGGCAGCTCGCTCTCGGTTTTCGCGTTCGAACTGCACAAAGAATTCTCGTGCTTCTTGCGCTGTCATGCCCGGTCCTCAGCCGCGCCGTCGCGCCCGCGCCGCCTGGAGCGATGGCATGGATGCCATCGCTCCCCCCAGGTCGGATGCGAAGCGTCGAGCGGCGCAGAGGCCGCTGCCGACCACTTCGGTTTCGCGTTTTCTACCGGCTTTCACCCAAGGGTCATGCGCCAGGATAGGCATGTCTTTCCCCAGAGGGTCCCAGGGCCATGGGTACCCTCTGTGCCTTGCCCGTTCCATGTCGGTCAGTCCATCGGGTTCGGGCAGCGCACGCTCGGGATTTTCTCCCCATAGGTTCAGCCACCGGCTCAGCGGGTGGTTTCCCTCCCACAGCACGGTCAACGCTCGCGCGAGCTCGTACATCGAGTGCCGCCACTGCGTGTAGAACTCATGGATGTACCAGCTCGGTATTCCGCTCAATGTCCACGCGAAGCAGCTGTGTTCGCGGTGGGTAAACGCTCCTCGCTGGATCGCTCCCCGGATCTCGACCGCGGTGCACACCAGGTCGCGCCGCAGCCCGGCGCACGCCTTGCCGATGCGCCCTTGCGCCCACGCGTTAGCCTGCGCCTCGGTGAGGCCGCTGCGCTTGCGGTGCAGGTTCGGGTGCTCGAATCGCTCGAGCGGTAGCAACTGGTCCGGTGCCTCCCACGGGATGTCCTCGACTCCGCCGAGGAATTCGCCGAGCGCGTAGTGGAAGAATCCTCCGTGGATAGGGTTCATCCTTCACCTCCGTGGCGGGACCGTCGGTCCCGTTCCGATCTTGAGTGGCTCCTCATCCGCGCCGTCGCGCTCGCGCCGCCTGGCGCTGCCGGCGGAATCCTTTGTCCGTGGGCGCCGCCGCCGCCGGCGGTTCGAGCGCGAGCGCCACGTCGCCGCGCTGGACGCCGAGCTCGCGCACGATGCGGAAGAAGAGCCGTCCTTGCTCATGCGCGTCGTCGACGGCGAGGTGTGTGTGTGCTCCGGTGCCGGTGCGCCAGTCCTGGGGCAGCGAGCTTTTCCCGCCTTCGCGGTACCCCGCACCCATCGCGACCATGACGAGCGTGCGCAGATCGATGCATCGGCGCCGGAACGGCGACGCGCCGGCGAAGCGGTGGCAGTACCACTCGACCCACATTGCGTCGAACGCGGCCGGGAAC
>Ga0209020_1001559_pt1 | contig 22223 bp, 10 predicted proteins | sample PinacodermBB_FD_187298 | JGI IMG/M metagenome (GOLD analysis project Ga0209020, IMG submission 187298) | Host-associated microbial community of the marine sponge Aplysina aerophoba from Gulf of Piran - sponge pinacoderm, lysed by bead... | ecosystem: Host-associated > Porifera > Sponge >... | reverse complement strand
AAAGGACATGCGCTTCGACTCCACCAACGGTCTCTGGCTCCCCCGGCGTGCCGCAAGAGGCATCAATGCGCTCTTTTGACATCCTTGTCAGCATGAACGGCAGACATATCCGCAGAACTCACAAGTGAGCGCTGCTCATTGTTTGTCAAAACGCCCGAACTTGCAGCAAGCGCCAGCCGGTCTGCCAGTCCAGCCGCCATGACATAGAAGCCGCGCATCAGGAAAAACAGAGGGAACTTTCCATTCCGGCTTCCCAGTGTCTCACCCTCCGCTTCGGTAAAGTGCTCTCCGTAGCGACAGTTCAGAGCAGGGTGGCCGGGGTAGAGTTCCCCCGAGGGACGCCCGTTGTCGGCAAAGTGCTGGGCGAAGCAATCCTTGTTTTCCTGCGGATTTTGACGGGCAGTCCAGTAGACGATTTCACGGGCGGTGAGGGGCAACCATTGTTCATAGGTCTTTGCATCCGGAAACAGGGATTGCAGCCGGGTACCATCGCACAACAGGCCATGCAGCAAACTATCGAAACTGTCCGCAACAAGCCGCGCCATAGCCTTCACCGCCGGCGGGTTACGGTAGTGGTAGCCAGGTTGCTCGCGGTGCAATCGGATGCCGTGCAACAGACCGCCCAGAAGGTTATGGGCCAGCGCATTCACGAACGAAGCTCGCTGGCCATAGCCGGGCAGGGTCCAGTGCCCCTCTCCCGACTCGACATAGCAGCGGATATAGGGATAGAACTCCAGATCACCCAGATCACGCAGGCCGGACCAGCCCCAGTCGGATGCCTCAATGGCTTTGGTGTTCCACAGGTGCAGGGCACCGGGGTAGGTCTTCTCGGAATTGAAAAAGGCGCTCAGCACCAGTTCCGGACGCGCCTCCCTGTCCCCGTAAAAATGATGGTACAAGCGAATCGTGGAGGTGTGCATCGCCCCCAGACTGCTCCAGACCCCCAGGTCATGAAAGGCTCGCATCAGCCCTTCCCGCGCCTTGTCATATCCACCCGCACTGTCCGCCTGCCAGGCCAGGGTATCGTAGCTGTGATCCCTGGTGCTGAAACAAAAGGCCAGGCAGCCGGGACACCGCTGGTCGTTCCGGATTTCCAGTGGATCAGAAAAATTCCGGGCTGCCGCTGGCAGGGCCTCCAGCGGAACGAAAACAATCCCCTCCGGTTCGGGAATCTCACTTCTCAAGCCCAGCGTTTTCTGGTGGGCCAGAGCAAAGCGCTGCACAGCTTCCTCGGCCGCAAACACAGCCAGTGACTCTCCTTGGCGCTGGAACTTCAGGTGGCCACAGCGTCCGTGCTCGGCATCATCCCGCACCAAAGTCCGTCCTCCTCTGACTTGCCAGTCCCCAGCCGTGCCAGGCCGGGAAATCTTCAGTGTGTGCCATACGACTTGCCGGGCTACGGCCAGAGTCTGCTGATCCATCTGGTCCCGCAGATTCATGCCGTCCTGCTGCCGGGGCAGTCTGAAGTGGTGGCAGAAAGCCAGCTTCTTGCAGACCTGGCCTGGCAACCAAGCCGCCCGCCGACTGCAGTGGGCTTCCTGCATGGGGTCCAGAAGGGCTTGAGGATCCATGTGGAAGTCTGGTACGCGCAGCGCCTCGGCCAGTCCCTCGCTACCAGCATTGTCCAAAATCATTGCCCGCTGCTTTTCGCTCAGGCAGAAAACCTGATTCCGCTTCGGCACCAATATCAATGCCCAGGGTGGCAAGTCCTCTTTCAATACTGGCGGCACACAACACAGCGGATTTCTCCTGACAATGCCCCTGTAGACACGCTCATACAAATCCTCAACACCGCCCCACTGACGGGGCAGAGCAGGGGAATCATGGTCATCCATGCGCTGGTAGACATCCATCTGCCAGAAGGCTTTTATCCACTCCGGATGCCGCCGCTCCACGAAGGAAAGGGGCACCCCATGCAGACTGCACGGATCGCGCGCAATGGACTCGGCATAGAGTTCATCCGTACGCTCATTTTCCTCAATGCGGCTCAGCCAGTCCGTCTGGGTTTTGAAGGCGTCCCACAACCCCCACTCACTGAGAAACTCGGTTGAGGGTGGGTAATGGTAGGGAGAAGAGTCATTGCGCAAGGCTTTATCAAGCCGCTCATGGGTGTACAGCTGGGGGGGAATACAGTCAATGGCAGGTGGCTTCCTGTGTGCCAGGGCGCGATCCACCCGGGCTGGCGTACGGAATCGGGTCGCTATGTGGCCCAGTGTCTCGCCCGACTGCTCCAGCACCAGATCACACAGCTGTTGGTACTCCGGCTCCTCTACCTCCTGGCGGAAACGACGAAGGAACCAGGGATACAAAGAGACCGCCAGGCGGCGCAGCTCAGGCGTCACCTGATCGTCAGGCATTTCATCAAAGGCGAAAGGACTGCGTCTGATCCGTTCCTCCAGTGTTTCCGACTCCCTGTCCAGCGGAATTTTTTCCTCTTTTGCCTGATATATCAGCTCGCTTGTATTGACTTCATTCATGCCTTCGAGCAAAGGCTTCAACCGGGCGAGGTTTTTCATTTCTTTGGGCATATACGAAAACCACCGGGGACGGTGGCGCACAATCACCGCTGCCGTCTCCGGACAGCGCATCAGACCCGGCGCCCGCGTTTCGGGAAGCGTGCGGACCAGAGCCGATACCAGCCGCGTTGTTCCCGTCGCCAGCAGTCTTTTCAGATGCTTGTTACTGACCTGGAGCCATTGAGATCCATTGTCCGAGTCCAGACCGCGGTAGAGCATGTGCTCAAGCAGGCCCGGATCCGTGACAGGTGCACGATCGTAGATGTGCGCCACTATCTGTCGGTCCCAGTGCGCGATCTTCCGGTGACGCTCTGCCAGCAAGGGGCCCGCCAGCCGCTTGACCGCCTCGCTGGTGCCACCAACCTCCCGCTTTGACACGGGGCTCGACACCGCCAGGGCACTGCCAGGCTTTGGAGCACCAGCGTCACGACTGCGACAGGATGACAACGAAAGGCACTGTGTCATGGCTTCTGGCAGCCGTTCAGCGCCTCCCGGCTGTGATTCTTGTGAAGCCCCGGTGCGCGGCTGTGCGCACCACCTGGACGTGGAGGAGAGTGGGAGCATGGATACCTTGGCCTCTTGTTCTCGTTCTGTTCTGTGTTCCCTGCTCTGTTGCTGGATTACACCGCCAAGAGAGCCGGGTGGGTATTGGACCTGCATCCCTGCCACAAGTTTCCACACAAAAATCTGAACGCGACACAAAGACTCGCCCTCGCCCCACAGGCGAGAACTTTCCTCCGCTCCGGCACGGCCCCCCGGCACCACTCCTGTCCTGGAAAGCCATGAACACAGCGGCCGGCCACCGCCCCTCCGCCAACAGCCGCTCAGGATTTCTCCTGCTCCTGCTGCGCCTGTTCTGGAGTCCCCAACCGGTCCGCCAGCCCACCAGCCATGACATAGAGGCCGCGCACCAGGTAGAACAGAGGGAACTTGCCGTTATTGGTGCCCAGTGTTTCCCCCTCTTCTTCGGTAAAGTGCTCACCGTAACGGCAGCTCAGGGCGGGATGGCCAGGGTAAAGCTCAGCCGAAGGCCGTCCGTTCTCCTCAAAGTGGCAGGCAAAACAATCCTTGTTCTCCTGCGGGTTCTGTTGGGCAGTCCAATACACGATTTCCCGGGCTGTGAGGGGTAACCACTTTCCATAGGTCTCTTCATCCGGAAACAGGGTTTTGAGTCGGGTGCCGTCACGCAGCAGGCCATGCAGCACATTGTCAAAAGCGTCCTCAACACACCGGGCCATGGTCTCCACCGCCTCCGGATTGCGATAGTGGTAAGCCGGTTGCTCACGTTGCTGCCGCATGAAGTGCAACAGACCACCCAGCAGGTTATGGGCCAGGGCATTGACGAAAGAAGCGCGCTGCGCATAGCCCGGCGGAGCCCATTGCGCCTCGCCCGACTCGACATAACAGCTGATGAAGGGATAGAACTCCAGATCGCCCAGATCACGCAAACCGGACCAGCCCCAGTCAGACCGCTCGATGGCCTTTGTATTCCACAGGTGCAGGGCGCCAGGATACGCCTGCTCGGCACTGAACAGTGCTCTGAGCACCAGCTCGGGGCGCAGGTCGTCCTCACTGTAGAAGTGGTGGTACAGGCGAATGGTCGAGGTGTGCATGACACCCAGGCTGCTCCAGACCCCCAGGTCGTGAAAAGCACGCATCAGACCTTCGCGGGCTCTTCCGCCGTCAGCCTGCTCACCATCGGCCTGCCAGGCCAGGGTGTCATAGTCATGGTCTTTGGTGCTGAAGCAGAAAACCAGATAGCCACCGGGGCCTGGCGGATCGTCCATGACGTCCAGTGGATCAGCGAACTCTCTGGCCGCCGTCGGCAAATTCTCTGGTCGGACCCAAAATATCCCCCGGGGCTCGGGAATCTCACTTCTCAATCCCAATATTTTTTGGTGAGCCAGAGCGAAACGCTGCACAGCCTCTTCAGCGGCAAACGTAGCCAGCGACTCCCCCCTGCGCTTGAACTTCATGTGAACACAGCGTCCGTTTTCTTCCCTCACCAGGGTGCGCCCACCCCGAACCTGCCAGCCTGCCGCCCTGTCTGGTCGCAAGCTCAGCAGCGTCCGGGATACAACTTGCCCCGCAATGGCCAGCCTGTGCTGATCCATCTGGTCGCGCAGCGCCATTCCCGCCTCGCGGTGAGGAAGCCTGAATCTGTGACAGAAAAAAAGCTTCTTGCATATCTGAGCCGGCAGCCAGGCGCTCCGGCGCGTGCAATGCGTCTCCTGCATGGGATCAAGCAGGGCCTCCTTTTCCAGATGAAAGGGAGCTGCCCCCAGCGTCTCGCCCAGCCCTTCGCCACCACCATTTTTCAGGATCATCTCCTTGTAGGTTTCGCCCAGACAACAGAGCTGATCCCTCCAGGGAGCCAGCATCACCGCCCAGGCCGGCAGTTCTTTCAGTAGAGCTGGCGGCACCTGACAGAGCGGGTTGGCTACCACAAAGTGTTTGTAAACAAGAGATTCCAGCTCCGGGGCTTCACGCCGCTGGCAGGGCAGGGCTGGCCAGTTGTGCTCGTCCATGCGCAGATACACATCCGTCCGGAACAAGGCGCTCAGCCACTGAGGATCCCACCGCTTCATAAAAGAAAGAGGCACCGTGGCCAGCCTGGCAGGGTAGTCAGTGACAAACGCTGCGTAGCGTTCATCGGTGCGCTCGCTTTTCTTGATGCGGCTCAGCCAGTCGGTCTGGGTTCTGAAAGCATCCCATAACCCCCAGTCACTGAGAAATTGGCACGAAGGGGCTTCATGGTACGGAAAGGAGTCGTTCAGCAGGGCTTTTTCAAGTCGCTCCCGGGTATGCAAATGCACGGGTATGGCGGTGATTTCAGGCGGCTTCTTGTGTGCCAGTGCCCGGTCCACCCGGGCGGCAGTACGCAACGGGGGCGCTATGTAACGCAGAGCCTCGCCCGAATTCTCCAGTGCCAGATCACACAGCTGTTCGTATTCGTGCGTGTCTACCAGCTTGCACAGACGCGACAGGAAACAGGGTTCCTGCGCTATAGCCAGGCGGCACAACCGGGGTGTGAGCGCTTCATCGGGCACGTACGCAAAAGATGCCGGGTTGCGCCTGACTCGTTCCTCCAGCGTTTCCAGCTCCCTCGCCATATGAGGATTGTCTTTTGTTGCTTCCCATATCAGTTCGTCCTTTTTGCGCTCCTTGATGGTCTCCAGTATGGGTTTCAAACGCTCAGCAGTTTTCATGGCTGCTGGCATCCAGGTAAAGAACCGGGGACAGTGGCACAGAATTACCTCAGCGACGCCCGGCAGACGCATCAGGTATGGCACCCGGCCGCACGGAAGACTGCGGACCAGGAACTCGACCAGACGCCCTTTTGCCGTCGTCAGAAGCATCGCCAGTTGCTCGTTACTGACTCTCAGAGGATCGGCCCGATGATCAAAGCCCAGGTTGCGGCAGGCCATATGTTCCAGAAGCCCGGTCTCCGTGACAAGCGCACCACCGTAGATATGCTCCAGCGTTTGCTGCTCATAGCGCGCGATGCGCTGGTGCTGTTCGGCCAGCGAGGGACCTGCCAGCCGGATAGCAGCCGCGTGCCTGTCGGCCGCCTCGGGTGTCAGCACGGGAGCGGACATTGCCGGCACCATGACGCGCTCGCGAACCGCCGTTCCGGGGCCGCAGCAGGATGGCTGCAAGGGGGAGCTGGCTATTGAGACCGATGGTCGCCCGGTGACTTTGGGCCGAGACCCTTGTGGCGATCCGGCGCACGGCTGCGCGCCCCGGGGTTCAGTGCAGAGGAGAGGAGTCATGAGTACTTTCGCCTGTTTTGCTTGCTCGCTTCTTTTCCCGTTTACTGCGAACAGAAAAAGAGACAGGCCATTGACTCTACCTCTTGCATCAAGTTCCCACGCCGGTTGCCAAAGGAACAGACAGACAACCCTTTGCCATCCCCGCTGGCTTCAAACACCTGCGGCACCCGTCTGTCCGGGGAGCCTTGCTTCCCGTCCATCCGGAACCCATGCCCCCAGAGCCAGGAGCCGGAGATGCAGCAGCCCACGACTGGCACCACCTGGCACCACTCAGGACGCCGCTGACTTGTGCTGTGGCTGTTGCTGATCCGCCAACCGGTCCGCCACGCCGGCAGCCATGACATAGAGCCCACGCACCAGGTAAAACAGAGGAAACTTGCCGTTGTTGCCCCCCAGATTTTCACCTCCCTCTTCGGTAAAGTGCTTGCCGTAGCGGCAGCTCCGGGCAGGATGGCCCGGGTAAAGATCCGCCGCAGGCCGTCCGTTCTCCTCAAAGTGACAGGCAAAACAATCCCTGTTTTGCTGCGGGTTTTGTTGAGCTGTCCAGTAGACTATCTCCCGCGCTGTGAGCGGCAGCCATTGTTCATAGGTTTGTTCATCTGGAAACAGGGTTTTGAGTCGGGTGCCATCACGCAGCAAGCCGTGCAGCAAATTGTCACAAGCATCCTCAACACACCGGGCCATGGCCTCGACCGCCTGTTGCTTGCGGTAGTGATAGCCGGGTTGCTCGCGTTGCTGCCGCATAAAGTGCAACAGACCACCCAGCAGGTTCTGGGCCAGACCATTGACGAAAGAGGCGCGCTGCGCATAGTCAGGCAGAGTCCATATCGCCTCACCCGATTCGATGTAGCAGCGGATAAAGGGATAGAGCTCCAGATCGCCCAGATCACGCAATCCGGACCTGCCCCAGTCTGACTGCTCGATGGCTTTGCTGTTCCACAGGTGCAGGGTGCCAGGATAGGTCTGCGTCAGATCAAAGAGCGCGCTCAGCAAGAGCTGGGGGCGTGAGTGGCTGTCTTGCCCGAAATCATGGTACAGGCGAATCGTGGAAGTATGCACAGCCCCCAGACTGCTCCAGACCCCAAGATCATGAAAGGCACACATCAGCCCGTCCCGGCCATTTGCGCCACCGCCCTGCGCATCATCGGCCTGCCATGCCAGGGTGTCGTAGTTGTGGTCTTTGGTGCTGAAACAGAAGGCCAGACAGCCGGGGCACTGCTGGTCGGTGCGAATTTCCAGTGGATCAGTGCAGTCCCGGGCCGCCGCCGGCAACGCCTCGAGCGGGACGAAAACGATTCCCTCTGGCTCGGGAATCTCACTTCGCAAACCCAGGGTTTTTTTATGGGCAAGGGCAAAGCGTTGCACCGCCTCTTCGGCAGCAAACTCAGCCAGTGGCTCCCCTTTGCGCTGGAGCTTCATGTGGACATGGCGCCCCTGATGTTCCCGCACCAGAGTCCGCCCTCCCTTGACATGCCAGTCGCCGCCATCTGTGTCAGCGCGCCAGGTCGGCAGCGTCCGGAGAACAATTTGCCAGGCGAGTGAAAGACTGTGTTGATCCATCTGGTCCCGCAGATTCATGCCGTCCTGCTGCCGGGGCAATCTGAAGTTGTCACAGAAAGCCAGTTTCTTGCACACCTCGGCTGGCAACCAGGCAGCCCGTCGGCTGCAGTGGTGTTCCTGTATGGGATCGAGCAAGGCTTCGGGATCTATGTGAAAGGGAGTTACCCCCAGTGCCTCAGCCAGCCCTGCGGCACCACCGTTTTCCAGAATCACCGCCATCTGCTCTCGACTCAGGTAGCGCCGCTGCTCCCACGAGGGCGCCAACATCAAGGCCCAGGCTGGCACTTCCACCTCATTCTGCAGTGCCGCACGCATCCCGGTGAGGGGACTCCTCTTGATCAGGTGCCGGTAGGCAAGGTTTTCCAGGTGCTCCATGCAGTCCTGCTGGTAGGGCAGTGCCAGGCTGTTGTGCTCATCCAGACTCTGGTACAGGTCCATTCGCCAGAATCTGTGCATCCATTGCGGATCCAGGCGCTCCGCAACAGCCAAAGGTACCTCAAACAGCCGGCCCGGGTGCTGGGCGATATAGTCAGCGTAAAGTGCATCCGTGCGTTCAGTCGTTTTTATGCCACTCAACCAGTCGGTTTGCGTTTTGAACGCATCCCACAGCCCCCATTCATCAAGAAGCTGGCAGGACGGGGCCTCGTTGTAGGGCATCGAATCCTTGAACAGGGCTGTCGCCAGTCGCTCATAGCTATGCAAGTGCGCGGGAATCGCGGCGATTGCCGGTGGCTTCGCGTGCCTCAGCGCCCGGTCCACCCGCTCTGGCGTGCGAAACCTGATGTCAATGTGGGCCAGTGCCTCCCCGGATTCTTGCAGCGCAAGATCGCACAGTTGCTCGTATTCCTGCCGGTCTACCTTCTCCTGGAAACAAGGGAGCCAGAAGGGATTGATTGATATAACCAAACGGCGCAGCTCGGGAGTGACCTGATCGTCAGGCATATCCTTGAAGGCTATTGATCTGCGCCTGATTTTTTCCTCCGGGGTTTCCAGCTCACCCGCCAACTTCGGATTGTTTGCTGTTACCGCTCTTATCAATTCGCATCTGTCGTATGACGTCATAGAGGGAAACAGGGATTTCAACCAGGCAGCAGTTCGCATTTCTTTTGGCAGATACGAAAAGTACCCGGGACTATGGCACAGGATCACCATGGCCATATCAGGAAGGCGCATCAGGTCCGCCACCCGGTTTACAGGAAGACTGCGAACCAGCAAAGATTGCAGCCGCCCTGTTGCTCCGGTCAGAAGTTCCTGTAGCTGCCCGTTGCTGACCTTCAGCAAATCGGGCCTGTGACGAAAATCCAGATGCCGGCAGGCCATGTGCTTGAACAGATCCGGCGCCGTGACGGGCTCATCGGCATATAGATACGCCAGCGTGCGCTGATCGCACCAGGCGATGCGCTGATGGCGCTCGGCCAGCAAGGGGCCAGTCAGCCGGGCAACCGCCGCGCGAGCCTCCGCTGTCACTGGAGCCAGTACGGGCCTGGATGCCACCAGGGTTGTGGCGCGCTTGAAGAGCGAAATATCAGGGGTACTGGCTGATGGTTTCAAGGCGGGGAGAGTGATGGGTGCCAGCAGCTGTCCGCTGTTTCCTTGATGCGTTTGTTGTTGCGACCAGATGCAGGGCTCTGCGATTTGTGCTCCTGTGCCGGATACTGGGATCATGGGCTCTTCTCCTCTATTGTTTTTTCCTTTTTCTGGGCCTGTCCTTGCCTGCTACGAAAACAACAGGGCAACACTTTGGACCGCTCCGGGTCCCCCAGGTTCCCATGCACGATTCTGGAGTGACCAGCAAGAGAAGAGACTCCTGGCATCCCTGCCCGCCAGGAGCCGGGAGCTTTATGCCGTACTCACGCAGACCATTTCAGACTCCCTGTGAAAGGGGTGAGCTATCAGGAGTGGCCAGCCGGTCTGCCAGCCCGGCGGCCATGACATAAAGGCCGCGCACCAGATAAAGCAGAGGGAGCTTGCTGTTGTTGGCCCCCAGATTTTCGCCATCGGCTTCGGTAAAGTGCGGGCCGTAACGGCAGCTCCGGGCAGGGTGGCCGGGGTAGAGTTGTGCACAAGGGCGTGCATTGTCCTTGAAGTGCTGGGCGAAGCAGTCGTCGTTTTCTTCCGGATTCTGTCTGGCGGTCCAGTAGATCATTTCACGGGCGGTCAGGGTCAACCATTCCTTATAGGTTTTTTGATCCGGAAACAGAGCCTCCAGCCGCACGCCATCCCCCAGCAGGCCACCCAAAACGGCATCGAAGCCCTCTTCCACAACCCCGGCCATAGTGGCCAGTGCCCGTTCATCGCGATAGTGGTAGCCTGGTTGATCCTGGTGCAGGCGCATGCTGTGCAAAAAACCACCCAGAATGTTCTGGGCCAGCGCATTGACAAAAGAGGCCCGCTGGGCATAGTCAGGTGCTGTCCAATGGGCATCAGATGACTCTGTATAGCTGGTCATAAAAGGGTAAAGCTCCACGTCTCCCAGATCACGCAAGCCGGAGTACCCCCAGTCCGAGGCTGCAGTGGCCTTGGTGTTCCACAGCTGCAGGCTACCAGGATAGCCTTCTTCTGGATCAAAGAGTCCGGTCAGCAGCAGCTCCGGCCGCGACTCCCCAGCCGCCAGAAAGTGGTGGTACAAGGCGATGGTGGACGTATGCATGACACCCATGCTGCTCCAGACACCCAGGTCGTGGAAGGCATGCATCAGCCCTTGCCGGGCCTGGTCGCTGTCGCCCGACTCGCCGTTTCCGGCCTTCCAGGCCAGGGTGTCATAGCTGTGGTCTTTGGTACTGAAGCAGAACGCCAGACAGCCCGGACGTCCCTGGTCATCCCGGATTTCCAGTGCGTCTGCGAAGCCTCTGGTTGCCTCGGGCAGTGCCTCCAGTGGCACAAAAAAGATGCCCTCGGGCTCGGGTATCTCACTCCTGAGACCCAGCGTTTCCCGGTGGGAAAGGGCAAAGCCTTGTACCGCCTCTTCGGCAGCAAAGGTCGCCAGGGACTCGTCCTTGCGTTGGAACTTCATATGGATACAGCGTCCATCGCTATCGCGTACCAGAGTGCGCCCTCCTCTGACTTGCCAGTCGTCACTGGCGCCAGGCTCCCGTGTTTCCAGCTGCCTGGACGTCACTTTCCGGTATATGGACCGCGTGTTCTGATCCATAGCCTTGCGCAGTTGCTGCCCGTATTGCGCACGCGGTAGCTGGAAATCGTCACAGAACGTCAGTTTCTTGCGCACCTCGGCGGGAATGGATGCTGCCCTGCTGGTGCAGTCATTCTCTTGTATGGGATCGAGTAAGGCTTCAGGATCTACCGCAAAGGGCGGTGCCCCAAAGGCAGCGGCCAGCCCTTTGGTGCCAGCGTTGCGCAGGATGCATTGCCGGTCTTCATGGGAAAGAAACCTCATCTGTTTATCCTGACTGGCCAGAGCCAGTGCCCAGGCTGGCATGGCCTGCAGCCGGGTTTCGGGCAGGAGCGCCATACACTCGCTGTTTCTTGTGACAAACGCAGCCAGGCATTCATCACTTCGTAGCTGCGGGAGGGGAACATATCTGTGTTTGTCCAGGGGGGCCCTTATAGTGTCGCTCCAGGTGAGCTCCGACCATTCCGGATGCTGATAGAGCACAACACGCGGTACAAATTCCAGTCCATGAGGAAAGCGAACCATGTACTCATGGCACAGGGACTCGGTCCGCTCTTCCTCCGGGAGAAAGGCCAGCCAGTTTTCCTTTTCTTTAAAGGTGTCCCACAACTGCCATTGGTCCAGAAATGCCCGGGGAATTTTTTCCTCGTACGCATGTGAGGAAGGTGCACACCTGTCCAGGGCTATTTTGAGACGGCTGTGCGTGCGCAGGGATGCGGGGATGGCCAGGACATGAGGGGGGGCAGGATGCGCCAACGCCCGGTCTACCCGGGTTGCGGTGCGGTGTTCTTCAGCGATGTACTTGAGGGCACTGCCCGAGTGCTTGAGCGCAAGGTCACACAGGGTCTCGTACTCCTGATCGTTCACATGGGTTCGGCACCAAGGCAGAAGAGCTGGGCTGCGCGATACAGCTCGCTGACAGAGTGAGAAGCTCAGCTGCTCTACAGGGATCGTCGTGATGGATTCAGGATCCCTGCTGATTTGCCGCTCCAGTGTTTCCAGCGAACGCAGCAGTTGCGGATTCTCCATGCTGATCACCTGCAACAGCGCGCACCGCTGAGAGGAAGGCAGCGTCTTCAGCAGTGATGACAGAGAATCCTTTGTTTTCATCTCCTCTGGCAGCTGATTGAACCACCAGGGGCGGTGGCCGATGAGCACCCGCGCCAGGTTCGGGTCTTTCATCTGGCGCAGCAGCAGGCTGCCCGGCAAACAGCGTACCGCGTAGCCTGCCAGCCGGCTTCCTCCTCTGGTCAACATCTCATTGAGCTGCTGGTCGCTGACCTGAATCAGCTCAGGTCGCTTCGACAAGTCAACCCGACGGCGCAGGAGATGAGCGAGCAGCTCACAGCAGGTGACCGGCTCGCCACCGTAGACACACCGCAAAGCCTGCTGCTCCCGTTGGTGGTACACCTGATGACGCTTTTCCAGCAGGAGGTCTTCCAGCAGCTGATCAGCGGGGTGCGGCGCTGCCGGCTGTTGTGCCGCAACCGGGGTGACAACACGGTCAGCGATGGCAGGGAGAGAACCCGATGGCCGCTGCGCGTCCGCCCCTGGCATGCGTGCAGGGACGTCGACCGCCGGCTCAGGGGGCTGCTCTACGGACGCCATAGGCTCGGCTTCTGCGGGACCGAACTCTGCGCTACGCTGCCTGGCCTTGAAGGAAGATGATAATGGATCCATGCCTGACCTCCCTGTGGCAAGTTCTTTGCTCCTCCCTTCACATTACCCTGTTACGCCTGGTGAGCGCGACGGACAAGTTCCCGTCATTGTTTGACTGTCAGAAAAGGTGTGAACATGCGGTTTGCCTCAGTACTGAGGCTGGGTTCCAAGCTGGTGCCTGTCCGAAGACCAGTGGAAATTCACCAGCAACCACATCCATAACCTGGTCATGTCAGGTGCCTGGCACTGCCTGGCCGAAGGTGACAGTAGCTCCACGCAGAGAAGAAAACCTGTGCGGCTAGTTACTGCTGTACCTGGCAGACCGACAATGCCGCGCCGCCGCGCCGGGGCTGCCCCCGCCCATTGCGCCAGCGGCACGACCGTCTATACACGGACGGGCCAAGGAAGACCGCCTGCACAGTGCCATCGCCTTCGACAACCGACAACGACACCGCAGCTCTACCAGTAATCAGCAGCCTCTCCCCACTCGCCCGTGATGCATGGGTGTTCAGGCGTTGAGCAACATGGGGTTTTTGTCACCAATTGAAAAACCCATGCCTTAACCTGCCTTTTTTCCATTCGGCATTCTGTAGCTGTCAGGTCCCGGATGAGTTTCTATTCATCACGCGTCGTGCATTATTTGTGGGGTGTGCCGCAATGAGTGATCTCATAGACGCACTCTGGAGTTAATCAGAATCAACATGCAACTGCACAAACGCGCCACGACTACTCCGCACCGTCGTACCTATATCCAGTCTTCTCCTTTGCCCATTTCGCCCCTGGCAACTGAACCGGGTGCCCCAAAAGATACGATGCGCCGCTGGAAGAAGCGCAATACGGTGGAAGATCACTCGCATACTGCTCACCATCTGCAAACCACACTGACACCCGCTCAGAAAGTAATGGTCACCGCCCTGTACTCAACCCTTTGGCTTCTCTTGAATGAGCTGTTGGTAGTCGGAGTTCATTAACGAGGAGGCCTCAGGCTCCTCTCTACACCGTCTGCTTCGGCGCAAGAGGGTTTCTTGCGTGCCTCGCCAGTCCGAAGGCCGGTCAGGTTACAAACCGCTCAAGTCCCATGAGCCGGGATTCCTGCACGTTGATGTCAAATGCCTACCAAAGATGGCTGGTGAAAAAAGACATCGCTATCTTCTCGTTTCCTCGTTTTCTCGTTTTTCCGTTGCCTTTCCATTGATCGTGCCACTCGCTGGGTATTCGTCCAGGTCAGACAGAACAAAACGGCCTTATCCGCCAAAGCTTTCCTGGCAGCCTTACGCAAGGCCTGCCCGATCAAGACAGGCTGTTGATCGACAATGGCAAGGAGTTCACTGATTGCCTGTTCGGCCCGCGAGAGAAGTCTTCCAGTGAGCTCACCAGTTTTATCAACTCTGCCACGCCTTGAGCATCAAGCACCGCCTGACCAAGCCGCACCGCCCTCAAATCAATGGCATGGCAGAACGCTTCAATGGCCGGATCGCAGTCGTTCTAACAACCCATCGTTTCGATGGTGCCCAGGACATGAAAACCACCCTGCTGCGCTACGCCTGGCTCTGTAATCACCACTTTCCCCAGAAGGCCCCTGGACTCTCTACACCGGTCGATACCACGAAAAAGTGGTAGACCGAAGTGCCTGGATTATTCGCTTCAATTCCACGCAACCATACGGGGCCTGCCGCCTGCCCCACCCAAGGAGTAATTGACTGAATAGGATGTGGAGTCACAAGGGATAGCCTCTTATCTTTTCAGTCTTCTCTTGCACGTAGGTTTTTTTCCTATCGGTCTTGGATGCAAAGTAGAATTCGTTAACCGCAAAATAAATTAGATCCTCTGAAAAGGCTTCCATCAGAAAGAAGACAAACCTCTTTAATTCTCTGAGATCGTCCATACTCAGATCAAATTCAGAATCAGATTTCTCTATCTTATTGCCATGGGCAACTTTGTTTCTTGTTTTCAACAACTTGTCATCAACAAACTTGCTTTTGGTATCGATGCTATCTGAATAATCAATTCCAATGATACGCAATATTGACTTGAATACATGTAAGTTTAGATTGTCTTTTGTGTTAATTATGGATTTGTCTTTTTCGCTTGAAAAACTCCCTTTTTTCACAGAAAACACCTTGGTTCCAAATTCACCAGCCGCCTCCAAAAAATTTAGTTCGTTAGTAAGGGTTAGTGTGTCGCTTGATTTGTACATCTCTTGAATTAAGCCTTTTAATGCTATGGCTTTGAAGTTTTCGGTCAAATCTTTGAGGCTGATTTTCTTGTTCGAGACGTGTTCAAGATACGCCTTACATGCATTTTTCACAAACCCTTCCCAATGGGAATAGAGAAGGAGCAATGTCGCCTTTATGATCAGAAGCTGATTGTCGTTTGTTTCAAGTAGAAGCATATTGGAGATCTCTTTCTTTCTCCACGCCAAATCAGCTTGAAATTTCTCCATCAGCTCATTTGATTGCCCCATGATCACCGAAAATACTCTCTTGAAAAAGCTGTTAAGTCCTTGAAACGTTTGATTGGCTTGATGCCGCGACCTAAAGAAGCCTGCACTTTTTTCTGCGAGTAAATCTCCTCTATTTTTCTCTTAAGACTATCATCATCTTCTTTTTCGATTGCATCGATATTGGCAGCGACGCCAGACGCAACCATTTCAAAAGCGCTCACATTGAACGCTCCGAAAAACTTTCTTCCCTCAATATCGTATTTTTTAAAAGCAGATTCACCAAGAGTCGATTCTATCTTGCCAAAAGTTCTTTTGAAGATTTTTTCAAAATTATTAAGATCGAATTCTTTCATTAGTCTTATTGTTTCTTTGTCAATAAAGTCACTAACTACAGTAGTACTTATCGGCTCGTACTTGCTAAAATCAGTGTTGCCTTCCAAACCAATCATCAACCTCAACACAAGCTCCATGTGGAACTCTTTTTCAATTTGATGTTCCTTTAATGAATCTATGCAGTTCAAAAAACTTGCGTCTTCTTTAAGAGCGTTAACTTTTTCGTAAAAATCAGGTCGTATCATTAGCATCAGGCAGTTTCTAACCTCTTGGTCAGATAGCTCGGTGCCTCCTGTATTAAGCCGTTGGAACAGTTCATATTGAGCTTCATCACTGTTTTCAGTCAGGATTATATTTACTTTTATTTTCGCTTTCCTGAACTCTCGTTGAGTGGTTATTGGTAACTCAGTCCAAAACCTGTCTTCGAGTGAGGGAATGTACTTACAACGCGTTAATCTTAGCGGTTTTGATTCTCTCAACTCTCCTACCAGCTGAAAAATGGTTGAGAGTCTCTGGACCCCATCAACAACATGCCAAGTGCCGTCCGTTTTCTGAGCAACAAAAATTTCTGGTATTGGTATACCTATCAATATGGATTCGATCAACTTGGTTTTTTGTTCATCCTTCCATCTAAATAATCGTTGAAACGCCGGATCGAGGGTGATTTCGTCGTCTCGATACAGATTAATTAATTCACCGATAGACATTGAATAGTCATCGGTTTTGACTGTCTGTCTCGCCGACAACAGCTCTTCTTGTATCTTTTTTTGTATGTCTTCAATGTTCGGCATTACCTGCTCCAAAATTATTTTATTGAATATGGACCTGAAAATATAGCGCCACGAGATTCAATTATGTAGCTCTCATGCATTCCATCCAATCTTCGGATTTCTGCTCAACATTAGCCGCGCTTTCAGATTCAGCACTATCCAAAAAGGGCCGGCGCACAGCAAACCAACTGTACAATCTTTGAGATGCTGCTCAAAATTAATTTGTTGTTCTTTTGCCAACTCCAAGGTTCTATTCCTTAAACGCTTTCTTTTATCCTTAAAACCCTGTTGACAATAACGTTATTCTGTTTTTCGTCGAATTTTTTGAATTTCAACACCTTTTCTCCTATTGATTTAACTTGTTCACGTGTTGGAAATCGCATGACTCTAATTTCAGTAGCGTTTACTTGGGTGTTGCCAGATATGCACCTAAAGTAACGATCAAAGATCGAGGCATTGAAAACAGCACATAAACCATAGGCTTCTTTTTTGGTGAAATCGCCAGATCTTACACCAATGTAATTAATCTTGTTTCCAAAACAAATGAGCTCAAGATCAGGAAAATACTTTGCCAGATAAACTCCAGACACCAGACGACGCTTCTCATCTTTGGAGGAAACCCTCTTTAGAAGAACATAGTTTTTATTACTCAACGTATGCTTTTCGTGTTGTTCCTTTAGTTCAAAACAAACATCCTTTTTATTTCCGCCAGTCCACAGCGCGGCATAAGGCGTAACATTATGCGGCCTGTACAGCGGCACCGTGTTACTTTTGTTTTCCGTTGAAACAATAAAGTTTCGAGCTCGATGCTCAACCACTGGCCCGGTTGAAATATAGTAACCCGAATCCGTGAACGTCGATTCCAGTTGTTCAACCTGCCTCAAAATATTGGCTTCTGCCAATGATGCAGGTATTCTTATCAAGCTTTGATCGCTTGATCGATCAACTATCAATCCAGCTTGATATTTTTGAATGGTTGCACCTGTCAAACTTGAATCGCAGTCACTAGCGCGAACCTCAACGTCTGCATAAGTTGCGGCTTTCACAAACTTGCAAATAACGTTTTCCTGCAAAACCTTGTTAGCATCATTTTTAAAAACTCTATCACGATGTTTGAAAATATGAATCTTTTCAATTGAAGTGACGTTTAACAAATAACTCCTGAAGTTTTTGAAGTAGAGTCCATTGGTGAAACTACGGGGAGTAATTGCCACCATTTGACCTGTTGCATCAAGGCTGGAAGCAACAATAGCCATGAATGAAGCGTATATATTCGGATCATCACTATACAAATCACTAACGGCTTTTGCGTAAGCCGAAGTTTTTACATTGTACTTGAAGTAAGGCGGGTTAATTACCGACACATCAAAAGATTCTTTCTTGTCTGGTCGATCCAGCACAAAATCACTGTTTCTGACCTCAAAGGTAAACACACCCTTCCTTGATTGGTAAAGGCCTTCAATGATTTTCAGTGTCTTGTTCAGGTGCATGATAACTGAAGAATCGAGCTCATATAAAACCGCGTGAACAGTCTTGCAGCCCAACTCCAATAGTCGTATAGCTGTAGCTGCTGTCAAAATTCCTGTGCCGGCACCAGCATCAAGAGTCTTTACCTTTGCCCCTTTGGGCTTATGAAGCATCGAAGCCATATAGTTGGCGACAACCGGACCGGTGAAAAACTGACCTAGTGCTTTTCTTTCTTCAAGTGGTTTTGAATATAGGTACATGCTCTGAAGTTTAAGCACCTCATCCATTGGGTCTGAAACGCCGAGTTGTTGAAGCATTGACTATACCGTTTCATCTACCCGGCTTTTCCCGGGTCCATGCGCCTTGTTGTCTTGTTGTTGTTTTTGAGCAATTTCCTGCTTGATAAGCTCGGTTTTGCTGATTTCCCGGGTTCTCAAACATCGCCCAATTTCAGAACCCCTCCATCCCTCCATAATTACCCCTCTTGGCCCCTCTTGAGGTTCCGCTCCTGTCTCAGGGCAGAGCTCACCGTAGCCGACAATCTTCCCCAGGCTCACCAAGCGGCCAAGGCAGACAGTGTGAACTTCTGGTGCTCATTTTTCTTCAGGCCGCCGTCCCACCGAAACGAATCGGCACTTGTCGCTACGGGAGGATGGCCCGACTCCGCACGAATGCTAGCCCTCATCCACCCGGCGTGCAAGACACCTTCCCTTTCTGCCGGGAACGGCCTTCCGCTTGTTGCACGCCGGTATCCGGCTATTTGCTGCACTCTGCCGCACCAGACTTTCAGCAAATTCCGCTCGATTTCCCCACCACTGGCAGCCAGCATTTTCCACAGCAATCGTCCTTTCTCCGTACAGCGTCTCCCCGGTCTGGCTGCACTTATCCGTATTGACTGACGTTGCCGAAAGACTGTATGCCAGACCGGCACTGCCGTCCACAAACAAATTGTAAGCCTTTGTACCGCAGTGCCACTGCTCCTTGCGGGCCTGGTGAGTCTGCAGATCATCTTTACCTTGTGGGCTATTGGTTGAGGAAGGTGCTGCAATGATGGCGGGATCCAGCAATTCGCCTTTTTCAGCCGTACAGCTGCCCGTGCCGGCCTGCGGTTAATCACATCAAGCACACTCCGTGCCAACTGACGCGATTCCAGCAACAGACGTGCATGCATCTTTTCGCAGGCCACGCCTGCTTGGTATGAACAGCCGGGCAGGCCGCTCCTGCACTGACTTGCTCTGCCCCCCGTATGTAGAGGACCTGTGAAAATTTACCCGTAACCACATCCATGACCTTGTAATTTCTGGTGCGCGGCACGGCCTGGCCCAAGGTGACAGCAGCTCCACATCAAGAACAAAACCTGTGCTGCTATTTACTGCTGTACCTGGCAGACCTACAATGCCGCGCCGGGGTTGCCTGCCCATTGCGCCAGCGGCACGGCCGTCTATGCTCGGACAAGCCCGGGAAGACCGCCTGCACAGCGCCACCGCCTTCGAAAACAGACGATGACACCGCAACTATGTCAGTAAAATCAGCAGCCTCCCCTCACACACCCATGATGCAGCAATTCCTGAGCATCAAGAGTCAACACCCCGATCTCCTGCTTTTCTACCGCATGGGTGATTTCTACGAGCTGTTTTTCGACGATGCCCGCAAGGCCGCCCGCTTGCTCGATTTGAGCCTGACCAGTCGCGGTCAATCCGCAGGCCAACCCATTCCCATGGCTGGCGTGCCCTTTCACGCCGCCGAAGGCTATCTTGCCCGCCTCGTCCGGCTGGGCGAATCCGTCGCCATTTGCGAACAGATCGGTGAACCCACGCCCGGCAAGGGGCCCGTTGAGCGTCAGGTCGTGCGCATAGTAACCCCCGGCACAGTCAGCGATGAGGCGCTCCTGGATGAACGCACAGACAACTGGATCATGGCAGCACACAGGCACGCCGACAGCTTCGGACTCGCCTGGCTCGACATTACAACAGGCCAGTTTCTGGTAACAGAGCTGAAAAATGAGCAGGATCTGTTGGGACAACTGGAACGAATCGATCCCCGCGAGTTGCTGCTGGCCGAAGGAACCCATTGGCCCGAGGCTCTCAAATCCCGCAAGGGAATTCGCTGGCAATCACCCTGGCACTTTGACAGGGATAGCGCCTATGCTCTCCTGACCCGCCAGTTCAAAACCCACGACCTGACAGGCTTTGGCTGTGAGCATCTGACGCTGGCAGTAGCCGCTGCAGGCTGCCTGCTACAGTACGTGCACGACACCCAGCGCACCGGATTACCTCATCTGCGTGGACTCGCCTGGGAATGCCAGGATCACAGCCTGATGCTGGATGCGGCCAGCAGAAGAAATCTGGAACTGGATATCAACCTCAGCGGCGGCAGAGACAACACACTGCTGTCGGTCATGGACACCACCGTCACCGCCATGGGCAGTCGGCTGTTGTCACGTTGGCTGCAAACCCCCTTGTCCCGGCGGGAACCTCTGCTGCAACGTCAACAGGCCATTGAGGAGCTGGTAACCCTGGGGCTATATGAACGGCTTGGCAAAACACTGCGTCAGGCCGGCGACACAGAGCGTATTCTGTCACGGGTTGCCCTTGGCTCAGCGCGTCCCAGAGATTTGCTCCGTCTGCGTCAGGCGCTGGCCTGTCTGCCCGATTTGCACAGGGAACTGCACGCTGTCAGCTCCGACCGGCTCAGCTGGCTGGCCAGTCGCATTCATCAGTTTCCGGAAGAGGTCGATCTTCTGACCCGGGCCATCATCGACAACCCCCCTCCCTTCATTCGTGACGGTGGCGTCATAGCCCCCGGTTACGATCCGGAGCTCGATGAATTACGCCATCTCAGTGAAAATGCCAGTGACTGGCTGCTGATGCTCGAGCAGCGCGAAAAACAGCGTACCGGGCTGAGCACTCTCAAAGTCGGTTTCAACCGGGTGCACGGCTACTATATCGAACTCAGTCGCCGTGAATCCGATGCCGCCCCCGCCGACTACGCCCGCCGTCAAACGCTGAAAAATACCGAACGGTTCATTACACCAGAGCTCAAGGAGTTCGAGGATCGGGTGCTGTCCGCAAAAAGCCGGGCGCTTGGCCGGGAGAAGAAACTGTACGAACACCTGCTGCTCGACCTGAGCCACAATCTGGAGAAGCTGCAGGATTCCGCCGCCGCACTGGCCGAACTGGATGTGCTTGCCTGCCTGGCAGAGCGCGGTCAGACCCTGAATTTTTGTCGCCCGGAGCTGACAGACTGCCAGCAACTGGATATACACGAAGGCCGTCATCCAGTGATCGAGCAAGTGCGTAATGCTCCCTTTATTCCCAACGATGTTCAACTCAACAGCCAGCAGCGCATGCTGATGATCACCGGCCCCAATATGGGCGGAAAGTCCACGTATATGCGCCAGACAGCCCTGATTGTGCTGCTGGCACACATTGGCAGCTGGGTGCCCGCCACCCGGGCCTCCATAGGGCTGGTGGACCGTATCTTTACCCGCATAGGCTCATCAGATGATCTGGCCGGTGGTCGCTCCACCTTCATGGTGGAAATGACGGAAACGGCCAACATTCTGCACAACGCCAGCCCGCGCAGCCTGGTCTTGATGGATGAAGTCGGCCGGGGCACCAGCACCTTTGACGGCCTGTCGCTGGCCTGGGCCTGTGCGCGCCACCTGGCGGCTCAGGTATGTGCCTGTACGCTGTTCGCGACCCACTATTTTGAATTGACGCAGCTGGCCCAGGAAAAGTCGGGCATTGCCAATGTTCACTTGAGTGCCATGGAACAGGACGGACGCCTGACATTCCTGCATCGTGTTCAGCCGGGGCCCGCCAGCCAGAGCTATGGTCTGCAGGTCGCCCGACTGGCCGGCGTGCCCCAGCCGGTCATCGACCAGGCCCGCATGCGCCTGCAACAGCTGGAAGAAGCCAGCGCAGCGAGTGCCTCCACAGCTGGACTCAGCGAAACGGGGCAACCACCAGCAACGGTGCCGCCCCAGGCTCTGCCGGCGAGCAGACCTGCTGTCGCCCAACCGGATCTGTTTGCCAATCAAAACAGCGCGCTACTGGAAGCCCTGGAGCGTATGGCGCCAGACGATCTCACGCCCCGGCAAGCTCTGAAGCTGCTGTATCAACTCAAGGAATTGAGTTGCCAGACGTCTGGTCCTGAATGCGTTGTATGATCAGCTGCCTGCCGGGCTCGCTGGAAACAAGCTCTCAGTGCAGCTGACTGCCCGGATTGCTTGATTCCAGATGTATCGCAGCCTTGAAAGTCCTTAGTCGTCAAAAGAGGCGACAAGTATTCAGGCACAGCGGGACCTCTATCCTGACACTCCTGATTACAAAGGCCAGTGACAGAGGTCCTTTTTGTTCCGAAAAAAGGCTGCCAAAAAGTAGAAGAAGCCCGCAGGGAGACGCCCCTGCCTGAAGGTCAGTGCCTGCACCTGTTCGTTCCGACAGTGATGGCACGAGAAGCAACAGTACCGGAATACCGGGAATACCGGGAATACCGGGAATACCGGGAATACCGGGAATACCGGGAATACCGGGAATACCGGGAATACCGGGAATACCGGGAATACCG
>Ga0209020_1001558_pt1 | contig 22229 bp, 21 predicted proteins | sample PinacodermBB_FD_187298 | JGI IMG/M metagenome (GOLD analysis project Ga0209020, IMG submission 187298) | Host-associated microbial community of the marine sponge Aplysina aerophoba from Gulf of Piran - sponge pinacoderm, lysed by bead... | ecosystem: Host-associated > Porifera > Sponge >... | reverse complement strand
CACAGCTTCCGTGTCGGTCTCGGTGACGAAGGTGCAGCCCTCCGCCTCGAGCTCGCGGCGCAAGGCCAGGAAGTTCTCGACGATGCCGTTATGGACCACCGCCACGCGGCCGGTGGCATGCGGATGGGCATTGGTTTCATTGGCCGCGCCGTGCGTCGCCCAGCGCGTATGGCCGATGCCGGAAGCTCCTTCCACCGGCTTCGCCGCCACCAGATCGCGCAGGCGGTCGATCTTGCCCTCCGCGCGCCGGCGGCGGATCGCTCCGTTGTCCAGCACCGCGATGCCGGCGGAATCGTAGCCGCGATATTCGAGCCGCCTCAGCGCGTCGATCAGCGGCCACGCGACCGGCCCGCTCCCGAGAATGCCGATAATGCCGCACATGCGCCGCCCCCGGTCAGTCGCCGGAGGACTGGCGGTTGCGCCGCATGCGCAGCCGGGCGGCCCAGCCCTTGCGTTCGGTCTGCTGGGCGCGTTCCACCACCAGCGCGTCCGCCTCGACATTGCGGCTGACAGTCGAGCCCGCGCCCACCACGGCGCCGGGGCCGACGGTGACGGGGGCGACCAGCGCGGTGTTGGAGCCGATGAAGGCGCCCGCGCCAATCTCGGTCCGGTGCTTGCGGAAGCCGTCATAGTTGCAGGTGATCGTGCCCGCGCCGATATTGGCATCCGCGCCGACATGGGCATCGCCGATATAGGCGAGATGGTTCGCCTTGGAGCCCGCCTCCAGCACGGCGTTCTTCACCTCGACGAAATTGCCGACTCCGGCTCCGGGCCCGACATCGGCGCCGGGCCGGAGCCGTGCATAGGGGCCGACTCGCGCGCCGGAACGCACGATCGCTCCCTTCAGGTGGCAAAAAGCCCGGATTTCCGCGCCCTCCTCCACCGTCACCCCGGTCAGGAACACGGTGTTCGGGCCGACGGTCACATCCCTGCCGAAGCGCGTGTCGTAGCTGAGATAGACGGTTTCCGGCATCGGCATGGTGACGCCGGCGGCGAAGGCACGCTCCCGGAGCCGGCGCTGCATCGCGGCCTCGGCGCCGGCGAGTTCGGCGCGCGAGTTGATGCCCAGCGCCTCCTCCTCGGCAGCTTCTACCAGCGCCGTCCCCATTCCGTCCGCCCGCGCGAGCGCCACGATGTCGGTCAGGTAGTATTCGCCCTTGGCATTGTCGTTGCCGACCCGCTCGAGCAAGGAGAAAAGGCAACGCCCGTCAACGGCCATGATGCCGGAATTGCAGACCGGCAGCGCGCGCACATCCGGCCCGGCGTCGCGCCATTCCACAATTGCTTCCGGCTTCCCGTCGGCATCCAGCACGATGCGGCCGTACTGGTTGGCGCCGGAGGGGCGCATCCCCAGCACGGCGACGGCGGCGCCGTCTGCCAGCGAATCCGCGAGTGCCTGCATTGTCGAGGCCCGGAGCAGCGGCGTATCGGCGAACAGCACCAGCACGGTCCCGTCGAAGCCGGCCAGCGCGTCGCGGGCGGCAAGCACGGCATGGGCGGTGCCGAGGGGTTCGGCCTGCACGGCCGTCTCCGCCGGCACGGCTGCGGCCGCCACCCGGTCCATGCCGGGCCCGGTGATGCAGACCGCCCGTTGCGGCGCAAGTTCGCCCAGCGTGTCGAGCACATGGGCGATCATCGTCCGCCCCGCGATTTCATGCAGCACCTTCGGCATGGAAGAGCGCATGCGCTCGCCCCTGCCTGCCGCCAGCACCACCGCCGCGAGCGAGCGCCGCGCCATGTCTATCCCTCCGGTCTGCGAACCCGGCCCAAAACTATGCGAAACTCATTGCGGCACAATCGGCCGCGGTTCAAGCTTTGTTGCGGATTATGACAATCGAAACCGTCATCTTCGATCTCGACGGCACGCTGGTGGACAGCGCCGCGGATATCGCCTTCGCAGCGAACGCGGCGCTGACGGGCGAGGGCCTTGAACCGGTCACGAGCGAGGAGGCCGCGGGCCTGATCGGCGACGGCGCCCGCAAGGCCGTCCAGCGCGCCTTCGCGCTGCGCGGGGGCCCTGCGGACAGGGATGCCCTCGACCGCGGCGAACGCGCCTTCTCACAGGCCTATGTCGACCCCGGCCAGCCGATTCTCGGCCGGCTCTATTCCGGCGTGCCGGAGACGCTCGCGCGGATGGCCCGCGCCGGGATCGCTCTCGGTGTGTGCACCAACAAGCCGCTGGCGGCGGCCCGCCATACGCTTTCCGCCCTGGACATTGCGGACCGTTTTGCGGTGCTGGTCGGCGGCGACTGCACACCCTTCCGCAAGCCCGATCCCCGCCATCTGCTCGCCTGTCTGCAGCCGCTCGGCGGCCGGCCCGAGACGTCCGCCATGGTCGGCGACTCGACGAATGACGAACAGGCCGCACGCAACGCCGGCATCACCTTCGTCGGCGTGACTTTCGGTTACGGCCGGCTGAGCGGCGCGGCGCGCGTCGTGGACCGCTTTTGCGATATTCCCGAGGCTCTCGGCCTCTGACCCGCGTTCCACCAGACCGGCAAGGACCCTTCCCGCCATGACTCACGAATATGTCTCCGTCGCGCGCGAGGGCCGCGTCGCGACCGTCACCTTCGACCGGGGCAACCGGCTCAACCCGCTTTCCCTTCAGGCCATCGAGGAGCTGACGGAAGTGGCGTCGGGTTTCTCCGCCGATCTCGAAACCTCGGCCATCGTGCTGCGCACGCCCGACGGCAGCGGCTTCTCGGCCGGGCGCGACCTGTCGGATCCCGCGATGGAACTGCGCCGCGACAAGCCGATGCTCGCCCGGCGCCATGCGGCCGGGGCGGGCAAGCGCCTCTGCGCCGCCTGGGAGGGGCTTGAGCAGTTCACCATTGCCGCGATCGAGCGCTTCGCCATCGGCGGCGGGCTCGCGCTGGCGGCTGCATTCGACCTCCGCGTGATGGGCGCCGGCGCGCATTTCCGCGCGCCGGAAGTGGCGCTCGGCCTCTCCATGAGCTGGGGCACGATTCCGCGCCTCGTGGCGCTTGTCGGGCCGGCGCGCGCCAAGCAGATCCTCTGCCTCGGCAACGACCGCATCGAGGCGGCCGACGCGCTTGCCTGGGGGCTGGCGCAGGAGGTCGTGGAGGACGGTCAGGCGCCGACGCGCGCGCTCGAACTCGCGGCCCGCGCCGCCGCCATGCCGCCCGTGCCGCTGCGCATGACCAAGACCACCGTCAACGCCATTGCCGGCGCACTCGCCGGGGCCGCCATCCATATGGATACGGAGGAGGTCATGCTGACCGAGCTGACCGAGGACTTCGCCGAAGGCGTCGCCGCCTTCCGGGAGGCGCGCCCGGCCAATTTCCGGGGGGCCTGACCGGCCCGGCCGCGCAGGAACGAATACGGCACGACTGGCCCCGCCCGGCTCGCCAGTGCTATGTTGCGGAGCGCCGCCGGGCGGGGAGTCCGGGCGGAAGCCCCGAAAAGGACAGCGCATGACGGACAGGATGGACGAAGGCGGCAGCGCGGCCGGCCGGCGGCGATGAACGCCCCGCTTGCGCCTTACGCCGCCTCGCCGTCGGACGCGCGGGGGCGGCGCTATCCGGAACCGGAGTCCGGCGACCGCACGCCGTTCCAGCGCGACCGCGACCGCATCCTCCATTCCACCGCATTCCGCCGCCTGCAATACAAGACCCAGGTCTTCGTCTGCGACGAGGGCGACCACTATCGCAGCCGGCTGACGCACTCGCTCGAAGTCGGCCAGATCGCGCGCGGCATCTGCCGGAGCCTCGCGCTCGAGGAAACGCTGGCCGAGACGCTGGCGCTGGCGCACGACCTCGGCCACACCCCCTTCGGCCATGCGGGCGAAGCCGCGCTGGATGCGGCGCTCGGCGGCTTCGGAGGCTTCGACCACAATGTGCAGACGCTGCGCATCGTCACCCGGCTGGAGGCCCGCTACGCCGCCTTCGACGGCCTCAACCTGACCTGGGAGACGCTGGAGGGCCTCGCCAAGCATAACGGGCCGGTCTCGCCCGGCGCCGTTCCGGCGCCCATTGCCAACCTGGATTGCGAGCTTGAGCTCCGGCTCGATGAGTGGCCGGGACTCGAAGCGCAGGCCGCCGCGCTCGCCGACGACATCGCCTACAACAACCACGATATCGACGACGGCGTGCGCGCCGGGCTGATAGACCTCGACGACCTGCACGACCTGCCCCTGTTCGGGGCCGCGCTGGCCGAGGTGGAAGGGTGCTACGGAAAGCTGCCGCCGGCGCGCCTCATCCACGAGACAGTGCGCCGGGGGGTGCGCGCCATGGTGGCCGACACGGTGGGCGAGACCCGCCGGCGGCTCGCCGAGACCCGGCCCGAGAGCGCCGACGATGTCCGCAGGGCAGGCCGGCCGCTGGTCGCCTTTTCGGATTCCATGGCGGAGGCGGAGCAGGCGCTCAAGAGCTTCCTGCACAAGCGGCTCTACCGCCATCCGCATGTGGCGGCGGAGACCGAGCAGGCAGGGGTCGTGGTGACGGATCTGTTCCGTTCGCTCTTTGCCCGGCCCGAGGCGCTGCCCCCGGAATGGCAGAGCCGCACGGACAGCGCAAACGCCTGTCGGACGGCGCGCGTCGTGGCGGACTATATTGCCGGCATGACCGACCGCTACGCATTCCGGGAACACGCCCGCCTCTGCAATGGAGACCGGCGACCGCGATGAACGTCTTTCGCGAGCTTGGACAGGCCGTGCGTGACGCCCTTCGCGCTGTTGCGGACGGGCTCGACGCGCCTGCCGCCGGCGTGGAATTGCCGCGTGACCCCACGCATGGGGATTTCGCCACCAATGCGGCGATGTCGGCAGCCCGCGCCGCCGGCATGAAGCCCCGCGACCTGGCGGAAACGCTTGCCGGACGCCTTCGCGCGGACGACAGGATCGCCAGCGCGGAAGTCGCTGGGCCCGGCTTCGTCAACCTGCGTGTGACGCCGGCTTTCTGGCAGGCGAAGATTCCTGAAATCCTGGCCGCCGGCGAAGCCTATGGAGACTCGGACCTCGGGGCGGGCCGCAAGGTCAATGTCGAGTATGTCTCCACCAACCCGACCGGCCCGCTGCATGTCGGCCATGCGCGGGGCGCCGTGTTCGGCGATGCGCTTGCCCGCCTGCTCGCCAGGGCCGGCTATGCGGTCACCACCGAGTATTACATCAACGATGCCGGCGCGCAGGTGGATGCGCTCGCCCGCTCCGTCCACCACCGCTATCTGGAGGCGCTGGGCGCGGCGCCCGGCGCGATGACGGAGGAGATGTATCCGGGCGACTACCTGGAACCCGTGGGCGCGGCGCTCGCCGATGAGTTCGGCGCGCGCTACCGGGACGCCGCCGAGAGCGAGTGGCTGGCGCCGTTCCGCGAGCGCGCCGTCGCGGCGATGATGGCGGCGATCCGCGAGGACCTCGCCGCCGCCGGCATCGAGCAGGAGGTGTTCGCGTCCGAACGCGCGCTTGTCGAATCGGGCGGCGTCGAGCGCGCCATTGCCGGGCTGGAGGAAAAGGGGCTGATCTATTGGGGCGTGCTGGACCCGCCCAAGGGCAGGAAGCCCGAAGACTGGGAGCCCGGCCGCCGGCAGATGCTGTTCCGCTCGACCGAGGCGGGCGACGATGTGGACCGGCCGCTGAAGAAGTCGGACGGCGGCTGGACCTATTTCGCCTCCGACATCGCCTACCACATGGACAAGGCGGCGCGCGGCTTCGAGGAACTCATCGATGTCTGGGGCGCCGACCATGGCGGCTATGTGAAGCGGATGCAGGCGGCGGTGTCGGCCGCGACCGGCGTCGGGCTCGACGTGAAGATCTGCCAGCTGGTGCGCGTGCTGCGCGGCGGCAAGCTGGTGCGCATGTCGAAGCGCAGCGGCGACTTCGTGACCTTGAAGGAGGTGGTGGACGAGGTCGGGCGGGACGCACTGCGCTTCCTGATGCTCACCCGCCGCAACGATGCGCCGCTCGATTTCGACCTCGCCCAGGCGGTGGCCCAGTCGCGCGACAATCCGGTGTTCTATGTCCAGTACGCCCATGCCCGCTGCTGTTCCGTGCTGCGCCACGGCGAGGGGATCGGACCGGCGGACGCAGAGGATCTTGCGCATCTGGAGGCGCCCGAGGAACTGGCGCTGATCCGCCGGCTCGCGGCCTGGCCGCATACGGTCGAATCGGCTGCCGAGGCGCATGAGCCGCACCGCGCGGCCTTCTACCTGATGGATGTCGCGACCGACTTCCACGCGCTCTGGACGAAAGGCCGGGAGAATGCGCGGCTGCGCTTCATCCAGGACGACGATCCGGCCGGAACGCGCGCCCGGCTGGCGCTTGTCCGCGCGACCGCAATCGTGATCGCCGGAGGGCTGCGGACGCTCGGCGTCGAGCCGGTGGAACGGATGTAGGGCCGTGGCGGCGGCGCCCGACAGCCGACGCCACACGCTCCGGCTGGCCGGCCTGGGCGTGTTGTCGGTCGTCGCGCTCGGGGCGCTGCTGTGGTTCGGCTACCGGGCGCTGCTCGGATCGAGCGACGCCGACCTCCCCGTCGTCACGGCGCCCGAGGGGGACTACAAGTTTGCGCCGAAGGATCCGGGGGGCCTCAATGTCGACCATCAGGATGTCCAGATCTACGAAGCGCTTGTGCGCGGCCGGCCGGGAGCGGTGCCCGAGACCATCGGCCCGCTGCCGGAGGCGCCGCGTCCTGTGATTGCGCCCCCGACGCCGGCGCCGGCGGAACCCGGCCCGAAGGCCACGCCCATGCCGGTGCCGGCGCCGCGGGACGGCAGCGCGGCCGCCACGGCCCCACCTGCGCCGCAAAGGCCGTCGCCGAGTCCGGCACGGGAGGCCGCGGATGAAGTTTTCGTGCAGCTGGGCGCGTTCGGCACCGACGCTGCGGCCCGCGAGGCTTGGGACGCCCTCAAGAAACGTCACGGAGACCTGCTCGGCCGCATGGATGCCGGGTTCGTTGCAGGCAACGATGTGGTGCGCATCCGTGCGGGACCGATCTCGACGTCGGCGCTCGCGCAACTCGTCTGCGAACAGTTGAAGGCGCGCAATGTCGATTGCTTCATCGTCCGCTGAGCGGACCGGGTCGCGCAGGGCGCCGCTTGCGGCCGTCTTCGGCTGCGCCGGCCCGGCGCTCACCGCCTGGGAGCGGGACTTCTTCCGCGATGCGGACCCGTTGGGCTTCATCCTCTTCGACCGCAACCTGCCGGACCCCGCCGGCATCCGCCGGCTGACCGCCGAACTCCGCGACGCGGTGGGGGACGAGCGCGCGCCTATCCTGATCGACCAGGAAGGCGGGCGCGTGGCGCGGCTCGGCCCGCCGAAGTGGCCGGCCTTTCCCTCGGCCGCCCGCCTTGCCGAAGGGCCTGTCGGAACGACGCGGACCACGGCGCGTGCCATCGGCAACATGCTGGCCGAACTCGGCATCGACGTGAACTGCGCCCCGGTCGGGGATGTCCACGCGCCCGGCGTGACCCATGAGGTGATCGGCGAACGCGCCTTCTCCAGCGACCCCGCTATCGTAGCGGTCCATGCCCGCGCCTATGCGGAGGGCCTGCGGGACGCCGGCGTGCTGCCCGTGCTCAAGCACCTGCCGGGGCACGGCCGGGCCCGGGGCGACAGCCACGAAACCCTGCCGGAGACGGATGCCGACGAGCCGTCCGTCGCGGCCTTTTCCGCCCTCGCCGATCTGCCGGTCGGCATGACGGCCCATGTGCTCTACCGCGACTGGGACGCTGCGCTGCCGGCGACGCTCTCGCCGGCGGTGATCGCGGAGGTCGTGCGCGGGCGGATCGGCTTCGACGGGCTTCTGCTCACCGACGACCTCTCCATGCGCGCACTCGACGGGCCGCTCGCCCGGCGGGCCCGCCAGGCGCTCGATGCCGGCTGCGACATAGCCCTGCACTGCAATGGCGATGGGGCCGAAATGACGGCGGTCGCCCAGGCGGCCGGCACAATGACGGCGGCAGCGATGCAGCGCTGGACACGGGCCCGGGACTGGCTGGCCGCATCGTGAGCGGCCTGTCGCTGGAGCAGTTCGCCTACCAGGTCTCGGTCTGGGCGCTACCGCTGATCCTGGCCGTCGGCTGCCATGAAGCCGCCCACGGCTGGGCCGCATGGAAGCTCGGCGACGACACCGCCCGGCGGCTTGGTCGGGTCACGCTCAACCCGGTCCGGCATATCGACCCGTTCGGGACCCTGCTGCTGCCGGGGCTGCTGCTGGTGACCGGCGCCCCGTTCCTCATCGGCTACGCGAAGCCGGTGCCCGTCCATTTCGGCCGGCTGCGGCCCGCCCGCCTGGGCATGGTGCTGGTGGCGGCTGCGGGCCCGGCGGCCAATCTCGCGCTCTGCGTGGTTTCGCTGGTCGTCCTCCAGGCAGTCGGCTGGCTCCCCGAGTTGCCGGGACGGGACTGGCTCGCCGAAACCGCCAGGAAGAGCGTGATCCTCAACGTCGTGCTCGCGGTCTTCAACATGCTACCGGTGCCGCCGCTCGACGGCGGCCGCATCCTGACGGCGCTGCTGCCGCCCCGCATGGCGCTGCGCCTCGCGTCCTTGGAGCGCGGCGGGATTGTCATTATCCTCCTTGTGCTGTTGGTGCTGCCCTCGCTGCTGGCCATGGCGGGGATCGGGTTCGATCCGGCGGACTGGCTGATATGGCGGCCGGTGGGGTGGATCATCGACGGGTTGATGACGGCCATCTGATCGGAACGGCAGCAATGAGCGCGCCCACCCTGCAGGTCGAAGGCCTCGAGCACGGCTATGACGGCGAAGCCGTGCTGAACGGCGTGAGCTTCAAGGTGGACGCCGGCGAGATCGTGTGCCTGCTCGGGCCGTCCGGCTGCGGCAAGACGACGACATTGCGGCTGGTCGCAGGTCTGGAGCGCCCGGCTGCCGGGCAGGTCGTCATCGCAGGCGAGACCGCGACCGGGCCCGGCCGGATGGTCCCGCCCGAGCAGCGACGGGTCTCGATGATGTTCCAGGACTACGCCCTCTTTCCGCATCTCAGGGTGCGCGACAACGTAACCTTCGGCCTGGGCCGGCTGGCGCGCAGGGAGCAGCGCAGGCGGGCCGACGACCTGTTGGACAAGGTGGGCATGGCCGCATATGCCGGCTCCTATCCCCATGTTCTGTCGGGCGGCCAGCAGCAGCGCGTCGCGCTGGCCCGAGCGCTCGCGCCGGAGCCCAATCTGGTGCTGCTGGACGAGCCGTTTTCCGGTCTCGACCCGGAACTGCGCGGCCGGGTGCGCGACGATTCCATGCACCTGCTCAAGACCAGCGGCGCCGCGACGCTGTTCGTCACTCACGACGCCGAGGAGGCCATGATGATGGCCGACCGGGTGGTGGTGATGCGGGAGGGCCGGGTAGTCCAGAACGGCGCGCCGGAAGAGATCTATTGCGAGCCCGCCTCGCCCTTCGTCGCAGCCTTCCTGGGCGAGGTGAACCGGTTCGACGGACTGGTGGCAGAGGGACAGGTGGAGACCCCGCTCGGGTCCGTCGCCGCTCCCGGCTTTTCGGAAGGGTGCGCGGTTCAGGTGCTGGTCCGGCCCGAGGCGATCCGCATCGGCGGCCCGGAAAGCGCCGGAGCAGAAGCCCGGATCGAGGCGGTGCGCATGGTGGGCCGCAGCACGCTCGTCCATCTCACGCTCGCTGCGGCCGCCCGTGGCGTTTACGGTTCCGACGCTCCGGAGGGCATCCATCTCCACGCTCGGTCCCCCGGCCGCGTCAGCGCCGGCGAGGGAGAGGTCAGGCAGCTTTCGCTCGACGGCGAGCAGGTGTTCGTCTTTCACCGCGAGTGAGTTGCGTTGCGGGAGGCGCGCGCTTCTGCGATAACGGCGCCCAGCAGCAGGAGGCACAGCATATGAGCATCGGTCCCTGGCAAGTCATCATCGTTCTGGTGATCATCCTGATCCTGTTCGGCGCCGGGAAGCTGCCGCGGGTGATGGGCGATCTCGCCAAGGGCGTGAAGAACTTCAAGAAGGGCTTGAACGAGGAAGACCGCGAGACGGCCATCGAGTCCGCACCGGCGGAGACCGTCACCGCCGCCGAAGGCGAAAAAGACACCGCAGCCCGCACCTGACGCCGGGAGGGCCGGCAACGCGCCATGCTCGATATCGGCTGGACGGAAATGTTGATGATCGCGGTAATCGCGATCGTCGTCATCGGCCCGCGCGACCTGCCGAAGATGCTCAAGACCGTCGGGGTCTGGGTGCGCAAGGCGCGGTCGACCGTGCGCGAACTCCAGACCGGTATTGAGGACATGGCGCGGGAAGCGGAGCTCGACGAGGTGAAGAAGTCCGTCGAGAGCGCGACCCGCATGGACGACTGGCTCGATGACAAGGCTGTCGTCAAACCGCCGGCAAGCTCGTCTCCGCCCGCCGCGACTTCGCCGCAGCCCTCTGCGGCGGCACCGGCCGGCGCGGCAGCCGATGCAGGCAAGCCGGCGAAGCTCTGGTGAACCAGGGGGCGGAAGAAGACAAAGAGGCGCCGCTGCTCGACCACATCATCGAGCTGCGCAACCGGCTGGTCTATTCGGTCATCGCGCTGCTGGTGGGCTTCATCGTCTGCGTCTCCGTCGCAAGCTACATCTTCGAGTTCCTGACCGCGCCGCTGGCCCGCGCGCTGGGCGACGAGGCCGGGCGGCGGATGATCTTCACCGCGCTCTACGAACCGTTCTTCGTCTATATCAAGATCGGAATCTATGCCGGGCTGTTCCTGGCCTTCCCGGTGATCTCGAACCAGCTCTGGCGCTTCGTCGCGCCCGGCCTCTACCGCCGCGAGAAGCAGGCCTTCCTGCCCTATCTGGCAGCGACGCCGATACTGTTCTTCGCCGGCGGGGCAATGGTCTATTACGCGGTCATGCCGCTCGCCTGGGAGTTCTTCGTGACCTTCGAGACGCCGGGCGCGCCGGGGGCGGAAGGCGAGGCCGGCACCCTGCCGATCCAGCTCGAGGCCAAGGTCTCGGAATATCTCTCGCTGGTCATCAAGCTCATGTTCGCCTTCGGGCTCTTCTTCCAGATGCCGGTCGGCATCACGCTGGTCGTCCGCGCCGGGATCGTCTCGGCCGACCAGCTCGCCCGCGGGCGCAAATACGCCGTCGTGGTCGTGTTCCTGACGGCGGCAGTGCTGACCCCGCCCGACATCATCAGCCAGGTCGGGCTCGCCCTGCCGGGGCTCGTGCTCTACGAAATCTCGATCGTGCTCGCGCGCAGGATCGAGCGCCGCCGGGCCCGTGCGGAGGCGGAAGCGGACGCGGAAGAGGAAGCCGAAGGGTGAGATGGCGGTCGGCTTCGCGCTGACGGGCACTGACGGGCGCGCGCGGCGCGGGCGGCTGGAGACGGCCCACGGGCCGGTCGAAACGCCGACCTTCATGCCGGTCGGCACCGCCGCCACCGTAAAGGCCTTGACCCCGGCGATGGTGGCGGAAACCGGCGCGCAAATGGTGCTGGGCAACACCTACCACCTGGTGCTGCGCCCCGGCGCGGAGCGGGTGGCCAGGCTCGGCGGCCTCCATGCCTTCATGCGCTGGCCGGGGCCGATCCTGACCGATTCCGGCGGCTACCAGGCCATGTCGCTCGGCAGCCTGGCAAAGGTCGGGGAGGACGGGGTGCGCTTCCAGAGCCATATCGACGGTGCGCGCCTCGAACTCACGCCGGAACGCGCGGTCGAAGCGCAATATCTGCTCGACAGCAATGTGACCATGGCGCTCGACGAATGCACGCCCTGGCCCATCGACAAGGCGGGCGCCGCCGCTTCCATGCGCCGGTCGATGCGCTGGGCGGAACGCTGCCGGGCGGCCTTCCGCGACCGGGCGGGCTACGGCCTGTTCGGCATCGTGCAGGGCGGCGTGCATGACGATTTGCGCGCGGAGTCCGCGGAGGCGCTGACGGGGATCGGCTTCGATGGCTATGCGGTCGGCGGCCTCGCGGTCGGCGAGGGGCAGGCAGCGATGTTCGACGTCCTCGACACGGTGCCCGACGCACTGCCGGCGGATCGGCCGCGCTATCTCATGGGCGTTGGCAAGCCGGCCGACATCGTGGGCGCGGTGGCGCGCGGAATCGACATGTTCGACTGCGTGCTGCCGACCCGGTCCGGGCGCACCGCTCAGGCCTGGACCTGGGACGGCCCCCTCAACCTGCGCAATGCCCGCCACGCCGAAGACCCCGCGCCGCTGGACGCGCGCATGGACTGCCCGGCGAGCCGCGAGTTCAGCCGCGCCTATCTGCACCACCTCGTGAAGTCCCGCGAGATGCTGGGCGCGACGCTGCTCAGCTGGCACAACACCGCTTTCTATCAAGCCCTCATGGCCGAAATCCGCAGCGCCATCGACCAGGGCCGCTTCGCTGAGTGGCGCCGGGAGTTCGAGCATCGGCAAGGCGGCGGAGACGATTGATGCCGTGCGGAAAGACCCTCCTGGCTACAGCGCTGCTGGTCGGCCTTGCCAGCGCACAGCCGGTCCCGGCATATGCGCTGCCCGCCGAGACGCTGGAATCGGTCGTTTCGGTGCTGCCCGTCTGGCCGGGGCGGCCGCAGGGCGGCGCGGGCGGGCGCCCGGGCATCGCTCCCGAAGGCAGCGGCGTGGTGTTGCAGCCGGGGCTGATTGCGACGGCATGGCATGCGGTCGAGCCTGCCCGGCGGATCGACATTCGCCTGTCCGACGGACGCATCCTGCCGGCCAGACTGGTTGCGAAGGACGCCGCGAGCGACATCGCCCTGCTGCGTGTGGATGCCAGGCTCCGGCCCATCGAGCTTGCGCCGGCGCCGCAATTGGCCCAGCCAGTCTGCGCCATCGCCAATGCCTACGGCCTCGGCCTCTCCGTGACATGCGGCGTGGTCTCCGCGCTGAACGTGACCGATGCGGGGTTCAACGCGGTGGAGGACTTCGTCCAGACCGATGCGGCCGCCAATCCGGGCAGTTCCGGCGGTGCGCTGGTGGACCGGCGGGGCCGCCTCGTGGGCATGATGTCGGCGATCTTCGCCTCCGGGGCCGATACCGATATCGGCGTCAACTTCGCGGTTTCGACGGAACTGCTCATGCGCGTCGTCGAGGCGCTGATTGCCGACGGCAAGGTCGAATATCCCTCGCCCGGCTGGCGGCTGGAGGCCGCTGGACGCGACCGGCTGGCGAAAGTGGCCGCGCCGGCGGTCGGCGCGGTCAGCGAAGGCGGTCCGGCAGACATGGCAGATATCCGGCCCGGCGATACGATTGTGAAAATCGGCGCGCGGCGGGTGCGCACGCCTCGCGACGCCATCGCCGCATTCGCCGTCATTCGCGATCCCGGCGCGCCGCTCGACATTACCCTGCTGCGCGGCGCCGAGGAGCGCGTCGCCACACTCTCCCTTGACCCGGCGCCACAGGCGGCGGACGCGCCGGACAAGCCGGAGGCGCTGGCGGATTGCCCCCATCCGGCGCCGGTCTGCCGCGTCCGGCAGGCGGTTTTCCCGGTTTCCGGCTTCGATCCGGCCGCAAGTGCAACCCGCATAGGGCCCGCGCTGCTCGTCACCAACCGCCATGTCGTGGCGGACCGGCCCGACGCGGTAGTCCACACGCCCGGCGGGCCGAGGGAGGCGAGAGTGGTCCCCTCGGCCTATGCCGGCGACCTAGCGCTGCTTGAGGTCCGCGGCCTGCCTGCGGAGGGGTTCATTCCGGACCTCGAAGGCGAGGGGCCGGGGATTGGCGAATTCTACGCCGTCGGCATCGATATAGCCCGGAAGGCGGTGCGTGTTTTCGCGCCCGGCGGGTTGATTGCGGGGCCCGCGGCGGGCGCGGAGCTCGGGCGCCTCCATATCCGCGCGCGAATGCAGCCCGGCGTCAGCGGCGGCGCGCTGGTGGACGAAGGCGGCGAATTGGTAGGGATTGCCGTAGGCGGCGGCGACGGACGGTTCGAGGCTATGCCGCTGGCGGGGGTTCGCGCGCTCCTGGCCCTGCGCACGGACCCCAAGGCCGCGGAGGTCACGCGCCGGCTGGGAACGGCCTTCGCGGCCTGTGCGGCCGGCATGGACACATTCCAGGGCCGTGCGGCGGCCGAGTCTCAACGCGACGGGTTGGTCGAAAGCTGTGCCGCGGCGCGGAACCACGGCCAGTTGCTCGAGGCCGGGCGGCTCCTCGCACGGGCCGGCGATTTCAACGGCGCGATTGCCCTGCACGGCCAGGCCGTCGGACAGGTTCCCAACTCGATCAATGCGCGGATATCGCTGCTGGTCTCGCTGCAGCTTGGCGGCCGCTTCGAGGAGATGACGGGCCATGCGCGCCGGCTGATGGACATGGCGCCGGAGGACCCCCAGGCCTTGCGGTTCGCCGTACAGTCGGGCGTCTGGGGCAATGAGCCGGAACTGGCCGACGAAGCTTATCGCGCGCTCTTGAAGGCCGATCCCCGACAGGCAGAGGCAGCCCGACGCTTCATCGACGCCGCACCGCCCGCGCCGCCGCGCAGATAGCCGGTGCGGGTCACTCCGAAAGCGGGTCCGGAATCCAGCCGGCGGCGAGGACGCCGTGGCGCTCGTAGGGAGACGGCGTCGCCCGGGCCAGGATGCGCGCCTTCAGCTCAAGCGCGCTCAACCCCGGTTCCCGCGCCAGCAGCCGCGCGGCAAGGGCGGCAAGGCGCGGAACCGCGTAGCTGGAGCCGGAAGCGGTCCCGGACGCGCCGCGAAAATCGACGATCTCCAGGTTCTCCGCCGGCAGCATGACATCCACGCTCTCCGCGCCCCAGTTCGACCCCGGAGCGAGGCGCCCGAAGCCGTCGGCCGAGGTCACGACGACGATGTTCTCGAGCGCAAGGGCGGCCGGAAATACGGGGTCGCCGTCGATGTCGCGGCCGTTATTCCCGGCCGAGACGACGGCCAGCATGTCGAGCCCGCGAAGTGCGTTTTCGAACGTGCGCCAGTCTTCGGGCTCGCGGCTGCCGAGCGGCATGGCGAGGATACGGGCGCCCGCCCCGGCCGCGCGCCGGACCAGCTCGCCCATGCGGCTCATGTCGGGACGGGGATAGCGGAACGGCACCAGCGCGGCGCCGGGCGCCTCCCGCGCGAGCACCGATGCGACCGCCGTGCCGTGGCGGATCGGGAGGAAGGGGCCGCGCGAAACGTCTCCGTCATACGGCCAGGGATCGAGGTCCCAATAGTCGTAGCCGACCGGCATGCCGTCGCCGTCGCGGGCCAGCCGGTTCCGGAACAGCGGCAGGTCGTAGGCCAGCCCCGAGTCCACGAGCGCGACCCGCACGCCTCCGGAGTCCTTTCCCTCGGGCCAGGGAGCCTGCAGGGTCTCGGTCCATTTCACCGTCTCGAGGTCGCCTTCGAGCTGGTCGAGATACCGCCAGCCATCGCCCTCCGTCCGGATCGCCCGGCCCGAGCGGATCGTGCATCCGCCGTCCGCTATCGCCTGGAGAGACGGCTGCGTGCCTTTCCCATTGCCTGCAGCGTAGGAAACCAGGAATTGGCGAAGCCTGCCGCCGAACTGCCGCCGTTCAACGGTGAGTTCGTCCGCGCCCGGCAGCAGGAGGCGCACGGTGATTCGCCGGGGAGCGACGCCGTCGGGCCGGCGGGTCTCGTCCAGCAGCCAGCTGCCGGGCAAGGCGGTCTGCGCGTCGAGGCCGGACAGTCCTGACGGCGGGCACAGCCGCGCGACAGCGAGACGCAGCCAATGCGCCTCCTCCCGGCTGCTGCCGGCCGCCGGCCCGGCCGACATCGCAATCGTCGAAACGAGCAGGAGCGAAGCGCCGAGAGTCCGTATGGGAAAGCGTTGCATGACGACCGTCGGCTTATCCGGGAGCGCGGGGAAAATCAAAGCCCGGAAGAGAGGTTCGCGATCTCCGGCCATACGGCCTGCATAAACAACCGTTTCGCAAGCCGTTGCGCCGATCCGCGCATCCTCATTCGGGTTGACCCGGCTACCCGGTCGGTTCCACACTCGCATCAGGAACTCCAGGAGGAAGCGTTCCCATGCCCACCGTCAAGATGAATGTGAATGGCGAGGCCGTCTCGGGCGAAGTCGAGGCGCGCACGCTGCTGGTGCAATTCCTGCGCGAGCAACTGCGCCTGACCGGCACGCATGTCGGCTGCGACACCAGCCAATGCGGCGCCTGCGTGGTCCATGTGAACGGCGTCTCGGCGAAGAGCTGCACCATGCTGGCGGTGCAGTGCGAGGGCGCCGACGTCACGACCATCGAGGGCGTCGCCGACGGCGACACCCTGCACCCGATGCAGGAAGCGTTCCGTGACAATCACGGCCTGCAGTGCGGCTTCTGCACGCCCGGCATGATCATGAGCGCGCTCGATCTCGCGGGCCGCAACAGCGCGCCGAGCGAGACGGAAGTTCGCGAGTGGCTGGAAGGCAATATCTGCCGCTGCACCGGCTACCACAACATCGTGAAGTCGATCATGGCCGGTGCCCGCGCCATGGCCGCAGGCCAGGGAGGCTGACCCATGCCGAAGGACGGGATCGGCGCATCCGTCAAGCGCAAGGAAGACTACCGCTTCATCACGGGCCAGGGCGCCTATACCGACGACATCGACCGGCCGGGGCAGACATTCGCGGTCTTCGTGCGCTCGCCGCACGCCCATGCGCGCATCGCATCGGTGGATACGGCCGCGGCCGCGGCCATGCCGGGCGTCGTGAAGATATTGACCGGCGCGGACTACGCCGCCGAAGGGCTGGGCGGCCTGCCCTGCGGCTGGCAGGTCACCGGCAAGGACGGACCGATGGTCGAGCCCGCCCATCCGCCGCTCGCGGTGGACCGGGTGCGCCATGTCGGCGACCAGGTGGCGGTGGTCATCGCGAACAGCGCGGCCGAAGCGCGCGATGCGGCCGAGGCGGTCGCGGTCGCATACGAGGCCCTGCCGGCCGCCGCGTCCATCGAGGCGGCGCTCGCGGGAGGCGCGGCGCAGGTGCATGACGAGGCGCCCGGCAATCTCTGCTACGACTGGGAAATCGGCGACAAGGCCGATGTCGATGCCGCCTTCGCAGACGCGCACCATGTCACCCGCGTCGAGCTGGTGAACAACCGCCTGGTGCCGAACGCGATGGAGCCGCGCGCGGCCGTCGCCGAATACGACCGGGCGACGCGCGAATACACGCTCTACACCACCAGCCAGAACCCGCATGTCATCCGTCTCCTGATGGGCGCTTTCGTGCTTCAGCTTCCGGAGCACAGGCTGCGCGTCGTGGCTCCGGATGTCGGCGGCGGCTTCGGCTCCAAGATCTTCCACTATGCCGAAGAGGCGATCCTCACCTGGGCTTCGAGCAAGGTCGCGCGGCCGATCAAGTGGACCGCCGAGCGAGCCGAGAGCTTCGTGACCGACGCGCACGGGCGCGACCATGTGACGGTCGCGGAACTCGCCATGGACCGGGACGGGCGCTTCCTCGGCCTCAAGGTCGATACCAAGGCCAATATGGGCGCCTATCTGTCCACCTTCGCGCCCTGCGTGCCGACCTACCTCTACGCCACGCTGCTCGCCGGCCAGTACACCACGCCGAAGATCTGGTGCGGGGTGCAGGCGGTGTTCACCCATACCGTGCCGGTGGACGCCTATCGCGGCGCCGGGCGGCCGGAGGCCACTTTCGTCGTCGAGCGCATCGTCGAGACGGCGGCGCGTGAGATGGGCATCGACCCGGCGGAGTTGCGGCGTCGCAATTTCGTGCCGTCGGACGCCTTCCCCTACCAGACGCCGGTCGCGCTGGTCTATGACAGCGGCAATTACGAAGGCACGCTGGCCGCAGCGCTCGCCGCCGCCGACTACAACGGCTTCGCCGCCCGCCGGGCGGAAGCGGAATCGCGCGGCAAGCTGCGCGGGATCGGCCTCTCGGCCTATATCGAGGCCTGCGGGATCGCGCCGTCGGCGGTGGTCGGCTCGCTCGGCGCCCGCGCCGGGCTCTATGAGTGCGGCGAGGTCCGGGTACATCCGACCGGTTCGGTCACCTTCTTCACTGGCACCCACAGCCACGGCCAGGGCCACGAGACAACCTTCGCGCAGATCATCGCCGACAGGCTCGGCGTCGATATCGACGCGGTCGAGGTCGTGCATGGGGACACCTCGAAGATCCCCTTCGGCATGGGCACATACGGCTCGCGCTCGCTCGCCGTCGGAGGCTCGGCGCTATCCCGCGCGCTCGACAAGGTGGAGACCAAGGCCAAGCGCATCGCCGCGCACCTGATGGAGGCCTCGGAGGCCGATATCGAGTTCGCGGACGGACAGTTCACTGTGGCCGGCACCGACAAGTCGGTCGGCTTCGGCGATGTCGCGCTCACCGCCTATGTGCCGCACAACTACCCGATCGAGGAGCTGGAGCCGGGGCTGGACGAGACCGCCTTTTACGATCCCGCCAACTTCACCTTCCCGGCCGGTTGCCATGTCTGCGAGGTCGAGATCGACCCCGAGACCGGCGCGGTGGAGATCGCGAGTTTCGCGGCGTCCGACGATTTCGGCAATGTCATCAACCCGATGATCGTCGAGGGCCAGGTGCATGGCGGGATCGTCCAGGGCGTCGGCCAGGCGCTGCTGGAAGGCTGCGTCTATGACAGCGAAGGCCAGCTCGCGACGGGGTCCTACATGGATTACACCATGCCCCGCGCCGACGATGTGCCGTCCTTCTCGGTCTCGACCGAGACCACGCCCTGTCCGCACAACCCGCTCGGCGTGAAGGGCTGCGGCGAGGCCGGCGCCATCGCCGCGCCGGCAGCCGTGATGAACGCCGTGCACCACGCGCTCAGCTCGCGCGGCGTTTCGCGGATCGACATGCCGGCGACCCCGGCCCGTATCTGGCAGGCGTTGAACGCCGCCTGAGCTCAAGGAGTCTCCTCCCCATGCACGATTTCACCTATCGCACGGCGAGTTCGGTCGCGGACGCCGCCGCCAAGGTTGCCGCCGGAGAGGACGCGGTGCTGATGGCCGGCGGCATGACGCTGCTGCCGACCCTGAAGCAGCGCCTCGCCCAGCCCTCCGATGTGGTCGATCTCGGCGGCATCGACAGCCTCCGGGGCATCCAGGTGTCCGGCGGCACGGTCACGGTCGGGGCGATGACGGTCCACGATGCCGTTGCGAACTCGTCCGAGGTTGCAGCCGCAATCCCGGCGCTGGCAGCCCTGGCCGGCCATATCGGCGACCCACAGGTCCGCAATCGCGGCACCATAGGCGGCTCCATCTCCAACAACGACCCGGCAGCCGACTATCCGGCCGGCCTGGTCGGCCTCGGGGCAACGGTCTGCACCGACCGGCGCGAGATCGCCGCCGACGACTTCTTCACCGGCATGTTCGAGACCGCGTTGGCGGATGGCGAGATCGTGACATCCGTGCGCTTCCCGGCGCCGGAGGCGGCCGCCTACATGAAGTTCCCGAACCCGGCCTCGCGCTACGCCATCGTCGGCGTGCTCGTCGCCAGGACGGGCGGCGGCGTGCGGGTTGCAGTAACCGGCGCAGCCTCCTGCGTCTATCGCGAAACCGCGATGGAAGCGGCGCTCGAAGGCAATTTCTCGCCTTCCGCTCTGGACGGCATGACGGCCTCTGCCGATGACCTGAACGAGGATATCCACGCCTCGGCGGAATATCGCGCGCATCTGGTCGGCGTCATGGCGCGGCGGGCGGTCGCCGCCTGCGGATAGGGGGATGGCCTGGGCGTTTATGGCGCTCGCCATCCTGCTCGAGACCGTCGGCACCGGCCTGCTGAAGCTCTCCCACGGCTTCGAGCGGGTCGGGATCGGCGGTCTTTCCATGCTGTCCTACGGCGTGTGCTTCTTCTTTCTGGCGCTCGCGCTCAGGGTGATTCCGGTCGGCGCCGCTTACGCCATCTGGTCCGGAGTCGGCACGGCGCTGGTCGTGCTGGCGGGCGTGTTCCTGTTCGGCGAGAAGATGACCCTGCTGAAAGCGGGCCTGATCGCGATGATCGTGGTCGGCGCGGCCGGCCTCATGCTGCTTATCGATTCGGAGGCGTGAAACCGGTATAGCCCGGCGGCTCCCAGCCGGGCGGGGCGATCTCGAAGCCTTCGAAGGTGAAAGCCGGCGCGACGATGCAGCCGGCGAGGCTCCACGCGCCCAGCGACCGGCAGCGTTGCCATCGGTGCGCCGGCACGACGGCCTGGAGTTCATGGCCGTCTTCCAGCGGCCCGAGCGTCACCCGGCCGGTCTCCGTTTCCAGCACCAGCGGCGCGCCGGCGTGGAAGGCCCAGATTTCCGGCGCATCGACCCGGTGCCAGCGCGACGGCCCGGCTTCCAGCAGGAAATAGATCGAGGTCGCCGCCGTCCGCCCCTCGCCCGGCGCCCGGTAGATCTCCCGGTAGAACCCGCCCTCCGGATGCGGCTCCAGCCCCAGCCGCCGGACGACCTCTTCCGCCTTCATGCCGGCCCGGCGCTTTCCGCCACCCGGGCGATGGCGTCCAGCTTCTCCCGGATTTCGGGGTCGATTTCATCTTCCGGCACATGGTCGGCGAGCTCGTGGAAATTCTTCTTCTGCATCAGGTTGGGCAGGTTCAGTTTCCGGAAATAGCTCTCGAAGAGCGGCGTGAGAAAGTCGTCGCTGACTTTCGTATCCTCATCCCAGGGGCTGCCCTTGCCCAAAGTGCTGAGAGCTGCGGAGACTTCTTCCACCGCCTCGCACATCGCGCGTGTTCTGGAATCTGCGAACAGCCCTCCTGGCCCGTCTCCGGGGAGCGGCGCGCGCGCCCAGGATTCCAGCGCCGACAATGAACAGAAATAGTTTTCGATCTCGCGTCGTCGCCACGTGTGGATCGAAAGACCAGCACCGGTTTGAGGTTCGGAGTCGAGCCTGTCGAACAAGGCAAGACCCCTGAGGTGCGGAACCGCCTCCGCAAGTCCATGAAAGTGGTTTTGCGCCCTGCTGGGCCGGTTGCCGCAATAGTGCACGAAAGGCTGCTGGAGCGCCTCTGCCGCAGCTTTGTGCTCGAGGCGACGGGCGAAACTTCGCAAAATCGTCAAATCGGTCGAACCTTCAAGATACAACACCCAGCCCTTCTGTTCCGCCTGGTAGTACTGGTCCCACCCGATTTCGGCCAAAGACTTCCGAAGCTGGCTCGTCCTGCCGCCAAGCACATGCGGCGTGCCGATGAAGGCAATAACCAAATCCTTGTCGGCCGCCTCATTCAAGAGCACTTCCGAATGACTTGCGGCGATGACCTGACTACCACTCTGGTCTGCCGTCTCGGAGAGCAGTCCGTAGATCTGCCGCTGGCGCAGGATTTCAAGATGCGCGTCCGGTTCGTCGAGAAGCAGGACGTTGCCGGGATTGGCGTAGAGATAGGCCAAGATCAACAGCGTTTGCTGCAAGCCCCTTCCGCTGGCGGAGAGGTCGAGTTGCACATCGCCTTCCTTGTAGGCCATCTCGATCTCGCCCCGCTCGTGCACATGCCGCGGTTGCTGGAGCCGGACACCGAACAGATGGTCGATTTGGGAGACCAACAGCTTCCATTCTTCCGGCCGGTCCGAGAGGACCCGTGAGCATAGGTTTCGCAATACCTCGGCGGTGCGCCCCTCGCCGATACGGACATTGACCGCCCCCGCCGCCAAGCTGGTTTCCGTCGCGGCAAGGCCCGACATCGGCGGCAGGAAGGCGATCTGCATCTTGCCCGCCTCCGGCGGCACCGGCATCCGCCCACCCCCGGTCGTGCGCAGCGGGCGGCAATAAAAGGATTCCTCATTGGCGTAGTCGAATTCGAGGCCGCATTTCCAGTGCGCATCCCCGGTGACGCCTTCGACAATGAGGGCGATGCGGACAATTTCGGTTTGGGTCCGCCCGTCCTCGCCACGCCGGCCCCGGTGCGTATGCAGGCCGCGCCAGAGCATGTTGGCGGTCGGCACCGGAATAGCGGTCAGGTCGCGGCGGTTTACCGTGACGCCCGGTCGTTTTTCAGGCGCGGTTCGGCCCGACCGCTTGGCCAGCCACTGCTTCAGACCGGCATCCCAAAGCGCAAGCGCCTGCATGGCGGTCGTCTTGCCGGAATTGTTGGGGCCGACGAAAACCACCGGATTGCCGAGTTCGATCTCGACATCCTCGAAGCGCTTGAAATTGCGGACCGTGAGTTTGGTCAGCATGGGGGCGATTCCATGTTCGTCGCCCTCATCCGCCGGATTCCTTCATCGCAGCCAGCGCGGCGAAGGGGCCCGTCGGCTCTTCGTCCGCCTCCGGTTCGTAGTCGAGCGCGGCGATATCGGCGTCCGGGGCGCGGGGATGCGGGTCGAGGCCGAGCGCCAGCACCTCCCGGACCAGTTCCAGAAGATCGACGCCTTCCACCGGCAGCGGGTCCGGCCCGTCCTCGTCCAGCGCGCCGATCTCGACCTC
>Ga0209020_1001557_pt1 | contig 22236 bp, 20 predicted proteins | sample PinacodermBB_FD_187298 | JGI IMG/M metagenome (GOLD analysis project Ga0209020, IMG submission 187298) | Host-associated microbial community of the marine sponge Aplysina aerophoba from Gulf of Piran - sponge pinacoderm, lysed by bead... | ecosystem: Host-associated > Porifera > Sponge >... | reverse complement strand
GCGCCGGCTCAGGCGCCCCCGCCGGCCAGTCCGGAAGGTCCGCCCGACGGGAACAGCCGTTCACTGGAAGCAGCGGTGCGAGACCTCGAGGTGCGCATGATACGGGAAAGCCTGACGGCCGCGCGATACAACCAGCGTGAAGCGGCCGACACGCTGGGGTTGACCTATCACCAGTTCCGCGGCCGCTGGCGCAAGTACCGGAAGGAGCTGAGCGCGGAGGATTGAACGGGGCCCGTGTTAAACGCCGTCAGCGCCTTTCGTACTGCTTCGCGCCGTACATGATCTCTCGCGCCTTGTCGTCCATGGGGGTCAGGGGCACGTCGGCCATGACCCGGAGGCCGCGTTGCACGCCGGGACGGGCGGTGACGGCTTCGAACCAGCGTTTGACGTGGGGGAAGTCGTTCAGGTTTTGCCCCTGTTTTTCGTGGCCCTGGAGCCAGGGATAGCAGGCGATGTCGGCGATGGAGTACTCGCCCGCCAGGTACTCGTGGTCTTGCAGGCGCCGGTCCATGACGCCGTAGAGGCGCCCGGCCTCGTTGGTGTAGCGCCGCACCCCGTACTCGTTGTCGGGGGCCTGGCCGCGGAAGTGGTTGGCCTGTCCCAGCATGGGGCCGATGCCGCCCATCTGGAACATGAGCCACTGGATCACCACGTAGCGCCGCTCCGTGTCTTGCGGCATGAGCTTGCCGGTTTTCTCGGCGAGGTACATGAGGATGGCGCCGGACTCGAACACCGCGTAGGGCCTTCCGCCGGGGCCGTCCTGGTCGACGATGGCGGGGATCTTGTTGTTGGGGCTGATCTTCAGAAAGTCGGGCTCGAACTGCTGCCCCTTGCGGATGTCGATGGGATGGATCCGGTATTCCAGCCCCAGCTCCTCCAGCCCGATGTGCAGTTTGCGGCCGTTGCTGGTGCGCCAGGAGTATGCGTCGATCATGGTGCCTCCGGTGGTGTCGAGGTTTTGAGCGGCTTACTCGTCCGCAAGCGGCGAGTCAACCGGTGTTGCGAATAAGGATCAAGTGGAGACCTTGGCTGCTCGTGGCACCAACGATCCCCCCGGCGGCCGGATACCCAGGCAAGCGGCCGCGCCGGTGAAGGCCATCAGCAGACAGGCCAGGAACATGCCGGCGTAGGAACCCGTGGCGTCGTGCCCTATGCCTCCGAGCAGCGCGCCGAGCGCGCCGCCGGTGTGGTGGACCCAGAGAATGGCGCCGGTGATCAGGCCGATGTTCCTGACCCCGAAGAAGTCGCCGGTCATGGCCGCGGCAAGGGGCGCGGTGGCCATGAGCGTGAACCCCATCAACAGGGCCGCCGCGAATATGGCGGATTGCCCGGACGAGAAAACGAGCAGTCCGTAGCAGACGGCGCGCAAGAGAAACATGAACGACAGGGGAATGCCGTGGCCCGCCTTCTCCGTCAGCGCGGGGAAGACCAGGACGCCCGCCAGGCTCACCAGACCGGCCAGGCCCTGGATGTTCGAGGCGTGCTGGCTAGTGAGGCCGGCGTCGGTGGCAAAGGGGATGAACTGGGTCACGAAAAAGAAATCCTGGAAGCCGCAAAGGCCGTAGGCCAAGGCCACGAACAGGAAGCTGCGGGAGAGGAATGCTTCCCTCGGTGAGAAGTCCGGCACAGGGAAGGTCCGCCGGACCGAGGATGTCCCGGCGGTTTCGTACGGCGACAGGCCCATGTCCGCGGGCTCTTTCTTCATCAGAGCCAGCGCCACCGGGACCACCACCGCGGAGACCAGGACGCCCAGCCCCATCCACGACCCGCGCCAGCCGAAGCGTTCGAGGGAATAGGCCAGCACCGGGATGATCGCGAAGTGCCCGAAGGCGGTGCCGGTGACGGCGATGCCGCCGATGAGGCCTCGCAGGCTCTTGAACCACCGGGAGACCGTGGAGGAGACCACGCCGATGGTAATTCCCGACACCCCCACCGCGGTGACGACGCCGTAGTACAGGTAGAGCTCGGGGATGGAGCTGGTGCGGGAGGTCAGGAACAGGCCGGCGGAAGCCACCAGCGCCGAGACCGAGAACAGCACTCGCGGCCCGTAGCGGTCCAGCAGGCGTCCGGCCATCATCTGTCCGAAGCCGAACACCAGCATGTTCAGGGTGTAAGCGAAGGTGATGGCGCCCCGGTCCCAGCCGAACTCGGCCGCCAGCGGTTTCACCAACACGCCGAAGGAAAAGCGTACGCCGCCGTCCACCACCAGGACGAGGAAGCCTCCGAGGAGGATGATCCAACCGTAGAAGAACGTGGAAGACGATGCGGTCGAGCTCGGGTGGGCCGGGGTGTTTTGCACAGCCCCGTTCAGAGCACGGCGATTTCGTCGCCGGGCCGGATCACGCCGCCCTTGACCACCAGCGCGCAGATGCCGCTCTTGCCCACGAGGGCCCGGGTCATGCCCGATTCGGTGATGGACTGAATATAGGCGCAGGGCGGGCGCGGGCGGTCGAACGCCAAAACCGCGTCTCCGGCGCGGAAAGCGTGCCCCACCAGTTCGGCGAGGCGGACGCCCCGGGTGACGATGTTGCGCCGGTGCTCGCCGTTCAGCACCTGCAGGCCCGAGTCGGCGGCGACGGACTCGAGATCTTCGGCCTCGATGAGGGTCACCTGACACTCGTCCCAGCCGCTGTAGTAGCCCACCCGCTCGCAGTAGCGGTCGCCCTTGAGTCCCATGCTGGCGACGGCCTCGGCCTCATCCACCTTGCGCATGCGTGCGCTGCCTTCGGGGGCGATGTAAATTTCGTGGACCGTACCCATGGTGCTCCCGGGAAGGGGCGGTTCCGCGTGGGGAACGCCGCCGCTTGCCCAAGCAACAAGGCCCCTGGATTTCCAAGGGCCTTGGTCGTTTCCCGGAGACTATATGCACTCCGCTGCCGTCAGTCAACGTGGGGGAAAGGGCTCCAAACCGGCCCCCGGCTCACTCGACGGCTTCTTCATCCGCCGGTGTCCATGCTAACATCGGTGCCATGGTCGTGGCTCCTGTTGCCGGAATCGCCGCCGGAATGCGGAGGGTCTTGGGTCCCTGGATGCTCGTGTTGCTGGTGTTCGTGCTTGTTGCCGGCATCCGCGGCGCACACGCGGCGGTGGCTTGGGGGCATGCCTACGGGGGCGTCTTCATCGGCGCCGGGTTCCAGGAGAACCGGATCGTGGACCCGGACGGCTTTGCCAACTGGGGCCGGCGCGGCTGGGCCACCGACTATGACGACGCCGACCTGGTCGGAGGCCTGTTGCTGGGAAGGAAGTTCGACCTGAACGGCGTGGGTTTCAGGGTCGAGCTGGACGGCGCCTCCGGCGACATGTCGGCGCGCACCAACCGGGTTGACCCGGCCGGGCTGGACGAGACCGCGAGGGCGTCCTTCCGGTGGACGGCCACGGCGCGCCTGGGACTGGAGCACCAGGAGGGTCCGGTGACCCTGTTCATCAACGGCGGCGCGGCCGTGGCGAGGATATCGAACTCCCTGACCGACATCGACTACGTTCGCGACATGCCCCCGCGGATGGACCCGGACGATTCGTTCCATCACAGCGCCACCCGGCTCGGCTGGGTCGTCGGGCTCGGTATCGAGACTCCGGCGTTCGACGCCTGGAGATTGCGGCTGGATGGTTCGTATCTGGGTTTCGGACGGAGCACGCGTTACGTCAACCGCTCCGGCAACAACCCGTGTGGACCCGGTGGACCCCGAGAGGCGTGTCCCTACGAGGTCGAGAACCACCTGATCATCCTGCGGCTCGCGCTTGTGCGCCGGTTCGACCTGTAGCAGGGACCAAGTGATGGGCGCTGTCCTCCTGGTCATCCACATTGCCGCCGGCGCCACGGCGCTGGCCGCTGCCACCGTCGCTTTGCTCACGGTCAAGGGCGGCCCTCATCACGTGAGGGCGGGGCGGGTCTACGCGTGGGCGATGACGGTGATCTGCGTCACCGCGGTGCCGTTGGCCATCGCGGGTTCCGACCTGCTGCTGGGCCTTGTTGCCGTATTCAGTTTCTATCTCGTGTTCGCGGGCTGGCGCTTCGCCCGCAACGCCAGCGGCCGCCCGCGGGGCGTGGACTGGGCCGCGGTCGCGGTCATGGGGCTCACCGGCCTGGCCATGTGGGGTTACGGCGGCGCGCTGTTCCTGCGGGGCGACTCGCAATGGGTCACCATGGCGGTGTTCGGATTCATCGCGGTGGCGCTGAGTGCCACCGACCTGCGTTACCACCGCGCGCCGGCCCGCGCCGGCCGGCAACGCATCGCCCGGCATCTCACCAACATGCTGGCGGGAACCATCGCCACGGTCACCGCCGCGGTGGTGGTCAACGTCGAAACCCGCCCGGAGTGGCTGGCGTGGATCCTGCCGACCCTCCTCATCACCCCGCTCATCGCCTGGTGGAACCGGCGGGTCCTGCGGGGAGGAGCGGGTTTCGGGAGTCCGCCGGGATGAGCCAGGTCGTGTTCCCCGTCATTCTCTCGGGCGGTGCCGGCACCCGGCTCTGGCCGCTGTCCCGTGAGCTCCATCCCAAGCAGTTCATCCCGCTGGTGGAGGAGCACACCCTGCTTCAAGCCACCGCCCGCCGCCTGGCCCCGCTGCACGAGTTGCACCCGCCCATCGCCGTATGCAACGAGGCCCACCGGTTCTTGGTGGTCCAACAGCTCGGCGCCATCGGCGTGACCCCGGCGGCGGTCTTGTTGGAACCGGTGGGACGAAACACCGCGCCGGCCATCGCCGCGGCCGCGCTGGAGGCCCTGGGGCTGGTTGACCACGGTGAGGACCCCATCCTGCTGGTGCTGCCGGCGGACCATGTCATCGGTGACGAGAGGCGGTTCGCGAGCGCGGTCCGGGGCGCGGTCCGGGAGGCGGCCGCCGGGCATCTGGTGACCTTCGGCGTCGCTCCCGCCTATGCGGAGACCGGCTACGGATACATCAAGGCGGGCGGACCCACCGGCGTGAGCGACGATGGCCGCCGGGTGGAACGGTTCGTGGAGAAGCCGGATGCCGGCGAGGCCGCCGGCTACTGCGAGGAGGGCGGCTACTACTGGAATAGCGGCATGTTCGTTTTCTCGGCCTCGCGGTACCTGCGGGAGCTTGGCTTTCACGCGCCGGCGGTGCGCGACGCGGTGTCGCAAGCCCACCGCGGGGCGGTGGACGATGTCGGCTTCCGTCGGCTGGAGGCGCCGTCGTTCTCCCGGTCGCCGGCCATTTCAGTGGACTACGCGGTCATGGAACACGCGTCCGGCACCGTGATGATTCCCCTGGACGCCGACTGGTCGGACGTAGGCTCCTGGGCCTCGGTGGCGGCTGCCGGCGCCGGCGATGCCGACGGCAACGTGGCCCGGGGCAACACCATCCTGGAGGGGGTGCGCGACACCTATATCAACGCCGGGGACCGGGTGGTGGCCGCGGTGGGCGTTTCCGGTCTCATCATCGTGGACACCGCCGATGCGGTGTTGGTGACACGTCCGGAGGCGGCTCAGGACACGGGGAAGGTGGCGGCAAGGCTCGAGTCCGCGGGCCGGGCGGAGCACCGGGCGCACCGCAAGGTGCATCGCCCCTGGGGGGCGTTCGACGATGTGCACCGCGGCGCCGGCTTCAAGGTCAAGCACATCGTCGTGAATCCCGGCCAAATCCTCTCGCTTCAATCTCACCAACACCGCGCCGAGCACTGGGTCGTTGTCCGCGGCACCGCACGGGTGACCCGGGGAGATGAAACCTTCACCCTGACGGAGAATCAGTCCACCTACATCCCCCTGGGGGCGCGACACCGGCTGGCGAATCCGGGCGCGGTGCCGCTGGAGGTGGTAGAGGTGCAGACCGGGGGCTATCTGGAAGAGGACGACATCGTCCGCTACGAGGACGCGTACGGCCGCGCGGGTTCCGGCGATCCCGAACAGGAAGGCTAGCCTACATCCATGTCGACGGCGGCCGCATGAACCGATCAGCGATCGGTTTCGGGTCGCCGTCCGTAGACGTAGAGATCGGCGACCAGGAAGTTGACGATGCTGCCGAGGCCGACACCGCAAAAGAACGCCAGCAGGCGGTGGCGGTCGAACAGGTCCACGTAGCTCGTAAGCAGCGCGTAGCTGCCGACGTTCACCGCGAGGCCCACAAGGCTGCTGGCCATGAACCTGGCCAACTGGCCCAGGTGAGGCTGGCGCGCCCTTTCGCTGAAGGTCAGGCCGCGGTTGAGCGCCCAGTTCCAGCCGACCGCGGGCCAGAAGGACAGAAACCGCGCCAGACGGTGCTCGACTCCAACCCATTGAAGGCCGAGATAGCAGGCGAGGTCCACCAGCAGGCCGCTGGCGCCCACGGCGCTGAAGAAGGGGACCCGAGCCAGGCTGCCGAACTTGTAGTTGTACAATCGGGAAAGGTGGCGCAGGAACCGGAGTTGCTGCCGCCAGTTCATCTTGCTGAAGCCTACGCTTCGGTCGCGGAAGTCGATGGGGATCTCACGCACCCGCAGGCGCCCGCGCACCATGAGCTCCAGGGCGATCTTGTAGCCCATGGGCCTGAGGGTCCGGAGGTCCGGCAGTGCGCCGCGGCGGGTGGCGAAGAACCCCGACATGGGGTCGGCGCACTTCACGAGGGGGCGCGCCAGCCATGTCGCCAACTGCGAGTTCAGCACGCGGTATAGACTCCAGGACTTGTCCACGGTACCGCCCGGGCTGTAGCGGCTGCCGATGATCATGTCGCAATCGGTCTCAAGGGCGGCCAGCAGATCGACGATGCGCTCGGGCGGATGCGACAGGTCCGCGTCCATCACCACCAGCCGGTCGAAGCGGCATTGTCGGATGCCCTCGATGACCGCCAAAGAGAGGTCCCGGGGGACATCCCGGCGAGTCACCATACGCACCGGCAGGCGCTGCCCCAGCTCCGCGGCCACGGCCTCGCCACCGTCGTCGGAATCGTCGTCCACCAGCAAGAGCTCCCACTCGATCCCGGTGCCGGACAACGCCGCGGCTATGCGCTCGGCCAGTGGTGCTATGTTGGCTGCTTCGCGGAACGTCGGCACTATAATGGAAAGCGTCCGCCCGGCGCTCTTTGGGTCCGGCTCTGTGCTCATTGTCGTCGGCTTCCGATAGTGCCGGGGGTGCTCGCGCCGCGGCGCGTGGCCAACTCGGCGTAGCAGTACGCCAGGCCCAACGCGCGGTAGGGCCGCCAGCGTTCCGCAAAGGCGCGCATCTCGGCCTCGGTGGCCTTGCCGGTCCTTCCCAGGAGGCCCTGCGCCAGGTATTTGACCACGCCCAGGTCGCCGGCGGGGAATGTATCCGGGCGCGCCAGCCCGCGCATCAACGCAATCTCCGCCGACCAGCGCCCGATGCCCTTGATCCCGGTCAAGCGCTCGACCACCTGTTCGTCGGACAGCACGGCCATTGCGGAGGTGGAAAACGCGGCGTCGGATGCGAACGTCTCTCCCAGGCGGACGAGGGTGCCGGCCTTGGCGTTGCTCAGCCGGAAGCCGCGCATGGCGTCCACGCTCTGGGCAGCGAACCGGCGCGGTTCGGGAAACGCGTAGTAGGTGCGCCCCTGCCGGCGCAACTTGCGGCCGAAGCTCTCGACGAGGGCCCTCTTGATGGAGTACGCGAAGGTGAGGTTGACCTGCTGAGACAGCACCGCGGTGACCAGCGCTTCGAACAGCGCGGGGCTGGCGGTGATCCGCAGCCCGCGGAATCGGTTCACCAACGGCGCGAGCAACGAGTCCTTGCGCGCCCTACGATAGAACGGCCGCAGGTCGAAGTCCGTGCACAGGATATGGCGAAGCTGCGCCTCGAACTCGGCCAGCTTGAGAGGTGTCCTGGACGGGCTCCGCAGCGTTACGGCGAGCCTCGGTCGCGCCACGGTTCCGACGTCCGTCACCGTGGCCAGCGCGAGCTGGCGCCCGGCGGCCAGCAGACGCCGGTACTGGTCGCCCTCGACGAGGTCGACAACCTCGCTCGCGAAGCGCATGAAGCGCGCGACCGTAAAGTTGAACGAATAAGGCGCCTGCGGGATGATCTCGAACGAGGGGGTCATGGTCGGCAATTCCGAACGGGGACACGATTGCCCCGTTCCGTATGACAAAGACTGACGGGGTCACACATATCCCCCAGCCATGATCCGGTCAAGGTAGGCATGTACCTGATTCGCCTTGCCGTGGCGGAGCAATAGGGCCGGAGTGGCACCACCGAAGCCTTGCAATGGCTCAGCCCGGAACCAGGCATAGGCCGTGATGAGTGAACCGGTCTCGGCCTCGACGCGGTGAAGAACCTCCAGCAACTGACGTAGACGAACCTGTGTTTTTCGTTCCCGGAGCCGAGAAGCCCGTGACAAGACGTCCGGGCCGAGGCCCAAGGTGCCAGCAATTTCGGCTTTGGTGGTGCGGAGCGCGTCCGAGATCAACACCGGAGACAATACCTCATCCTCCACGAAGTCCTGGAAAAGCATGACGACACCTCGTTTGTTCGTCGTGTATCTTGATCCAATAACACATATCGTTCCAGACGTGTGCCGCATCGCGCGCCGAGACAAAAATACAAGACGTTGAAGTGTCGTTTGCAACAGATATGGTGTTTGTGTGATATATCATCTAGAAACTCTTGCCGACACCACGGTGTTCAAAAGGAGAGCAGAACCATGAAACACGGGGAGACTGGTTTCTCTAGAGACCGAAATGCCGCTCTTGCCGACCGCACCGGCAGGAAACTCGCGGCCCTGTTGGGAGAAACTGAACCGGTGTCGGTCCGATTCGGTGCGGTCGACGAGGAATCGGTCGAAATCCCTGCTCAAGCGGTGCGGCTTCTTTGGGAGATTCTGGACCAGATGGCGCGTGGCAATGCTGTTGCGGTAACACCGGTGCATGTCGAGTTGACCACCCGGCAGGCTGCCGATCTTCTGCAGGTGTCGAGAACGTTTCTCGTCCGGCTGCTTGACGAGGGGCGTATCCCGTGTCGCAAGGTCGGGTCACATCGGCGTGTGCGGACAGAAGACATTCTCGCCTACCGGCGAGATACGGAGTCCCGTCGCCGAGACGCGTTGGATGAGTTGACTGCTCATGATCAAAAACTCGGCTTGCAATAGCCGATGAACCGACTGACCGCGTTGCTTGACGCCAACGTCCTGTATTCGGCCGGCCTTCGAGATTTCCTCCTACGTCTGGCGGATCAATACCTCTACCGCCCGCTTTGGAGCGCTGTGATACATGAGGAATGGATCGCCAACCTCCTTGCGAACCGGTCCGACCTGACAGACGCCATGCTGGAACGGACCCGGACGATCATGGACGAACACTTTCCCGAGGCGGTCGTCACCGGTTATGAAGCTCTCATGGCGGAGCTCGACCTTCCGGACCGCCAGGACCGTCATGTTCTGGCTGCGGCTATCCGGGGTCGTGCAAACGTGATCGTGACGCTGAACCTGCGGGATTTTCCGGCGGATCGACTGGCTCCGCATGGGTTGGAAGCGCGGCATCCGGATGACTTCATCGTAGGCCTCTTCGAGACACAGCCGGGCGCAGTGCTTGCCGCCGTCCGCGGTCATCGTGCCGCTTTGAAGAACCCTCCGCGGTCAAGGGAAGAACATCTCGCCGCGCTGGAAAGATTGGGACTCGTTCAAACCGCGTCAATCTTCTGGAACCACCAGGATGTGATCTAGCACTTGAGCTTGTCTTGGCAAAAAGGTGAAACTGACGACATGGATGACCGCGAAAAACAAATTCCACCACCCAAGTCGTGGGAAAAGTTTGAAGACCTTTGCCATGAACTATTCAAGGCCGTGTGGGGCCAGACATAGCCGCTAACGAACTCAAGCAGGCCTACTCGACGCGCATCGCCGGTGTACCCGGTGCAGGAAAGTCGGTCTGCGCTTACCAGACCGCGCTTCACTTCGCTAACAGTGGTTGGTCTATCCTTCGGTTGAGCGACCCCCGCGTTGAAACTGTTGACCCGAAGGCTTCAGGCTTCCCGCAGCGTACACTCTTTATCATTGACGATGCGCACCTCATGACGAAAGCGGCCCTCCGGGAAGCCGAGGACGCTGCCGGGCCGAATCGTTTGATTCTTTCCGTCCACAATAGTCTGGAGCATGACACTTCTTCCCGTGGGGCTATTGTCATCGATGCCAAACGCGCCATTCGTACAATCGCTTCGGCGCTCCGCAACGATCCTGAAAGCACTCTAGCGGTAGTGCGTCGCATAGACAGGTATGTCGGTACTCTTTCCTCCGATGTGTCCCTCGAAGACCGGATTGCCGAAGCGGAACAACGAGCGGAATATCCGTGGCAATTCGGTTTCATTGTTGGTGGGGGCTGGCGTCGGGCGGCACGCGTCGCAGTCGCCGCTCGTTCGGCTCATGCCGACATCACATTGGCAGGCATCGCCATTCGCCAAATTGCGGCTTGCTGAAGAGCTGTCAGGTGGTGGGCTCCGGCAGTTCCAGAACACCGGTTTCCTGCTTGCCTTCATGCAGCGGGCCGCACCTGCGAAGTTTCGGGCCACGGTAGCTGCCATGGATTGGACGCGCATTGCGGACGCAATTGGGGGCTATTGGAGAAATCTTCCCCACGAGGCTGAAGTGTTGTTTAGCATCGCTTGTCGAGCAGAAGACGGTCGCAAGAAGCTCGCACAAGTGATCTACGACAACCTCCACCGGATCGAGGGGTTTCCCGCTAGGTTGGTCTTCTTTGCGCGGAGTGCGGCTTACAAACACGCGGAAGGAGGGGGGGTAATTCGGCTTGCGCAACACGATCATGTGGACTGGTGGTTCGGTGTGGCGGCCATCGCATGCTTTGCCGAGGAGCGTCCGGCGCTCGTGGAGGTAATTTTGAGACCGTCGGAAACGAACACGGGACATGTCCTCTCTCAAGCGCATCCAAGCTGGTACGCTGAAGCGGCAGACTATGTCGATCTGCTCAAAACAATAGTACCGCAGAGTCTCCAACGGATTCTCGATGCCGTAGATGTACGTGGTGCCGAGGTAGGCTGGACTGCCGCGCTCCGTTCTGGGAGGGGCGCCCGACGGACCGTGGCACTACTCATTGAAGCCAGCCTCAAACGCCGCGACGAGCTTGGCGTGCTGGGGAGACGGCTTCGCAGTCGTTTCCCAGCCGCGTCGGTGCCAGGCCGCTCTCGACTAGTTTTGGGTGGAATATCTGTCTAACAACGACGAACGACTCTGGGTTCGGGAAACGGGGACCACCGTTGTGGAGTCGGGATCTTGAATCCTGGCTTCACGGTTCGACCGCCTACCCCCTCCCCGGATCCTCGTAGTAGTGTTCATAGTACCATTCCGCGATCTCGCCTCCGGTGGTGAGCCACACGCCGTCGTGTGCGCGGATGTATTCCAGCGCCAGGTCCAGGTACTTGATGCGAAGCGGGACGCCGATGATGAAGGGGTGGAGCGGAATGCACAGGACGGTGCCGCTGCGTTCGCCGTCACGGTAGAGGACGTCGAACTGGTCGCAGACCTGCTGGAGGTACTCCTTGGGGGTGTAGTTGGAGCGCAGGAAGAAGTTGATGTCGTTGAGGCCCTGCTCGTAGGGTACGACGATCATGCGGCCGCTTTTCACGCGCATGGGGATGGGCTGGTCGTCGAAGCCCCAGTCACACAGGTAGTCGAAGCCCACCGCCGCCAGGTGGTCCGGGGTGTCGAAGGTCTCGGCCAGGGCGGGTCCGAGCCAACCCCGCGGCGACGTGCCGGTGGCCGCGGTGATTTCATCCCGGACCTGTCGAATCACCGAGCGTTCGTCGTCGGCGGGGTAGGCGGTCAGCGGCATGTTGTTGGTGATGCCGTGCCCGAGCCACTCCCAGTCCCGCTTGATCCCTTCCTCGACGATCTCCCGATGATGGAGGCAGACCTCGGAGTTCAATTGGGCGCTGGCCCGGATGCCGTGTTTGTCCAGCACCTCCATCATCCTGAAGACCCCCACCCGCGCGCCGTAGTCGCGCTGCGAGTAGCCGCGGACGTCCGGCACCTGTGACATTCCGAAATTGGGAATGGGCTGATCGATGTGAAAGTACTCGATGTTGGGGCTCACCCAAACGGCGATCCTGGCCTCGTTCGGCCATCTGAGCGTCGGCCGTGTCCTGATGGATTGATAGTCGTAGCGGCGGTTTTCCATTTCGGGCTCCCACGAAACTCAATTTTCGGAAAGAAGATAACATCAACCGCGGGACGGCGCGACCAAGGCACGGCGCGCCGGGTCGTTCCCTACCTTGTTCGCCCCGCGGGCGGCTCGCTATATTGGGAGCGGCGCGCCGGTTGCCGGTGGCAATACAGGGCGGTTCACGTTAGAGGGTACGAAACCGGCGAGGACATCACATGACGAAACTGAAGACTCCCTTGTGCGACGTGCTCGGCATCGAGCACCCGATCATTCAGGCGGGCATGGGTTGGGACAGCCGCGGCTCCACGACCCCGCCGGCGTTGGTGGCGGCGGTGTCCGACGCGGGCGGCCTGGGGGTCATCGGCGGCAGCCCGCTCCAGCCGGAGTTCATACGGGAGCGCATACGCGCGACCCGCGAACTGACGGACCGGCCTTTCGGGGTCGACATCACCCTGCCGCGGCTGGCGCAAACCCCCTTCGCGGACGTGGGCAACGTCCGGGAGTTCCTGGAGCGCACCCATCCCGACCACGTGAGCTTCGTGCGCGAGGCCATCGAGGAGTTCGGGCTCGAGACTCAGGGCCCGGACCCGTGGTCCAAGGTCAAGACCCCCGACATGGTGCAACGACAGTTGGACGTGATTCTGGAGGAGGGCGTCCGGGTGCTGGCAGTGGGGCTCGGCGATACCGCGACCGTGGTGCCGCTGGCCCACGAGCGGGGGATGAAGGTGCTGGCACTGTGCGGCAACGTCAAGCAGGCGGTGGGGCACGCCGCCAACGGCGTCGACGTGGTCATCGCCCAGGGCTACGAGGCCGGCGGCCACACCGGACGGATCGCCAACTTTCCGCTCATCCCGCAGGTGGTGGACGCGGTGCGGCCGACGCCGGTGGTGGTGGCCGGGGGCATCGCCGACGGCCGCGGCCTGGCCGCCGCGCTGAGCCTCGGGGCGGTGGGAGTGTGGTGCGGCACGGTCTTCCTGGCCAGCAAGGAGAGCGAGATCCACTCCGACTACAAGGACCAGCTCATCCAGGGGCGCACCGAGGACTTCGTGCTCGATCGCTTTCCCAGCGGCAAGCCCAGCCGCCACTACCGCAGTCCGGTGATCCGGAAGTGGGAGACCTCCGGCCTGCAGGCACTGGAGATGCCGTTTCAGGGGGTGCTCAACGATCAGTTCCGGGTGGCGGCGGAGAGCCGCGACCGGGTGGACCTCATGAGCGTCCCGGGCGGACAGGTGGCCGGGCTGCTCGGTGAGAACGACGTGCGGCCCGCCGCCGAGATCGTCCAGGGCATGGTCCGGCAGGCGGCCGAGGTCTTGAAGAGGGGAGCGTCCCTGGCAGTGGGCGACTGAACGGAGTCACGTGTCGCGGCGCGCGAACGGTTCCACCCGTGAGACACAACACGACGCAACGCGAGGACAGTCATGGACATCGATCCCGTCAGGTATGAAGTGTTTCTGCACCGGCTTTGGGCCATCGGCGAGGAGGGGCGCCAGACTCTCCAGCGGGTCACCGCCTCGCCCATCGTGGCCCAGGGCGGCGAGGTGATGAGCTCGTTCTACGACACCGAGGGCAAGATGGTGCTGGCCTGCTCGGGCCACCTGCGTTTCGCCGGCGCCACGTCGGACGCCATCAAGTATCTCATCGAGTGGTACGGCAAGTCGCCGGGGTTCTTCGACGGTGACCAGATCTTCTTCAACGACCCCTACGTCGCGGGCTCCCACACCTATGACATGATGGTGATCAAGCCGATTTTCCATAAAGGCGAGCTCATCGCCTGGACCGCCACCAGCACCCACACGGCGGACACCGGCGGGCTGCTCCGGGGGGCCGCTTCCGAGATCTTCCACGAGGGCATCCGCATCCTCGGCGTCAAGGTGGTGGAGAAGGGCGAGTTCCGCGAGGACATCTTCAGGACCCTCACCGAGCAGTGCCGCGACCCGCAGTACGTGGGCCTGGACGTGAAGGCCATGATCGCCGGGAACAACGTGTGCGGCAAGCGCTACCTGGAGCTGGTGGACAAGTTCGGCCCGGAGTTCCTCGATGCCGCGGGCCAGAAGACCATCGCCGACTCGGAGGAGATGGCGCGGGCCAAGCTCCGCTCCCTGCCCGACGGCCGGTGGGTGTCGCGCCTCTACAGCACGGCCCTCAACAAGCAGACCAACACGGCCATGCCCATCCAGATCGTGTGCACCGCCACCAAGGAAGGAGAACACCTCAAGCTGGACTTCGCCGGCAGCAGCCCGCAGATGGCCAACGACGCCAACTCCACGCTCCCCAGCACCTTTGCCCACGTGGGCGTGGCCCTTACGAACACGCTGTTCTGGGACGTGCCCTGGAGCGACGGCAAGCTGGCGCCGGTGGAGGTGTCCGTGCCCGAGGGCACGGTGCTCAACTGCGTGTTCCCGGCCGCGTGCGGCTTCGCGCCCTGGGTCGGCGAGAAGCTCGTGGCCGCGGTGGTGGAGTGCATGTCCAAGATACTCTATGCAGCCGGCCGGCCGCAGGACGTCAACGCGAGCTGGAACAGCATGTGGACCGCGGGCGGGCCAGGGTACTTCCCCGGCGGCACCAACCGCGAGGGCATCCGCACCGCCCAGGGCATCTACGACATCCACGGCGGCGGGCTGGGCGCCGCGCCGCACCGGGACGGGGTCAACACCGGCGGGCACATGAACATCCCGTCCGGCGGCATCAGCGACGTGGAGCGCATCGAGATGCAGTACCCGCTGCTCTACTTCACTCGCAACCACAACATGGACGGGCCGGGCGCGGGCAAGCACCGTGGCGGCCTCGGCAGCTTCCGCCTCACCATGGTGTACGGCTCCCGGGACTTCACCAACGACTACAAGCCCTACGGCGGCATCCCCCAGAAGGCCTTCGGCCTGTTCGGCGGCTACCCGGTGGGCAGCGGCGCGTTCCGCGCCATCTTCAACCCGGCGGGGGATGTGTGGGAGCGCATGAAGGCCGGCGACTATCCCACGCATCCCGCGCAGGTGGCGGCGGACGGCTGGGGTGAGGTGCATATCCCCGAGGGCACGCCGGAGCGGCTGGCGGTGCCGGAGTTCAGCCTGATGTCCGATTTCACCGCCTGCGGCGGCGGTTTCGGCGACCCGCTGGAGCGGGAGCCGGAGCGGGTGGCCCGGGACGTGAGGATCCGGGCGGTGTCGGCAGGCATGGCCGAGGCCGTCTACGGCGTGGTCCTCGAGGGCGGAGACCTTTCCGTGGACGTCGCGGCCACCGAAGAGAGGCGCCGGCAGATTCGCGCCGCGCGTCTTGCGGACGGGACCCTCCTGGCCCCGTCCGGACTCGACAACGGCGACCGCAACTGGGAGTCATCCCTGCGCTTCCACGAGTACCTGGAGATCGCCTCGGATGGGAACGACCGTGCCGTGCGCTGTATCTCGTGCGGCTACCTGTTCTGCGGCCCGGACGAGAACTACAAGAAGCACAGCGTGAGGCTGGTGTTGAGCCCGGAGGAGCTGTCGGGCACGAGGCTACCCTCCGATGAGGACTACCTCGGCCGTTTCCACCTGTATGCGTGTCCGGGTTGTGCCACTCTGCTTCAAGTGGACGTGTACTGTCCGGCTCTCGGCGGCGACGAAGACCTCATGGACATCCGCGTGGGCGGCAACGGGCGGGTTTGAAGCATGGTCGTCCAGCGTGCGTCCCACGATTTGGGGACCGCAGCAGATTGAAAAGAAACCAGAGACTTCCTCTGTCACCCCTCCAGCCATTCCATATCCGTAGAGCCCGTCGGTGAGCCCGGTAAGTTCGACGGCACCTTCCACGGCCCGAACCACGTTAAACTCGGAGGCGTGGAACGAGCATCGGCGTCTTCGCCTGGTACGCGCGGTAGCCGGGGTATTTCGCGACGGAAATCGATTCGGTAACGTGGCTGGCCCCCAGGAACACCAGCGTAACAGCGATAAACCCCAGCCCCGTCCAATGGAACCACTCGCCCGAAGCCGCGACGGTGAACAGGTAGAACGCCCACCACTGGCCGATGTCGCCGAAATAGTTCGGATGACGGGAACAGCGGTACAGCCCGGTCGTGAGGAACGGCTCGGTGATCGTCTCGCCAGCCGCCCCGCGCCGCTTCTTGTCCTGCTGGAAGGCCCACATCTGTTCGTCCGCGACGGTCTCCACCGCCAGAAGGGCCAGAAACAGCGCCGCGGCCAGATAGTCCAACCAGCCGAGCGGCACTTCCGGCCGGAGCCAAGCCCGGTGCACCGGCGAAGCGAACAGCCAGACAACCAGCATTTGTCCGGGCGCGACGAAGGTGATGTTGAGCAGTTGGAATCGCAGCGGCCCGAGTCGCTGCTGCATCACCCGCCAACGGTAGTCCTCGCCACCCCGCCAGTAACCACCCTTGCGCGCGAGATTGAAAGTCAGCCGGATGCCCCATAGGCCGGCCAGCGCCGTCATCAGGTTCACGCGCGGCGCCTGGAAGTCGAGCGCAACCGCCACGATTAGACAATAGAGGACGGGGCAGATCGACCACAGGCGATCCACCCAGGAATACTCGCGGGTGATGACCGACAGCAGCCAGGCGACCGCCGCAAGGACGATGCAAAGGTCCAGGGCCGTACCGATCGGTGTCCCGGCCAGCGGGTGTTCAATGAAACCGGACTCCATCACGGTGGCACTTCCGGTACCGGACGGGCGTCGCGCCACTGCGCCCAACACCCTTAGAGCCTCCTACACGGCGTCAACGATTGACAGGCGGGTTTGAAGCTCCGGTGATGCCCGGTCAGGTGTCGTCGCGCCGGTAACCGGTGTTGGTGCCGCCGCTTTGGGAGCGCAGATAGCCCTCCACGTCGGAGAACGTATCCATCATCAACTGTTGGCGTGCGGCCACGAGTTGGTCCGTGCGCAAGGCCTGCGACAGGGGCAGGTCCCTGCCCATCTGGACGGCGATCTTGGCGCTGGCCAGGGCCGCGGGATGGCGCGAGCCAATCTCCCTGGCGAGCTGCAGGGTCACCGCCTCGAGCTCGCCCTCCGGCACGGCGGCCGACACCAGTCCGAAGCGGTCCGCCTCGGCCCCCGAGAAGTTCCGCCCGCTGTAGTGCATCAGGGCTGCCTTCTTGGCCGTTATACCGGTGTGATAGAGGGAGCTCAGGGCCATCTGGCCGAAGCTGCCACGGACGATCTCGGGCATGCCGATCTTCGCGGTATCCGCGGCGATGGCGATGTCGTGGGCGGTCATGAGCGCCATGCCGCCGCCCAGGCAGTGGCCGTGCACCTGGGCGATGGTGACCTTGGGGTAGTTCCTGAAGCTCTCGTAGAACATCATATTCGGGTGGGAACGGTCCCAATCCCGCGGTGGTTCCGTGTGGATCGCCCGGAGGTCGTGCAGGTCCGCCCCGGCACAGTAGCACGGTCCGTTTCCCCGGGTGACGATCACACGGACGTCGGGATCGGCCCGGACCGTCTCGAGGGCGTCGAGAATTTCGCCGGTCAGGATCCGGCTCAGGGCGTTGCGCTTCTCGGGCCGGTTGAAGTTGAGCCGCACCACGCCTTCGCCGATCCGTTCCAGCACCAGCGCCGACCACTCCTTTGTCATTCCCGTGTCCTCCCGGCCTGATTGGCGGCCCCCAACCGAGGAAGCGCGGCCACCAGTGTTGCGTTCCGCAACACTAGCCTTCCACGCCGGCCGGAGCCTGGTAGTAGTGCTGGTAGTACCAGTCGGCGATATCGCCCGCGGTGGTTTTCCAGACGCCGTCGTGCGAGCAGATGTAGTCCAGCGCGCGGTCCAGGGCGCCGATGCGGAAGGGCATCGCGGTGACGTACGGGTGCAGCGGGATGCACATGACCCGCCCGCCGTGTTCGCCCTCGCGGTAGAGGGTGTCGAACTGGTCACAGACGATCCGGTAGTAGTCCGCCGGCGTGTGGTTGGCGTGGATGAACATGGAGATGTCGTTGATTCCCTGCTGGTAGGGCACCGTGATCATGCGGCCGGCCTCGACCCGCATGGTTGTGGGCTGATCGTCATGGCCCCAGTCGCACAGGTACTCGAACCCTTCCGCCGCCAGGTAGTCCGGCGTGTCGTAGGTCTCGGAGAGCCCGGGGCCCAGCCAGCCCTTGGGCGCCTTTCCGGTGGAGTGGGCGATGATGTCGCGGACCTTTCGTATGACCTTCCGCTGTTTCTTGGCGCCGTAGGAATTCATCCGGGTGTTGTTGTTCATGCCGTGGCCCAGCCACTCCCATGACCGTTTGTTGCCTTCTTCGATGATGGCGGGGTGCTGCTCACAGACTTCCGCGTTGAGCAGCACGCTGGCGCGCATGCCGTAGCGGTCGAACACCTCCATCATGCGGAACACGCCCACCCGGGACCCGTAGTCCCTGAGCGTGTAGGATTGCACGTCCGGCAGCGGTTCCGGGATCCTCGGCAGCGCCTTGTCGATGTGAAAGCACTCGATGTTGGGCCCGAGCCAAAGCGCCACTCGCGCTCCGCCCGGCCATTCCAGCCGCGGCCGGTGGATGATCGGACTGTAGTCGTAACGTGTGCTGAACATGGGCGTCGCCTCCGCGAAGGGGTTTACGGTGTGCCGTGTGCATGGTCTACCAGATCGCACGGCGGGTGGCGAGGGAACGAGTTCGCACCCTTCACCGCAACGGAGATAGTCGCACTTGAAGAACGTCATGAGGCGCCTCCGCGAGACCGAGATGGCTTGTTTGACTTGATGATGGATCGGTTGGAGGATATCGCTCTCGAACTCGCCGATGGTGATTTCACCGTTCGCCCAACCTTTCAATTCCCTTTCGCCCCCCATGTGCTGTAAATTGCGGCACGTAGATGGGCTTCCCAACTCCGTGTCGGGGAAGGAACCCGTCCCCAGTCTAATGACTGGGGTGTGGCTACCGTGAGAGGATGAGAGCGACAGCGATGAAGCGGTTCCTTTGGATTCTTACCCTGATCCTGGTCCTGCTGGGGGCCGGCGGGGCGGGTCTGTTCTGGTACGATCCGGCGCTCGTGGAGAGCAACGTCGGCAACGTCCGAGGGGGCCTGACCTCGCTGACCAGCCGGCTGCTTCCGGCGGAGGAGAAGGAAGTGTTCCCCTTCCGTCTCGCCAAGGTCGAGACCGGCGAGATCTTCTCCCGCATCACCACTACCGGCACGGTGAATCCGGTCTCGTCGGTCACCGTGTCCACCCAGGTGTCCGGCACCATCAAGGATCTTCCCGTCGACGTGCCCATGAGAGTCGAGCAGGGGGACCTCATCGCCCGGTTGGACCAGGACCTGTTTCGGGCGCAGGTGCTCCAGGCGGAGGCCAAGGTGGCCAAGGCCAAGGCTAATCTCGCCAAGGAACTCGCCGGTGTCGAGATGCTTAAGTCCCGCGTGTCGGCCAGCATCGAGGGCACCCGGGCGGCGGTCCAGAACCTGGGGGAGAAGCACCGCCGCAACAAGGACCTCATCGGCCGGAACCTCATCTCACGCGAGCAGTACGAATCCATCAAGGCGGAATACGACAGGGCGACGGCGCGTTTCAAGGAAGAGTCCGCCCGGGTCGACGAAGTCAAGGTCAAACGGGCCGTCATCGCCGGCATCCGCGCGGACGTGCAGCAGGCGGAGGCCGAGCTGGAAATGGCGCGGGTGCGGCTCAACCGCAGCGTCGTCCGGGCGCCCATCTCGGGCGTGGTGATCCAGAAGACCGTGGAGGCGGGCCAGACCGTGGCCGCCAGCCTGTCGTCGCCGCCGCTGGTGAAGATCGCCGAGCTTGAGGAGATGAAGGTCTCGGCTTTCGTCGACGAAGCGGACATCGGCAAGGTCAGGGTCGATCAGGCGGTGGAGTTCCAGGTCGACTCGTACCCGGGACGGACCTTCAAGGGGAAGGTGGTGCGGATCTTCCCGTCGCCGCTCATCAAGGACAACGTCGTCACCTACGATACCGAGATCCGGTTGCCCAACGAGGACCTGGCCCTCAAGCCGGGCATGACCGCCAACGTCACCATCATTCTTGCCAGGAGGCAGGACGTGCTCATCGTTCCCGGCGCCGCCCTGAGGGTGAGCGGCCGGGACATTCGCGCGCTCTATCCCGACATGCCCAGGCGGGGAGGCGGACGCCGGCGGGGCCGGCCCAGCGCCGAACAGAGGCGCCGGTGGATGCTGGAAGGCCGGGGGGGCGTGTGGGTCTACCAGGACGACAAGCCTGCCCGGAAGCGCATCCGTTTCGGCGCCACCGACGCCAGGAACATGGAGATCGTCTCTGGCCTCGAAGCGGGTGAGCAGGTCATCGTGGGAATCCGCTCCGAGGCCATGAAACGCGCCACCAACACCACGTCTCGAGTACGCTCGCGGATCCTCGGAGGACTGTGACGCCGTGGACCGTCCACCCGTCATCGAAGTAGAGGACGTCACCAAGGTCTATGATCTTGGCGAGCAGAAGGTGGAGGCGCTCAGGGGCGTCTCGCTCACGGTCTTCGAGGGCGAGATCGTGTCGCTCATGGGGCCTTCGGGTTCCGGCAAGTCCACCCTCATGAACCTGCTGGGGTTTCTGGACCGGCCGACCTCGGGCCGCTATCGCCTGAACGGCACGGACGTGGGCGAGCTTTCGTCCGACGAGATGGCGTGGGTCCGCAACCACGACATCGGCTTCGTCTTCCAGAACTACAACCTGCTGGCCCGCACCACGTCCCTCGAGAACGCGGAGTTGCCGGCCCTCTACAACGGAACGTCGTCGTCGGCGGGCCGCCGCAAGGCGCGGGAGATGCTCGCGCTGGTGGGACTCAGCGAGCGGGAAGCGCACCGGCCCACCCAGTTGTCCGGTGGCCAGCAACAGCGAGTGGCCATCGCCCGGGCGCTTCTCAACGATCCCCGCCTCATCCTGGCCGACGAGCCCACCGGCAACCTCGATACCCGCACCGGCGCGGAGATCATCGAGCTTTTCAAGACGCTCAACCGAGAGAAGGGCATCACGATCGTGTTCGTGACCCACGATCCCGAGGTGGCCTCCCACGGGCAGCGCATCGTTCACTTCAAGGACGGCCTCGTGGAACGGGAGGAGGCCGGGGGCGGCGCCGGGCCGGCCGTTTCCGTATCATCTTCGGAGGACGGCGCCGGCGCCTCGGGCGAGGGGGCTCCAGCCGGCGGCGTCGACGACGGCTCCGGCAACGGCGTCTCCAACGGCAACGGCCACGGGGGAGGCGACGAAAATGGCGGCGGAGGACCTCGCCGCCGGGGCCTGGGCGCCGGTGTCCCGGCCAATGTCCGCATCGCGCTACGGGCCATACGGGTGAACAAGCTCCGGTCGGCGTTGACCATGCTGGGGGTCATCATCGGCGTCGGCGCGGTGATCGCCATGGTGGCCATCGGCGAGGGGGCCAAGGCCAGGGTCGCCAAGCAGATGGAGCGTCTCGGCAGCAACCGCGTGTCGGTCTATGCCGGAACGGTGACCCGCGGCGGCCGCCGTGTGCGGGGCGCACGGATCACGACGCTCACCGAGGCGGACGCCAGGGCCATCCTCGCGGAGGTGCCGGGAGTGGTCCGGGTCGCGCCCCATGTCCGGGGTTCCGCCCAGGTGGTCTACGGCAACAAGAACTGGCATCCGCCCTTCACCGGCACCACCCCGGATTACCTCCAAATCATGAACTGGGGCGTCGACTCGGGGTCCAGCTTCACCGATGACGACATGCTCCTGAACCGGAAGGTGGCCATGATCGGGAAGACCGTGGCCAAGGAGCTCTTCGGCGACGACTATCCGATAGGCCAGACCATCCGGGTCAAGCACATCCCGTTCGAGGTGGTGGGCGTGCTCAAGGAACGGGGGACGTCCTCGTGGGCCGGCGACCTCGACGACATCGTCATCGTCCCGCTGCAAACGGCGCAGCGGAAGCTGCTGGGGATTCGTTACGTGCGCGGCATCGAGGTCAGCGCCGAGAGCCAGCAGGCCACGTCCGACGTGCAGGACGGCATCGCCGCTCTGTTGAGGGTGCGCCACAAGATCACCGGCACCAAGCTGGACGACTTCCGGGTCCGCAACCGCACGGACATCCTGGAGGCGGCCAACGAGGCCGCCAGCACCCTGGGCTACCTCCTCGCCGGCATCGCCGGGGTGGCGCTCATCGTAGGCGGCATCGGCATCATGAACATCATGCTGGTATCGGTGACCGAGCGCACCCGGGAGATCGGCGTGCGGCTGGCCATCGGGGCGAGGCGGCGGGACATCCGCCGCCAGTTCCTCACCGAG
>Ga0209020_1001546_pt1 | contig 22374 bp, 23 predicted proteins | sample PinacodermBB_FD_187298 | JGI IMG/M metagenome (GOLD analysis project Ga0209020, IMG submission 187298) | Host-associated microbial community of the marine sponge Aplysina aerophoba from Gulf of Piran - sponge pinacoderm, lysed by bead... | ecosystem: Host-associated > Porifera > Sponge >... | reverse complement strand
CGGTGCCGCCCGCCACGGACACCATGTCCTGGGCCGATCCCCGGAGCCCGTGCTCGGGTCCGAACAGGCAACGCAGGTCCACGTCCGGATGCCGGTGCAGCAGGTCGGCGGCGTGGGCCAGCCGGCGATCCACCGTAGTGGGGTTGGCCACCAACCCCACCCGCGACGCACCAAGCCAGGGGCGCGGATTGTCGAGAAGCCTTTCCAGTCCGGTGCGCACCCGGTCATTCTAGCCGAGCCCGCCGGGAAAGGACACGGATACCAGTGTGCGTTGCTCTTCCTCGCGTGGTGCCCGCCGCTGGGGGGCGACCGCAGGTCGCCCCTACAAGTCATCGCGCCTTGCCGACAACCAGAAACCCTGCGCATCTTGGTAGAGTATTACGTGGGACAGGACACTAGCCGGCCCGGCTGTAGACCAGCAACAGGGTGCCGACGAAGGTGAAGGCGACGCCGACGCACACTCGCAGGTTCACGGTCTCCACGTCGCGCAGGAAGATCGCCGTGAGGACCACGGTCAGCACCGGATTGGTGCTGATGAGCGGTTCGACGATGACGATGTCGCCGGTGGAGAGGGCGTAGAAGTTGGCCAGCATCCCGGTGGTGTTGCAGATCCCCGCGGCCACGAACCACCAGAATACCGAACGGGACATGGGCAGCACCTTGCGCGGGCCGCCCTGCCCGTACACCATCGCGATGGCCAGCACCAGTCCGGTGGTGGCGTTCACGCACGACGCCATGAGCGGCAGGTTGTCGATGAAGAAGCCCAGCTTCCGGACGCTGGCGGAGAAGGAGAATGACAACGCCCCCAGTAGCGGGAAGATCAGGTCCCGGCGGCGCCAATCGGCCCTTTGCTCGTGGGTTTGCGAGATGACGACGACCCCGCAGATGATCAACACGGTGCCGAAAAACGCGCCCAGGGTCCAGTGCTCCCCGACCAGGATCACGGCCAGGATCGAGGCGAACATGGGCGTCGTGCTCACCACCGGGATGGACCGCGCCACACCCAGCCGGTCGATGGAGACATAGACCAGCCAGCGGCCCAGCCCGGACGCGAACAGGCCGCCTACGGCGAAATACCAGATGGCGTGGGTCCAGAAGACGGCAAGCGGCAGGGTCACCGCCACCATGGACCAGAGGGCCACCGCCGAGATCAGGATGGAGATCGCGAACCCCGCCAGCGGATTGGACTGGGCCAGGCCGCGGCGGATCAGGATGTGGGAGACCGCGAAGTTGAGCGACGCGATGAGGGCGTAGAAGATGCTCATTGGAGCGGGATGCGTGGACGGGATGCGGACGGCTTCGCCACTCGCATCCGCCGGCCGGGGCCGGCCGTGTCACCGGTTCCCGACTTCGTGGCGCCGGACGGACAGAGGCGGACCGTTGGCCGGGACACCTACTGTCCCGCCTCGTACCAGCGCGCGACGCGGATCTTGATGGCCCCGACGGGACAGTCCCATTCGCAGATGAAGCAGCCCTGGCAGTCTTCCTCGTACATGGCGAACGGGTAGCCGTCCTTGCCTATCCGGATCACGTCTGTCGGGCAGGCGTCGTCGCACGCCGTGCAGGAGATGCATGCTTGCTTGGAAATCTCGACCTTCGGAAGATGCAGTTCTTCAGCCATGACAGCCTCTAATCCCCCGCTTCCACCGCCTGCCCGGCGACCTTGAAGAAAGGGTGCATGGCCTTCCCGGCCCTGGGCCGGTAGTGCACGTAGAATTCGTCGCGCGGGATGGCCTCGTCCCAGATCTTCAGCGCGCCGTTCTCGATGATCGACTTGCTCAACACCAGCCACTTCTCGTTGTCGGTCTCGGGATGGTCGCGGTTGATCACCGAGCCGCGGCTTTCCTGCCGGTGCAGCAGGTAGTCCAGTACCGCGGTCAGCGCCTCGATGGAGTTCCGCAACCCCAGCACCTTCACCAGGTCGTGGGGGTCCCTGGCCATGACGTTGTCATAGGTGTCCAGGATGTCCATGAGCCCGCGCCGCACCCGGGTGATCTTCTCGTCGCTGAGGATGACTCCCAGCTCGTGCAGCAGGTCCGCGGCCTTGCCGTGGACCTCGTTGAAGTCGGTCCCTTCCGGCTTGAGGTACTGCGTGGTGCTCTTGGACAGCGACTCCACCTGCTGCCCGACGGCGCCCTTGAGGTCCGCGTTCCGGGCGTAGTCGGCGGCGTGCAACCCGGCCCACCAGCCCAGCACCATGCACCAGGAGAGGTTGAGGTTGGGCGAGATGTTCATGCCGTCACTGCTGGCGCCGGCCGCGAACAGGCCCGGCAGCGAGGTCCTGCAATCGTCGTCCACCACCGCGCCGCCGCCGTGGCTGGAGCCGTAGGTGGCCGCCAGCACCGGCAGATACGGGACCCGCTCCTTGCTGATCTCGTACCCGGCCGCCTCGAAGGTGTTCATGATGATGGGGATGACCTCGTACAGCAGCCGGATGTTCTCCGGCGGGAGCTTGGTGCAGTCCAGGTACACCGGTCCGTTGCCTTCCAGCATCTCCAGCGCCACCGCCTGTCCCAGGGACAGCCGCCGGGTGAACTCGGCCTCGGATTCCGAGAACCGTTTCATCACGTCCTCGCCCCGGCTGTTGAAGTAGCTGGTGCCCATGGTGGTGAAGTGCTCGATGCCTGGGGCGCACATGAACTCCATGGTCTGGAGGTACTTGCTGCCCACCGCCATGTTGCCCATCACCGCGCCCGCACGGATCTGCATGGCGACGCCGTCGCTGGTGATGTTGAGGGGCATGCCGGCGAACCACTGCCCCGGCCTCTTGTAGCCGAAGTTGAAGCCGCCGGCGCACATCACCACGGATTTGGCCTCGCACACGTGGACCTCGCGCTCGCGCCCGGAGACCCCGAGGGCGCCCACTACCTGGCCGCCGGTGGGATGCCTGCCGTCCGAGGTCAGCAGGTCCGTCACCGAAACCCGGTTGAGCACCCGGACGCCGTCGCGCAGCGCCACTCCCCGGATCACCTTCATCATCGCCGTGCCGCCGCCCACCAGCCCCGCTGCCAGGCCGCCGCTGGCCGCCGCCCCGGAGCCGCCCTTGCCGCGCCAGAGCTCGCCGCCCTCCTTGACGAACCTCACGCCCCAGCCGTCCAGGATCTTGAGCACGTCGTAGGTGGCGTGGATGGCCTCGATGGCCTTGGTCTGGTTGGTGAGCACGCCGCGGCCGCCGAGGTGGAGCATGATGTCGTCGCCGGGCATGTAGGTGATGTAGGCCCCCGACGCCAGCGCCGCGCAGCCGCTCCGCCCAAACACCGACTTGTCCACCAGCAACACATCCGCGCCCGCCTCCCGGGCGCGGATCGCCGCCATGGCGCCGGCCGCGCCGCCGCCGATGACCAGCACGTCGGCCTGATGATGGATGGTCTTGTAGCTCATGATGCTCGGACCGTAGACCAAGTCACGGGTCCTGTCAAAGACCGCCTGGCAGGTTGTTGAACTCCCTGCGACATGGGCCGGCGCCCTTCGACTTCGCTTCGCGAAGCCGGTCCTGAGCTTGTCGAAGGGCTCAGGGCGAACGGGGTCTTGTCAGGATTCCGTTAACTTAACCGTTCGCCCTGAGCGTAGCGAAGCGAAGTCGAAGGGCGCCAAGCGCAAGCTATTTGTGACGCAGGACACTAGTGTTGCGTTCCGTAAATACGTTGACGAATCTGCGGGTCCTTTTGGCCGTCGGCTGCGTTGCTCTTCCTCGCGTGGTAACCGCCACTGCTCGTCATCGCGCCTTGCCGACAACCAAAATGCCCTCACATCTTCGTCAACGTATTTGCGGAACCCAACACTAGTACTTGAGCCGGGACAACGGGTGCTGCCGCGAGGCGCGCACGGCCTCCGCCAGGGTGGCGATGCCGCGGGCCTCGAGCTGGGGGAGGAGCCTGAGCAGGAGTTCCGCGGTCATGCGCGCGTCGCCGAGCGCCGTGTGGCGGTCTGCCCGGCGGATGCCGTAGCGCGTCAGGAGCGTATCCAGGGCGTGGGAGGACTGGTTAGGGTGGACGATGGCGGAAAGAATGAGGGTACAAAGCACGGGTTGACGGAACGCGATGCCGGTCTCCCCCTCCTTGCGCTTGAGGAATTCCATGTCGAAGGATGCGTTGTGGGCCACCAGCACCGCCTCTTCCGTGAATCGGGAAAACGCGACCAGGGCTTCGTCGATGCCCGGTTGCCCCGCCAGGCCGTCGTTGGTGAAACCGTGGATCCGGGTCGACGCCGCGCTCACCGGCATGCCCGGGTCCACCAGGGTCTCGAAGGCCTCTTCGGCGACGATCCGGCCCTGCGTGACCGCCACCGCGCCGATGGAGATGATCTCGTCCCCCTTGGACGGATTGAGGCCCGTGGTCTCGGTATCGAACACCACGAGGCGGAGTTCCCGCAGCAGGGCCTGCTCGGAGTCGGTGTGGAACTTCACGCGCACGGCCGGCAGCAGTTCGGTGGATGACAGCGGCCGCGCGGTTTCTTCCAGGGTCAGGACGAAGCCGTGAAGCGGCGCATCATCGTCCGCCACCGGTGCGATGCGACCCCAGAGCGGGTCCCCGGCCGCACGCTTCGCGGTGAACTCCACCGACGGATGCCCGACTCCGGTGGCAAGCTGGGCGGAGATGTTCTCCAGGGCGTAGTCGCACAGCTCTTTTTCCACCATTCCGTACACCGGCTGCCCCAGGCGGGGCTCGTGGGAGGGCTCCAGGAGACTCCGGGCCGTCCGGTTGTACCGGACCACGTTGCCGGCGGCGTCGCAGACGATGACGCCCTGGCCGAGGGAGTCCAGTACGGTCCCGAGTTGCTTCATCTCGGCGTCGGCGGAAGCCGTGGCCTCGGCGACGCGCTCCCCGAGCCTGGCCTCGGAGCCCTCGTACCGTTCCATGAGCCGGTTCAGGGCGATGACCCGCCGCACCACGTCCGTCTTGGTGACCATGCCCGCCGGCTCCCCCGATTCGAGGACCACCGGCGAACCGATGGACTCCTCCGTCATCCGCTCCGCCGCCTCCCGGATGGTCCGGTCGGGGCCGATGCCGATCCCGGCGCGGGGCACGAGCTGTCCGATCCGGGTTTCGAAAGCCGAGTAACTGTCCGACGATGCGGCCATGGGCATGGGTTGCTTTCCCCCGGATTCTACTCGCGCGCCGCCGGGCTTGGCAACAAACGATTCCGCTTGCGCGGTGCCGTCCACAGGGTTTATGGAAGTGGACAAAATCTCGGTGTGGAGAGACGCAAATGAGCGACGAAGGCTACGCGGACGTTTACCGACGGGCGCTGAAGGACCCCGAGGGTTTCTGGGCCGAGGCCGCCGAGGACATTCACTGGGACCGACGCTGGGACCGGGTGCTGGATGACTCCAGGCCGCCCTTCTACCGCTGGTTCACCGGCGGCGCGCTCAACACCTGCTACAACGCCCTGGACGTGCACGTGGAGCAGGGCAACGGCGGCCGCCCGGCGCTGATCTACGACAGCCCGGTGACGGACAGCGTCAAGGTCTTCACCTACACGGAGCTCCGGGACGCGGTGGCGACCTTTGCCGGCGCGCTCCGCAACCACGGCGTGGCGGCGGGCGATCGGGTGATCGTCTACATGCCCATGGTGCCGGAGGCCGTGGTGGCCGTCCTCGCGTGCGCGCGTCTCGGCGCTGTCCACTCGGTGGTCTTCGGCGGCTTCGCCGCCAACGAGCTCGCCACCCGCATCGACGATGCCCTGCCCAAGGTCATCGTGAGCGCGAGCTGCGGCATCGAGGTCAACCGCGTAATCGAGTACAAGCCGCTGCTGGACGAGGCCATCCGGTTGGCGCAGCACAAGCCCGCCGCCTGCCTGGTGCTGCAACGACCCCAGGCGCCGGCCGACATGACGGCCGGCCGCGACGTGGACTGGAACGAGGCGGTGGCCGCCGCCGCCCCGGTTCCGTGTGTCTCCGTGGCCGCCACCGACCCGCTGTACATCCTCTACACGTCCGGCACCACCGGGCAGCCTAAGGGCATCGTGCGCGACAACGGCGGCCACGCCGTGGCCCTCAAGTGGAGCATGAAAAACATCTACGACGTGGACGCGGGCGGGGTCTACTGGGCCGCCTCCGACGTCGGCTGGGTGGTGGGCCATTCCTACATCGTGTACGCGCCGCTACTGAAGGGCTGCACCACCGTGCTCTACGAGGGCAAGCCCGTGGGCACGCCGGATCCCGGCGCCTTCTGGCGGGTCATCAGCCAGCACGGCGTCAGCGCCCTGTTCACCGCGCCCACGGCGTTCCGGGCCATCAAGAAGGAGGACCCGGGGGGCGAGTACGTGAAGAAGTACGACCTCAGCCGTTTCCGCGCCCTGTTTCTCGCCGGCGAGCGCTGCGACCCCGACACGTTGGTATGGGCTCAGGAGATGCTGGGCGTCCCGGTCATCGACCACTGGTGGCAGACGGAGACCGGGTGGGCCATCGCGGCCAACTGCATGGGGATCGAGCCACTCCCCGTGAAGCCCGGCTCGCCCACACGGGCCGTGCCCGGTTACGACGTCCGGGTGCTGGACGACCAGGGCCGGGATCTGCCGGCCGGCGAGATGGGCAGCATCACGGTCAAGCTGCCGCTGCCGCCGGGTTGCCTGCCGACCCTGTGGAACAACGAGGAGGGCTACCGCAAGGCCTACCTCGAGCAGTATCCGGGCCACTACGTCACCTCGGACGGGGGCTACCGCGACGAGGACGGCTACCTGTGGATCATGGGGCGCATCGACGACGTCATCAACGTCGCCGGCCACCGGCTCTCCACAGGTGCCATGGAGGAGGTGCTCGCCGCCCATCCCGCGGTGGCCGAGTGCGCGGTGCTGGGCGTGGCCGATGCGCTCAAGGGCCAGTCGCCGCTGGGGCTGATCGTGGTGAAGGCGGGGGTAGAGGTCACGGAAGAGCAACTGGTGCCGGAGCTGGTGGCCCTCATGCGCGAGAAGATCGGCCCGGTGGCGGACTTCAAGCAGGCCCTGCTGGTGAAGCGTCTGCCGAAGACCCGCTCCGGCAAGATCTTGAGGGGCACGGTACGAAGCATGGCCGACGGCACCCCCTACAAGGCCCCGGCCACCATCGACGACCCGGCGATACTGGATGAGATCGGAGAGGACCTGGGCCGTTTGGGGTACCCGAAAGCATAACGGCTTGGAAGTTCGGCTCCGGACGCGGACTTGCGACGGATGGGTTGATTTTTTCCTTGACAAATCAAATCGTTTGAGTATATCGGCTGTGAAATAGGATCCTGCAACGGGATCATGCAATGTTTGCCGGACATCTCCGATCGGGCAATTTCTCAATTTGAGGTCTTTCGAACCTGTGGTACCGTGAATCCCCGGAAACCCGCGGGATAGCCCTTGATGTCGCCGAACAGCAGCATGGGCGGTGCCGGGATCAGCTCCCCGGTCGCCTCCCGCAGGGCGCCGATCTCCTCGTCCCAGTCCGCGTCCCGGATCTCCCGCCACTCGTCGATCTGCTTGCATACCTCCGTTAACTCCTGGAGGCCGTCGAACGCTTCCCTGTGCATGTTATTCGCTACCTCTCGTCAGCCGCCTCGATACCGCCAAATCGTCCTAACGGAAAACGAGCTTCTTTCCGTTGGTGGCGCAGTCACGCAAGTACAGGTTGATCAGGGTCTGGTACGGAACTCCATTCTGCACTGCGAGGGCCTTGAAGTAGGCAAGGGTATCCTGGTCCAGCCGCAGAGTGATCTGTTTCTTGAGATGCTTTGCATACGGATTGCGCTTGGCCTTCGAGAAGTCGTAATTATCTCTCATTTCTCCACCTACGGTTGTACGCGGCGCGCTCCGAGCGGTTCGCTCTGCGTGCCGAGATGATGCGGACGACCCCGTCGTTCTCCCGGTAGCAATGGCAGGCTACCAAGTTTCTCAGCGAAAAGCTCAGGCCCAGGAGGACGAAACGGTCCTCCTGGGCCGAATGATCCGGGTCATCGATGAGTAGCGCACGATGGTCGTGGAACACGGTTTGCGCCTCGTCGAACCCAACCCCGTGCTTGCGTTTGTTCTCGGTATGCTTTTGCTCATCCCACTGAAAACGGAGCTCCATCACGTCAATGTATTGTATTTACGTTGTAGTGGAAATGCAATCCCCTTGATCGCAGAGCGGCAGGTCATGTAGGCTGACCTCAGCCCGAACCGCGCCGCGGCTCGGCAATCAGGAAAGGAGACAGGCACATGCTCAAGATTGAAGGGGTTACGCATTGGTCGATTCCCGTGAACGACTTGGGCGAGGCGGAGAAGTTCTACGGCGATCTCCTCGGCCTCAAGTCCATGGGCCGGCTCGCCAACGATGTCATGGCGTGTTTCAACGTGGGCGACCACAACATTCTCCTGTGCGAGCGCAGAGAGGTGCCGGACAAGGAGGAAGACGACCGCGTCCACCACTCCTTCACGGTCAGTCCGGATACCCTGAACGAGGCCTGCAAGCTGTTCAAGGAAAAGAACGTGGCGGTGGTGGAGCTCTACTACCGCAAGGGCGGCTATTTCCCCGGACGGGAGCTCTACTTCTCGGATCCCAGCGGCAACCGGCTGGAGCTCAGGGATCCCACGTGGAAGGACGGCATGCCCGAGCCGTCGTTCGACGAGGTGGCCGGCTCGTAACACGGGACACACAACCAAGGAGAATCGATTGATGGCGAAGGTTCAGGCCGATACGAGTTCCGACGATTCCGTCGCACCCGAGCTGGAGGTCAAGGAATACACCTACGACGACTGGATGGCCTCCATCGGCGTGCCCATTCACCGGGGCTACTTCATCGAGGACTTGCGTACGGTCGAGCTGGGCTGGTGGGAGGAGCGGGGATGCGAGAGCGCCTTCATCCAGCTCGTGGGCCAGGAGGGGGTCACCTCCGCCATGGTGCAGGAAATTCCGCCAGGAGAGACGCTTCCGCCGCTCAAGTTCGCCCTGGACGAGCTGGTCTACGTGCTGCAGGGCCAGGGCGTGACCACGGTGTGGATGGGCGACAGCGGCCCCAGGAACACCTTCGAATGGCAGCCCCGGAGCCTGTTCCAGGTCCCGCACAACTATCACCACACCATGAGCAACATGCGCGGCGACCAGCCCGTGCGGCTCCTGCGCTACAGCTACCTGCCGCTGGCGATGTCCCTCAACACGGACCCTTCGTTCTTCTTCAACAACGCCCATGAGGGCGAGGACCACCTGTCCAAGGGCGGCGAACTCTACTCCGAGGCGAAGCTCGTGCGCGACGGCGACCCCACCCGGACCTGGGGCGGCCGCAGCGGCATCTTCTGGTACGGGAACTTCTTTCCCGACATGGGCTCCTGGGACAAGCTGAACCGGAGCAGCCGCCGGGGCGCGGGCGGGCACAGCGTGCTCATGACCTTCCCCAACTCCGAGATGTCGTGCCACATGTCGGTGTTTCCCTCCCGGACCTACAAGAAGGCTCACCGCCACGGCCCGGGCCGGGTCATCGTCATCCCCAAGGGAGAAGGCTACTCGATCCTCTGGGAGGAGGGGCAGAAGAAGGTGGTGGCGCCGTGGCACGAAGCCAGCATGTTCGTTCCGCCGGGCAAGTGGTTTCACCAGCACTTCAACGCCGGGGGCACGCCCGCGCGGTACCTGGCGCTTCACCCGCCGCGGCAGTTCCGCGGCCACGCCGAGAAGATCGAGGACCGCGCCAAGGACCAGATCGAGTACGCCGACGAGGAACCGACCATCCGCGAGCGTTTCGAGTCGGAGCTGGACAAGCGGGAGTTGACCAGCCTGATGCCCGACGAGGTGTACCGCAACCGCAATTTCCAGTGGACCTACCGGGACGCCGAGGCGCAGGCGGCGCCGTAGTGACGACCCGTCTTTCGGAGGCGGTCCAGCCATGACGATCATCGACTCGCAGGTTCACATCTGGGCGCCGGAAACGCCGGACAAGCCCTGGGACCGGGTCGATGCGGCTAAACCCCACCGCCCCGAGCCGCTGGGGCATGAAGAGTTGTTGCGGGAGATGGACGCCGCCGGCGTCGACCGGGCGGTGCTGGTGCCGCCGACCTGGGAAGCGGACCGGAACGACACCTCGATGGAGGCGGCCCGGCTGCACCCGGACCGGTTCGCGGTCATGGGGCGGCTGACCCTGGACGCGCCCGAGAGCCATGAACGCATGGCCACCTGGACCGATCAACCCGGCATGCTGGGGATCCGCCTGACCTTTCACCGGGGCCGCTACCGGACCTGGCTTGACGAAGGCACCATCGACTGGTTCTGGGAGGCGGCCGAGCGCCACGATGTCCCGGTCATGGCGCTGGCGCCGCACGCATTGCCGCAGCTCGCCGAGATCGCCGCGCGCCACCCGGGCCTGCGCCTGTGCATCGACCACATGGGACTCAACTCCAGCCTGATCGGCAAGCCGCTGGGCCCCATCGTCGACGGCCTGATCAAGCTGGCGGCGTTGCCGAACGTGGCGGTGAAGGCCTCGGCACTGCCGTGTTATTCCACCGAAAGCTACCCCTATCCCTCGCTCCACCCGCAAATCCGCCGGGTGGTGGACGCCTTCGGGCCGCAACGCGTGTTCTGGGGCACCGACCTGTCCCACCTTCCCTGTCCCTACGGGCAGGCGCTGACGCTGTTCACCGAGGAGCTGCAAAACCTGACGCCCGCCGAGAAGGAATGGATTTTGGGACGGGCGTTGGCGGAATGGCTCGACTGGCCCTTGCCGGAAGGGGAATAACCAGACACCACACCAGGAGCACCGGTTCATGGGGAGAGTCTATCGATGCGTTTCCGCGGACAGCCATTTCGAAGCCCCTCCCGACCTGTGGCGGCATCGCATTCCCGCAAAGTACCGGGATCGCGCCAGCCGGAGGATCCGCCTTCCCGACGGCCGTGACGCGCTGCAACGGGAGGGACGGCCGCTGGTGTACGGCGGCACCAGCTACTACGCCGGCCGGCCGCCGGAAGAGTTCGATCCCACCAGCATCGATTTCGACAACACACCGGGATGCGGCGGACCCGAGCAGCGGCTCCGCGAGCAGGACCAGGACGGCGTCGACGCCGAGGTGCTGTTCGCCCTGGAGGTGCGCAGTCCCGCCATCCGGGACCGGGACGTGTATATCGGCATCATCCACCACTTCAACGAATTCATGGCGGAGGAGTACTGTGCCGTGGATCCGGAGCGCCTGATCGGCGTCGGCATCCTTCCCAACCGCGGCGTCGAGGACGATATCGCGGAGATGGCCCACTGCAAGCGCCTCGGCCTCAAGGCGGTGTGGCTCAGCACCTATCCCAGCGGCAAGGGCTATCCTTCGCCGGAGGACGACCGGTTCTGGGCCGCGGCCCTGGACCTCGACGTGCCGGTGGTGGTGCACACCTCCTTCACCACCAAGGTCGGCACCCGGGAGACGCCGCTGTTCCAGTATCCCCGGGAGCCCCCGGGCGAGCGCCGCCCGCCCACGGACTTCGTCCAGCGCCTGGCCCGGCAGGGTCCGTACCACTCGGGTTCGGTGGAGGCCAGCCAGATGGTGGTGGCCGGGATCTTCGACCGGTTCCCCAAGCTGCGGATCTATTGGGCCGAGAACAACGTCGGCTGGCTGCCGTACTTCTACGAGCAGATGGACCACGAGTACTCCATCAACCGGTTCTGGGCCGAGCGGCAGATGGGCCTGCCGCGGCTGAAGCGGCTGCCCAGCGAATATCTCCGGGAACACGCCTACTGGGGCTTCTTCGAGGATCATGTGGGAGTCCGCCTGCGCCACGACGTGGGCGTGGACCGCATGCTGTGGGGCAGCGACTTTCCCCACGTCGTCACCCGTTGGCCCCACTCCCTCGAGCTCCTGGACTCTCAGATGGCGGGGGTCGCCGGGGATGAGCGGCACCGGATGGTGGCCGCCAACGCCGTCGAGTTCTTCCGCCTTTAGCCCTGCTTTTCTTCTTGAATGAACCGGAGTAGAGTCGCCCCCGGCGAACTCCGAACCAACAGGAGGGGACGATGCTACCCGACATGTCACAAGAGCAGCGGCTCGACCTGCTGCGGAAGATGCTCATGATCCGGCGGGCGGAAGAGCACGTGGTCCGTTTCAATGAAGAGCACGAGGGCCTCATCCGCGGCCACTTCCACATCTACATCGGCCAGGAATCCACCGGCGTGGGCGTCTGCGCCGCTCTGGCGCCGAAAGACTACGTCTTCAGCACCCATCGGAACCACGGCCACGTCATCGCCAAGGGCGGCGACCCCGGCAAGGTGCTGGCAGAGGTCATCGGCCGCGAGACCGGCTACTGCCTGGGCCGCGGCGGGACGTTCCACGTGGCGGCGCCGGACCTGAACATCCCTCACACCTCCGCCATCGTCGGCGGTAGCACGGCGCTGGCCTCGGGCGCGGCCCTGGCGGCGCAGGTGCTGGAATCCGACGCGGTCACCGTGGTCTTCTTCGGCGACGGCGCCATGGACGAGGGCGTGGCCTACGAAAGCCTCAACATCGCCAAGCTGTGGAACCTGCCGCTGATCTTCCTGATGGAGAACAACTACCGCAGGGCCGGAAGGGTCAACGCCGACCACGGCGCCGACGACCTGGCCAACATCCCCAGGGCGCTCAACCTCGAGACCATCACGGTGGACGGGGGCGACGTGGGCGAGGTGTACACCACGGTGGAAGAGCTCGCGCGGCGGACGCGCGGCGGCGAGGGGCCGTTCTTCGTCGAGGCCCGCACCCACCCCTGGCCGGGCAACGACGGCGCCCATCCCGAACTGTTGGCCGGACTCACCGACATCAACTGGGCCTGGGACCCGTGCCCCGGGCCCGAGAACATGCGGTCCTGGCACGCCGAGGGCGACGGCATCCTGGCCTACGCGCGGGAGCTCGCGGCGAGCGAGGGCTGTGACCGGGACACCGTCGTGCGGATCGACGAGGAAGTCCGCCGCGAGGCCGACGCCGCGGCGCAGTTCGCGCTGACAAGCCCGCTACCCCCGCCGGAGGCGGCGGTCAAGTACGCGTACGCGGGAAGGGGTGACTAGCCATGGCGCGCGAGATGACCCTGGGGGAAGCGCTGGTCGAGGCATTGGCCGAGGCCATGGAGCAGGATCCGCGGGTAGTGCTGATCGGCGGCGGCCTGGTGAGCTCGGGGCCGGCCGCGGCGCGGTTCCGGGCGGTGCGCGAGCGGCACGGGCGCCGCATCAAGTCACCGCCCATCGCGGAGCTGGGCTATTGCGGTATCGCCGCCGGCGCGGCCATGGCCGGGCTGCGCCCGCTGGTGGACATCGGCACCGCGACCTTTTCCTACGAGGCGATCCCCCAGATCAACAACGAGGCCGCCATCGCCTATTCCAACTCCGGGGGCCAGACCAACGTGCCGGTCACCTACTTCATGCGCTACGGCATCCGCGGCGGCGGCGGCGTGCAGCATTCCGGCAGCCCCCAGCCCTGGTACTGGAACACCCCGGGCCTGCAGGTGGCCATGCCCGCCACTCCGGCGGACGCCAAGGGACTGCTCCGGACGGCGCTGCTCAAGAGCCAGGACCCGACCATCTTCTTGGCCCACGAGCGGCTCCTGGGCGAGCGCGGCGCGGTGCCCGACGGCGAGTACGAAACCGAGTTCGGGAAGGCGGCGGTGGCGCGGGAAGGGAGCGACGTGACCATCGTGGCTTCGGGCGTGCAAGTGCCTCGGGCGCTGGCGGCGGCGGCGGCCCTGGCGAACGACGGCATTTCGGCGGAGGTAGTGGACCCGCGGACGCTGGAACCGCTCGACGCCGACACCCTGATGGCGTCGGTCCGGAAGACCGGCCGGCTGGTGGTCACCGACGAGAGCCACGACAACTGCGGGGTGGCCGCGAACATCGCCGCGCTGATGGCGGACCTTGCCTTCGACAGCCTGAAGGCCCCCATCAAGCGAGTCGCCATCCCCCACGTGCCCATCCCCTTCGCGGTGCCGCTGGAGGACCACGTCACGCCCACCGCCAAACGCATCGAGGAGACCGCCCGGGCGATCATGGGGTGACGCTGCTCAATCAGGACGCCCTTCGACTTCGCGCCGCTGACGCGGCGCTACGCTCAGGACGAACGGGAACTCCACGGAACTCGCCATGCCTGTTCCGAACCTGTCGAAGGCCCTGTCCCGAACCTGTCGGAGACCTTATCCCGAACCTGTCGGAGACCTTATCCCGAACCTGTCGGAGACCTTATCCCGAACCTGTCGGAGACCTTGTCCCGAACCTGTCGGAGACCTTGTCCCGAACCTGTCGGAGACCTTGTCCCGGGCCTGTCGGAGACCTTGTCCCGGGCCTGTCGGAGACCTTGTCCCGGGCCTGTCGGAGACCTTGTCCCGGGCCGGTCGGAGACCCTGTCCCGAGCCTGTCGGAGACCTTGTCCCGAGCCTGTCGGAGACCTTGTCCCGAGCCTGTCGGAGACCTTGTCCCGAGCCGGTCGGAGACCTTGTCCCGAGCCGGTCGGAGACCCTGTCCCGAGCCGGTCGGAGGCCTTGTCCCGGGCCGGTCGGAGGCCCTGTCCCGAACCAGTCGAAGGCCCCGTCCTGAGCCGGTCGGAGGGTCTGTACTGAGCCTGTCGGAGGGCTCAGGACGAACGGGGGTTTCCATCGCGGACAAATTTTCTTCCGTTCGTCCTGAGCGTAGCGCCGCGTCAGCGGCGCGAAGTCGAAGGGCGCCATCACGGCCCGGCCAGGGCCCCGCAACACCCTCCGCTCTCCTACTCCGCTTCCCGATACTCCCGCGCGAACCCGCACAGCCGCTCAACGCACAGCTCGAACAGCTCGCCGCCCTTCTCGGCGCTGGCGAGGTTAGGATCGCCCATCACCCCCGACGGCGACAAGTCCTCGCGCGGCGTCTGGACGTAACCTCCCACCTTCCGCACGAAGTCCGGCATCTGCGGGCCGAGGTGGGTCACGAGGCTGCCCTGGGAGCACAGCTCCGCGCGCAGGTGCAGGTTCATGGAGGTCTCCACCGCGCCGGCGTGGCCGACGCGGCCCCCGGGCATGTTCTCGTCCGGGAACAGCCGGTCCATGTCGTCGACCACGAGACCGAACCAGTTCAGCACCACCACGCGGATGCCTTCCTCATCCTGCAGCGCCGACACCACCGACCGCGACAGCGACACCTGGCCGCCGTGCCCGTTGAACAGCGCGATGCGCGTGAACCCGTGCCGGTGCACCGACCGGACGAGCTCACGAATCAGCGCCGCCCAAGTCCCGGCCGTAAGGCTGATGCTTCCCGGAAAGTTCTTGTTGCTGGGGGTGAAGCCGAAGGGCACCGTCGGCCCCACCAGGATCTCCGGATCCCGGCGCGCCGCTGCCCGGGCAATCTCCTGTGCGATGAATGCGTCCGTATCCAGCGGCAGGTGATGGCCATGCTGCTCGATGACCCCGATGGGGATGACAACAACGCATCCCTTCTCGGCGCACTCCTTGATCCGCGGCCAGCTCAACTCTTGCCATATGGGCATCGCTGTCCTCCTGGCAGGTTCAGGGCCGTGACAGGGGCGGTCTGACACCCACCCCTACACGTTTGTCGCCCCGCCTCGGCGGCGAGAGGTTTTACGCTTCGCCGCCTTCGGTTCCGTGGATTGACCCGTAAGCCTGTCCATCATCAATCGTTTAATCTGGGTCTGATAGGGTACGTCGTGAAGCCGCCCCTGCTCTCGACCGTGTCAGTCCAGCACGAACACGCACTTGCCGGTGGTGGCGCCGTCGAAGATCTGGAACGCCTCGACCGCGTTGTCGAGATCAAAGCGGTGCGTCACCAGGTCGTCCAGGGGTACCTTCTCTTCCACCATGAAGCGGCAGATCTCGATCAGCTCGGACTTGTTGAAGGTCCAGGAGCCGATGATGGTGGCCACCTTGAAGATGACGTCGTCACGGAAGTTGATGGTGGACGGCGGGCCCATGCCCACGTAGCAGCAGCGGCCGAAGGTGCGCATGGCCTTGAGGATCTGGCTGCGGCATTCGGGGTTGCCGGAGGTTTCCAGGGCCGCGGTCGACCCCAGCCCGCCGGTCAGTTCCCGGATGGCTTCCACCGGGTCGGTGTCGGAGGCGTTGATGACGTGGTCGGCGCCGTAGCCGCGCGCCAGCTCCAGCCGCTCGGGCACCACGTCCACCGCGATGACCTTGGCCCCCATGTACTTGGCGGACATGGTGCCGCTCAGCCCCACCGGCCCCTGTCCGAAGATCGCCACCACGTCGCCGCCGGCCACGTTGATCTTCTTGAGGCCGTTCCAGGCCGTGCCGGTACCGCAGGAGATCGCCGCGCCGCCTTCGAAGGACAGCTCGTCGGGGAGATGGACCAGGAGGCGCGACGGCACCAGGATGTAATCCGCGTTGGCGCCATGCGCGTCCACGCCGCCGAAGGTCACGTGGCCGTGGGGGCAGGCCTGCTCGAACCCCTTGGAGCATATCTCACAGATGCCGCAGCCCTCGTAGTGGTGCACCACCACCCGGTCGCCCACCTTCAGCCCCGCCGGAGCTCCGGCGCCCAACTCCGCGATGACGCCGCAGGGCTCGTGCCCGGTGATGGCATCGATGGCCACGTCGCCGCGATACCGGTGGAGGTCGGTGCCGCACATGCCCGAGGCGCGGATCTTCACCACCGCCTGGCCCGGGCCCGCATGGGGATCCGGAAATTCCCGGATCTCGCACTCTCGGTTTCCTTTGAACATCACGCCGCGCATGGTTTGTCTCCTGTTCTGTCCCGAAGGATTTTGTCTAACGCCCGTATCACGGCCCCGGGCGGCAAGGCAACCGCGACCCGGACCGCTTCTGTTTCCCCACGGTGGTTTGTGCTAATGCCTTGAGTACCGGATGAAACCCTCAAGGACGGGAGTTTGACCATGGAATTCGCGCGTCTTATGGAGAAGGCAGAGACAGGGCAGCGGTTTACGCGGCTCTTCGGAACGGAGAAGTCCTGCGCCTGGATGCTCCACTTAAAGCCCGGCGACCACACGGACATGCACTTCCACGCGGAGCCGGAGACCTTTCTGGTGGTCGAAGGCAAGGCCAGCGTCAAGGACATCAACGGCGGCGAGCACATCATCGAGCAGGGCGAGGTGGTCTTCTTTCCCGCCAAGGACTACTACCAGATCACCAACGTCGGCACGGGACGCCTGCTTCTCTACGGCAACCGCCCCGAACCCTTCGGCGGCGTCCACGTCACGGCGAAAGAGCATGGCGAACGACGCTGAACCTTCCCGCGGGCAGTACCTGGTGGGCTCGGTGTGGCCCACCAACCGCACCGGAGTGCTCGGGGACCAGGAACTGGACCCGAAGCTTCCGCCGAGCATCAGACTCGTTCACCTGAGCATGGGATTTACCCAGGGGAACTAGGCCGAGTTCCGGGCGTCGATGCCCGGCTACGAGGCCAAGGCGGCCGAGCTCGCGGCGATGAAGCCGGACCTCATCCGGGTCATCGGCGCCCCTCCGTTCATGCTGCTCGGATACGAGGGCGAGCGCGACACCATCCGCTCCTGGGAGGAGCGCTACGGCATTCCCATGGTGACGTCGGGACAGAACCACGTGCGCGCGTTCCGCACCCTGGGAGTCCGGAGGCTCGTGGGCGCCAGCTACTTCCCGGAGGAACTGAACGCCCTTTTCCGTACCTACCTGACCGACGCGGGGTTCGAGATGCTCGGCATGGAGGGCATCGACGTGCCCTTCGCCGACGTCCCCAAGGTCCCCTCCTCGGAGATCCGCCGCCAGCTCACGGAGATGTTCGCCCGGCATCCGGGCGGCGAATGCCTGTACATGCTGGGCTCGGCGTGGAAGACCCTGGACATCATCGACCCGCTGGAAGCCGACCTCGGCGTGCCCGTGGTGCACGCGCTGCCTGCGCGCTGCTGGGAGACGCAGATGCGCCTCGGCGTGCGCCAGCCCATCCCGGGTTACGGACGGCTGCTCGCCGAGATGCCCGAACTCGCCTGAGAACACCCGCGGCCGGACGATCTCGCGGGCTACCGGCTAATCTGGTACACACTGGAGAAATCGCGTCGCGTGACTGCTGCCGAGGGGGCAGGCTCATGCACACCCACAGGGAGGATTCGAAATGTCACTTCGACTCATGGTCACGATCAACGCCGTGCAAGGGAAAGGCGCCGAGCTCGCCGAGGGCTATCGGGGGCGCTGCCAGGAAGTCATGAAGGAACCCGGATGCGAGCAGTTCGAGGTGTTCCGCAGCGTGGTGAACCCGGACAAGCTGGTGCTGGTCGAACGCTGGGTCGACCAGGCGGCCCTCGATGTCCACGCGCAGGTGAACACCACGCGGCCGCCGCTGCTGCCCGAGCTGCGCTCCGGCGCCACCGAGCGCGAAGACTACGAGTACAACCGCACCCGCTAGTTCGAATCGAACCGTTCCCGCCAGAAAGGTTGCCGCCCCATGCCCGGAGCACTTGAAGGTATCAAGATCCTCGACATCACCAACTACATCGCCGGCCCCTACGCGTCGCTGCTGCTGGCCGACCTGGGGGCGGAGGTGACCAAGATCGAGACCCCCGGCAAGGGGGACCCGTTCCGCACCTGGGACAAGGAACCCAAGAACTACAGCCCGAGCTTCTGCGCCCTCAACCGCAACAAGAAGAGCCTGACCCTGGACATGAAGGCGCCCGAGGGCAAGGAAGTGTTCCTGCGGCTGGCCCGGGACGCGGACGTCATCGTCGAGAACCTCCGCCCCGGGGTGGTGGACCGTCTGGGCATCGGCTACGACGTGGTGCGCGAGATGAACCCGCGCATCATCTACTGTTCCATCTCCGCCTTCGGCCAGGACGGCCCCTACCGGAAGCGGCCCGGCTACGACACCATCGGCCAGTCCCTGAGCGGGCTGCTGAGCGTCCTCACCGAGCTGGACCATCCGCACGGGCCGGGCGCGGCCTTCTCGGATCATCTCGGCGGGATCTTCGGCTGCTACGGCGTGCTGGCGGCGCTGGCCGCCCGGGAACGCACCGGCGCCGGCCAAAAGGTGGAGACGTCGCTGCTGGAGTCCACCATCTGTTTCCTGGGGCTCGGCATGACGCAGTATCTCTTCAGCGGCCAGGTGCACAACATGCGCAGCCGCATCAAGACCGCCGGCGTCTACGCCCTGGTGGCGGGCGACGGCAAACCCTTCGTCATCCATCTTTCGCATCCGCCGAAGTTCTGGATCGGCGTCACCGAGGTCATGGGCCGGCCCGATTTCCAGACCGACGAGCGCACCAAGGACCGCCCCGCCCGGGCGCAGAACTACGACTTCATTTCGGAGACCTTCGGCGCGGTGGTGCAGTCGGCGCCCCGGGACCACTGGCTGAAGGAGTTGCAAGCCAAGGATGTCCCCTGCGCGCCCATCAACAACTTCGCCGAGGTCTTCGAGGACCCCCAGGTCCAGCACCTGGACCGGCTCATGGAGGTGGACCACCCCGACTTCGGCCCGTTCAAGCTGGTGCGCAACGGCCTCAACCTGCTGGACACCCCCATCACCCTCCGTCGCCTGCCGCCCAAGCTTGGCGAGCACAACGAGGACACCCTGACCGAGCTGGGATACACTCCCGAGGAGATCCGCTCCTTCCAGGAAAGAAATATCGTATGACGGGCGCCCCGGGCCGGGACCGCCCGCATCCATGAACCTCGGGGCCCGGACAATCGCGGATCTGCGCCGGCGCGGAGCGGACCTCCGCCGGCGCGTGCCTGCCATCCTCACCGCGCTGGTGGTGGGCATCCCGGCGGGCTACTTCTGTCACTGGCTGAACCTGCCCATCCCCTGGATGATCGGACCCATGATCGCCGTGGCGTCCCTGAACCTCCTGGGGGTGCCCATGGACTCGCCGCCGTATGCGCGGCAGATGGGGCAGGTGCTGCTCGGTTCCGGGCTCGCGCTCTATTTCACGCCGCCGGTGGTAGCGGCGCTGGCCGCCTACTGGATGCCTATCGTCTTGTCGACCCTGTCGACCTTCCTGATCGGAGCGTTGGGGGCGGTGATCCTGAGCCGGGTCTCGGGGGTCGAGACCCGTTCGACCTTCTTCGCGTCCATCCCCGGCGGCGCCATGGCCATGGCGAACCTGGCTCATCACTACGGCGCCCAGATCGCCCCGGTGGCGGTGGCCCACAGCCTGCGTGTGTCTATCCTCGTCCTCGTCATCCCCTTCGCCCTGACCTACGGCGGCATCCCGCTGGAGACCGGCGACTACCGGCCGACGGTGCCGCTGGACGTGGGCGTGCTGGTGCCCTGGCTGCTGGCGGGGTTCGTGCTGGGCGAGATCTCCGAACGCCTTCACATGCACAACGGCTATCTGCTCACGCCGATCTTCTTCGGCGCCGCCTTCACCATGAGCGACGTACAGCTCTCGGCCGTGCCGGAGTGGATGACGCAGTTCGCCCAGCTCATGTTCGGCCTGGTGCTCGGGGCGCGCTACGAGCGGGCATTCTTCGCCCGCTACAAGCTGTTCATCCCCTTCGCGCTGCTCAATTCCTTTTTCGTGCTGGCGGCGTCGATGGTGGTGGGCGTCGCCCTGGCCTGGGCCTTCCAGCTCCCGATTGCTACCATGATCATCTCCACCTCGCCCGGAGGCATGGCGGAGATGGCCATCACCGCGCAGGCGCTACAGATCGGCGTTCCCGCGGTCATTGCCTTTCATCTGACCCGGGTGGTGGTGGTAAACCTGGGTACCCAGCACATCTACGCCACCGGCACCCGTTTGCTAGCCCGACGCGGCCGGGCGTAAGCGGCGGCACGGACCGCCGTGAGGAGGTATTGTGGAAGAGAAAATCCGGTATTTCAGCGGCCCCGGCTACGGCTTGGCGGGAGTGCTCTCCATCCCCGACGCCCGTCCGGGGTCGGAACCCCACCCGGGCGTCATCCTGTGCCAGGGATACGCCGGCCTCAAGGAAGGGCTCATGCCACAGGTGGCCGAGCGGCTGTCCAACGAGGGCTACGTGACGCTCCGTTTCGACTATCGCGGGTTCGGCGAGAGCGAAGGGCCGCGCCACCGCCTGATGCCGTTGGAGCAGATTGAGGACATCCGCAACGGCCTCACCTACCTCGGTACCCGCGACGAGGTGGACCCCGAGCGCCTGGCCATCTGGGGCACCAGCTTCGGCGGCGCCCACGCAACCTACACGGCCGCCGTGGACGACCGGGTCCGGTGCATCGTGAGCGTCGTGGGCGTGGGCGACGGCGAACGCTGGCTCCGATGCCTGCGCCGGGAATGGGAGTGGCAGGCGTTCCTGCAAGAACTCGAAGAGGACCGCGACCAGCGGGTCCTGAGCGGGCAATCCCGCCGCGTGCACCCCTACCACATCATGGAGACGACGCCGGAGGGGTGGGAGTTCTGGAACGAGACCGTGGCCGCCAACCCGCAAAGGGGCGAGGTCGAGATGCCCCTGGAATGCGCCGACGCCATCATCGACTACAAGCCCGAGACCGTGGCGCACGAGATGGAGAGTCCCGCCCTGTACGTCTCCGCCGAGCTCGACACCCTGACCCCCCTCGAAGAGCAGGTAAGCCTCTACGAGGAATCACACGAGCCCAAGCACTACGTGGTGATACCGGGCGTCAACCACCACGACATTTACAAGGAGCCGCACCTGAGCCATCTGCTGGACCTGTCCGTGGAATGGTTCAACGAGCACCTTTAGCAAGGCGGGGGTGGGACGGCCACCTACGGCCGAAGCATCTTGAACCTGGGAATCGATCCCCGTGAACGGGCCGTTCCATCGCCGTGAACGCTTCTTGATCTAACGTGTTGGGCGCGTTCAACGGCTAGGTACCAGTTCATTTCCGGCCCATACGCACGAACGTGCTTCAATGACGCAATGACGTGTACAGGACCACTGGGCGGCCTTCAATAGCGCGGGAAGTGCTCCCCCAGGCTGCTCTCTAATCCCTAACCTTCCCCCTCTGGCAACTCAATTGAAACAGCTCAAGCTACTCGGTGCCCTTCTTCCACTTCCGCGCCCGGCGCTTGGCTTCGTCGATCTCGCTGTACGTGAGATGGTTTTCCGCGACACCCATCCAGTGGCCCACTGCTTCCTCGCGAAACCGGACGGAGCCCCTGTTCTGCTCCTTGGACAAGATCAAGTACATGTACCCGGTCACGACGTCTTCTTGCGTCCCAGAACCCCGAACCGCTCTGCCCACCAAGTTGATGCCATAGTTGTATTGGCCCAGGTAATGTCCCGTCTCGGCAGACTTCTTATACCAGCGTAGCGCCGCTTCCTCGTCTCGAGTAACCCCCCATCCCTTTTTATGGAGATACCCGATTTGCGACATGGCTCGGCCACTTCCCCGGTCAGCCGCCTTGCGAAACCAACGCATAGCCTCGTTGTAGTCGCGACCCGTGCCCCGCCCTCGCATGTAGAGATACGCCACCCGAAGAACGGCTCGCTTATCGCCTTCGCCCTTGTCAGCGTTCAGGGCCTCCGCATGGCACGCGTCAAACGCTTGATCCCAGTGCTTGTCTCTGTACGCCTGCCGACACTCCTTG
>Ga0209020_1001541_pt1 | contig 22466 bp, 15 predicted proteins | sample PinacodermBB_FD_187298 | JGI IMG/M metagenome (GOLD analysis project Ga0209020, IMG submission 187298) | Host-associated microbial community of the marine sponge Aplysina aerophoba from Gulf of Piran - sponge pinacoderm, lysed by bead... | ecosystem: Host-associated > Porifera > Sponge >... | reverse complement strand
CCCGCCACTGCTCGTCATCGCGCCTTGCCGGCGACGAAAAATCCTCCGCATATTATGACGCGAATTAACCAGACACCACACTAGTGTCCTGCGTCACAAATAGCTTGCGCTTGGCGCCCTTCGACTTCGCTTCGCTACGCTCAGGGCGAACGGTTAAGTTAAGGGAATCCTGACAAGACCCCGTTCGCCCTGAGCCCTTCGACAAGCTCAGGACAGGCTTCGCGAAGCGAAGTCGAAGGGCGCCGACCGCTCTTAGATGTCGTAGTACAGGGCGAACTCGTAGGGGTGGGGCCTGAGCTTCATGGGTTCCACCTCGCTGGTCCGCTTGTAGTTCAGCCATGACGCAATCACGTCCTTGGTGAAGACGTCGCCCTTGGTGAGAAAGGCGTTGTCCCGCTCAAGGGCGTCCAGCGACTCCTCGAGGCTGCCGGGCAACGATTCCACCTGGGCCGCTTCCTCCGGCTCGAGGTCGTAGAGGTTCTTGTCCAGCGGCTTGGGCGGCTCGATCTTGTTGGCGACGCCGTCGAGCCCGGCCATCAGCATGGCGGAGAAGGCATAGTAGGGGTTGCAGCTCGGATCCGGACTGCGGAACTCGAGGCGCCGGGCCTTCTCGCTCGTGGAGTAGGTCGGGATGCGCACGGCCGCGCTCCGGTTGCGCTGGGAGTACATGAGGTTGATGGGGGCTTCGTAGCCCGGCACCAGCCGGCGGTAGGAGTTGGTGGTGGGAGCGATGAACGCGCACAGCGCCGCCGCGTGCTTCAGGAGTCCGCCGATATAGTACCGCGCGGTGTCGCTCAGCAACGCGTAGTTCTTGGCGTCGTAGAACACGTTCTTCTTGTTCTTCCACAGGCTCTGGTGGGTGTGCATGCCCGAGCCGTTGTCCTGGAAGATCGGCTTCGGCATCATGGTTACGGACTTGCCGTTGCGCATCCCGACGTTCTTGACGATGTACTTGTACTTGAGCACCTGGTCGGCCATGGCGGTCAGGGTGGTGAAGCGCATGTCGATTTCCGACTGGCCGGCGGTTCCCACCTCGTGGTGGTGGACCTCGCAAATGATGCCGCACGACTCCAGCGTCTTGACCATCTCGGAACGGATGTCCTGCAGACTGTCCATGGGCGGGACCGGGAAGTAGCCTTCCTTGTAGCGCGGCTTGTAGCCGAGGTTCTTCTTGTCGCCGTTACCCGAGTTCCAGGCGCCCTCGTCGGAATCGATGTAGTAGAAGCCGTAGTTGTAGCTCTGGTCGAAGCGCACGTTGTCCAGGACGTAGAACTCGATCTCCGGGCCCCAGAAGCTCGTGTCCGCGATGCCGGTGGACTTGAGGTACAACTCGGCCTTCTGGGCCACGTAACGCGGGTCCCTGCTGTAGGGTTGGCCGGTCAGGGGATCCTTGATGTTGCACACCAGGTTCAACGTGGGCAGCGACGTGAAGGGATCCATGAAGGCGGTGTCGGGATCCGGGAACAGCAGCATGTCGGATTCGTCGATGGTCTGGAAACCGCGGATGCTGGAACCGTCGAAGCCGATGCCGTTCTGGAACAGGCCGGCGTCGAACTCGTTGGTGGATATGGAGAAATGCTGCCACAATCCGGGCAGGTCGGTGAACCGCAGGTCCACGATCTCCGCGTTGTTCTTCTTGGCAAATTCGAGCACTTGTTTCGCTGTCATGGCATGTGTCCTTTCGAAGCGCTTATTGGGGACTGTTTGGATACAGGCCTTGAAGGAGCAATCTTCATGCCAAAACCGGAAGCGCCGATTTGTGCCGTAAAGACCGCCCGCGCCGGCGTGGCAGCGCACGAAGGTCCCTTGGTTGCACAAGATTGAATCAGTCAGTGCTCAACGATTGAGCACCCCGGTGATGCGGGCCATCCCGCATGACGGAAGGCCGCGGTGTGTCAGGACTCCGGTTCGGCAGGCTGTGGCTGTGAGAAGCGGCCGGAGCCGGTGAAGCTCAGGCTGAGGGCGATGACCGGGGCCAGACCCGCGATCACGATGAAGAGGGCCGCGACGGCGGCCTGCTCGAATGCTTCGTAAGAGGCGTATTCGTAAACGTGGGTCGCCAGCGTGCTGAAGTTGAAGGGCCGCAGGATCAGCGTCATCGGCAGCTCCTTCATGGCGTCTACGAAGACCAGCATGGCGCCGGTCAGGAGACTGCCCCGCAGCAAGGGAAAGTGGATCCGCGCCAGAACTCCACCGGGACGGTGTCCCAGGGACCGGGCGGCGGCGTCCATGTTGGGGGTGATCTTGGTCAGGCCGGCTTCCAGCGAGCCGAAGGACAGGGCCAGGAAGCGCACGGCGCAGGCGAAGACCAGGGCATAGAGGGTGCCGCTGAAAATCAACCCGGTCGAGGTGTTGAAGTGGGACCTCATGAACCCGTCGATGGCGTTGTCCAGCGCGGCCGCGGGTATCAGGACCCCCACCGCCAGCACCACTCCCGGAACGGTGTAGCCCATGCTCGCGACGCGGGCGGCGCCTTTGACCAGGGCGGTGCCGGACAAGCGGGAGCCGTAGGCGAGGAAGAGCCCGCCGCACAGGCAGACCAGCGCCGCCATGCCGGCTACCGCGAGGCTGTTGAAGGCGAGGCGCAGCGTGTCCACGCCGGTCGCGGATCCGTAGCTCCCCACCGCGGAGGCGGCCATGAGCGTGGCGGGGATGACAAAGCCCAGGGTCAAGGGCGTGGCGCAGGTGAGCAGCGCCAGCAGCCCGCGGACGCCGTGGAGCCGTGCCAAGGGGTGTCGTCGGGGTGCGTTGTGGTTGAACTGGTAGCGTCGCCGTCCCCGGGCGATCCGTTCCAGCGCGGCCATCACCAGCACCAGTGCCAGCACCATGGATGCCAACTGTGCCGCGGCCGGCGCGTTGTTCATGCCGAACCAGACGCGATAGACCCCCACCGTCAACGTCTGCACCGCGAAGTAGTCGACCGTTCCGAAATCGTTCAGCGTCTCCATCAAGGCCAGCAGCACGCCTATGGCAATGGCCGGCCGGGCCAGCGGCAGACCCACTCTAATGAAGCATTTCCAGGTGCCGAGCCCGAGCCCGCGGGCCGCGTCCCACAAGCTCTGGGACTGTTCGACGAAAGCCGCCCGGGCGAGCAGGTAGACGTAGGGGTAAAGCACCAGCGACATGAAGGTCACGGCGCCGCCGAGGGAGCGAATCTCGGGAAACCAGTAGTCGCCGGGGCGTTGCCAGCCGAACAGCTCACGCAGGCCGGTCTGTACCGGACCGGCGAACTCGAGCACGTCGGTGTAGGTGTACGCCGCGATGTAGGCGGGCATGGCCAGCGGCAGCAACAGCGCCCATTGCAGGACGGACCGTCCGGGGAACTCGAACATGGTGACCAGCCAGGCGGTGGCGACGCCGAGGATCAGGACGCCGGCGCCGACGCCGAGGATGAGGCGGAAGGTCTGGTCGATATAGGTGCCGAGGACGGTGGAACTGAGATGGGCCCAGGCGCCGCCGCTGCTTTCAAGGGCGATTCCCAGCACCGCCAGGATCGGGCTGGTGGCCAGTGCCGCCAACCCGATGACGCCCAGGGTCCAGCCGTCGACCCGGGGAAGTCGAACGGGGGCGGACATTACCGGGATCCGGGGCACCGCGGGTGTCGCGCTTGCGGGGCTGGTCTGCATGTCCTGCATCGGTTCGGATGCCCTTCGTCACACCTTGGCGGCGCGCGAAGATGGGCGGGTTTGGAACCCGCCCCTTGCACCGGATGCAGGAACCCTAGCACACGAGTTCCTGTTGCTCAAACCATGAATGTTCGATTGTAGAAACTTCTCAGGAACCGCTTGCCGAACGCACCTGTTTTGCCCCGCTCGATGCCATGGCCGTGGCGCCGCGGGGCTTTCCCAGGGCCGGGTCGACCTCGCCCGAGGCGGCCTTCGCCGCCTCGGCGGTGTGCCGGTCCAGGTAGGTGCCGCCGGTGAGGACCCGGGTCATGATCCGTTCCAGACGGGATGGAGGCGAGTCGGGTTGCCCCGGGCGGGGCAGGGCGTGGAGCTCTCCGGGAACGTGCGCCTGGACGAGATCGCCGAAGCCCCACCGCGTCAGCATGTCCGCGCAGGTGTCGGGCTTGCGCACGTCGAGGATCTCCATGACGTTGTCGCCGTCCGTTTCCACCGTGACCTCCGCCGGCCGGCCGAAGAGGTTGTGGTCGCTGCTGAGGGCCTCCTGGTAGGCGCCCAGGAACAGGATCGCCAGGGTGTAGGAGTCGTCCCAGGGCAAGGCGTGGAGCTCGAAGGTGGAGCGGGGCTCCTGGGGATGCGAGAACTTGTCGATCACGCCGTCCGAGTCACAGGTCAGGTCGGCCAGGATGGCCTTGATGGTGGGCTTTTCCTTGAGCCGGCAGGTGGGCATGATGGGAAACAGCATGTCCAGGACCCAACTGTCCGGCAGCGACTTGAAGATCGAGAAATTGAAGGCATGCAACCGGGCCGCGATGCGTTCCAGGGCCGCCTTGTCCTCGCCGTCGAAGCGTCCGTGGCGCGAGTAACGGCTCGCCAGCTCCACGATCCGGGAGAACGATGATTCCGCCTGGGCCCTTTGCTTCAGGGACAGGAAACCCAGGGAAAAGGCCGAGAGCATCTCGTCCTTCTTCTGGTAGGCGTCGTGCAGGTATTCGCGCCAGTTCTTGCTGTTGATCTCCACCACCATGTCGTCGAGCTCGTTGACGGCGTCCACGTTGGACGCCCGGCCCCGCGTGCGGCTCGGTTTCGGAGTCAACCGCGGCTGTTCCAGAGGATCCACGAGCAGCGCCACGTGGTGGGTGACGAGGAACCGGCCGGCTTCGGTGATGATGCGCGGCTCCGCGATGCGCGCCCGGTCCAGCACTTCCTTGGTGGTGTAGATGATGTCGTTGGCGTATTCCTGGACATTGTAGTTCACGCTGGAATCCGCCGAGCTGTTGCTGCCGTCGTAGTCCACGCCAAGGCCGCCGCCGACGTCCAGGGTGTCGAGCGGGACCCCCAGCTCCTTGAGTTCGACGTAGAACCGAAGCGCTTCCTGCAACGCCTGCTTGAAGTTGCGGATGTTGGTGATCTGGGAGCCCAGATGGAAGTGGAGCAGGCGGAGGCGGTCCAGCAGCTTGCATTCCTTCAGCAGCCGGGTGGCGTCCAGCAGGTCGGATGCGGTGAGACCGAACTTGGACAGGTCTCCGGACGACTCTTCCCAGCGGCCCATGCCGCTGGCGTTGAGCTTCACCCGCGCGCCGAGCCTGGGGCACGTCAGTCCCCTGGCACGCAGCTCGCTCACCAGCTCGTACTCTCGCGGCCGTTCGAACACCACGACGACGTTGTAGCCCGCTTCGCTCGCCGCGGCCGCCAGCTCGATGTAGTCGGTGTCCTTGTAGCCGTTGCAGATGATCGGGCCCCGGCTGTTGCCGAGCATCGACAGCGCCAGGCACAGCTCGGCCTTGGTGCCCACCTCCAGGCCGGCGCCGTAGGGACGCCCGGCCTCGCAGATGCGCGACACCGTGGCCCTGCGGCTGTTGACCTTGAGCGGATAAACGGACGTGTAGGAGCCGCGGTAGTTGAAGGTCTCCGTGGCGGTCTTGAACGCGCGTTGGAGGGTTTCCATCTGCCGGTCGATGAGCTGCGGAAAGCGTACCAGTACCGGCGGGTGTATCCCTTGCCGCTGCAACCGGGTCACGAGCTCGTCCAGATCGACGCGACCGCGCTTGGCCGGCTGGGTGATGATCTCGAGATGTCCGGCGTCGTTGACGTTGGCGAACCCTTCACCCCAGGACCGCCATGTAAAAGGCTCGCCGGCTCCCAATGGCAGCTTCTTCATCTTCCTGGCTTTCCCTCCCTGTCTACTCTCTCCCAAGGTGGTACAGAACCCTGGTTTCTCGGGTTTCCCGCGAGAAATCCACTCTCATCTTAGCACAGTTTCCGGCTATTTTATCGGGCTGCCCGCCGCTCATCGCGCCAGGCGCAGCGGCACGCCGGCCTTCGGGCTGGGCGTGTGGAGTTCTTTCAGGTAGGCGTAGATGGCTTCCTGGGCATGCGTTCGCTTGCCGCCGGCAACGGTCCTGTACCTGTTCTTCAGATCCTTGTCCAGCACTCTCGCCTTGACGTTGTCGTTCCACAGGATGGTCAGTACGTCCGTGAGCTGTTTCTTGAGGGACGGGTCGTAAATGGGACAGGCGACTTCCACGCGGTGGTCGACGTTGCGTTCCATCCAGTCACCGGAGGCGATGTACAGCTTTTCCGCGCCGCCGTTGGCAAAGGCCATGACCCGGGAGTGCTCGAGGAAGCGGTCGAGAATGGCGGTGGCCTCGATGCGCTCGCTGACCTCCTTGACTCCCGGCACCAGCGAGAACATCCCCCGCACCATGAGCCTGACCTCGACCCCGGCCCGGCTGGCCTCGTAGAGCTTCCGGATCAGGCCCGGGTCCTCGAGGTTGTTGATCTTGAGGATGATGTAGGCGGGCCGGCCCTTGCCGGCGTTTTTGATCTCGGTATCGATGAGTTTCGTGAGCTTGCGCCGGGTGTCGTAGGGCGAGACCATCAGGTGCTTGAACGTCGCCCGCCGATAGTTGCTCTCGAGGAAGCCGAACACCCGGCTCACCTCGCCGGTGATCCGCTCGTCGGCGGTGAAGAGACTGTCGTCCGTGTACACCCGCGCGGTGGTTTCGTTGAAGTTGCCGGTGCCGATGTTGGCGTACAGGATGGTCCTTCGATGCGATACCCGGGTGATGAGGATGAGCTTGGCATGCACCTTGAGTCCCGGCACGCCGTTGATGACCCGGACGCCTTCTTCCTGGAGGCGCTCCGCCCAGTAGACGTTGTCGGCTTCGTCGAAACGCGCCTGCAACTCCATGACGACCGTCACCTGTTTGCCGTTGCGGCTGGCGTTGATCAGGGCATTGACGATCTTCGAGTTGTGGGCCACCCGGTACAGCGTCATTTTGATGGAACGCACCTTGGGGTCGATGGCCGCCTGGCGCAGGAACTCGATGACGTAGTCGAAGCTCTGATACGGGTAGTGCAGCAGGACGTCCCGGCGCCGGATGGCCTTGAAGAACGTGGCACCCGCGTCGATGTCCTTGTGGGCCAGCGGCGGCAGCGGCGCCGCCGACAACTTCTTGGGCCCGATGCGCGGAAATCCCATGAAGTCCTTGAAGTTGTGGTACCGTCCACCGGGAATGAACGGGCCGGACTCCGAATCGAGGCCCATCTTGCGCTGCAGCAGCTTGAGCAGCGGCCGGGGAATCTGGCTGTCGTAGATGAAACGGACGGGGGCTCCGGACCGTCGCTGCTTGAGGCCCTTGGAGATCTTCTCGATGTAGCTCCCGTACAGGTCGTCATCGAGGTCGAGCTGCGCGTCCCGTGTCAGCTTGATGGTGAAAGCCTCGAAACGATCGAACGGAAAGATGGAGAAAATGTCCCTCAGGCAGTAGCGGATGACGTCGTCCAGCAGGATCACGTACTGCCGGTCTTCGTCCTTGGGCAAGATGACGAAACGCGACAGCACGTCCGTGGGGATTTCGATCAACGCGTATTCCGACCGGCGGGAGCCGCTGTTGTAAAGGCAGATGGCGAGATAGATCGCCTGGTCCTTCAACTGCGGAAACTCCGTCAGGTGATTGATCATCAACGGGATCAGGGTGGGCCGAAGCTTCTGCTGATAGAATTCCTTGATGAAGGTTTCCTGGGCCGGGGTGAGCTCATTTTCCTTGATGATGGAGATGCCGTGCTCTTCAAGCTCCTGGAGTATGCTGCGGTACGTGCTCTCGAACAGCGCCTGCTGTTTCAGGACGACGGCGTGGATTTCCTTCAGGACCGCGGCCGGGTCCTCGCCCATCAGCCGCCGCGCGCCCGCGCCGAACTGCTCGAGACGCCGGAGATGGGCCACTCGCACACGAAAGAACTCGTCGAGATTGGATGAGAAAATGCCGAGGAAGCTGAGCCGTTCCAGCAGCGGGACGGAGATGTCCGATGCCTCCTGGAGGACGCGGCCGTTGAACGCCAGCCAACTGAGCTCCTTGTTGCGCAGCGGCAGCGTGGATTTCTGTTTGCGGTTCGGCATGGCAACGGGAGCAGAGAAACTACTACAAACCCGGCCCCGGTTCAATCCGAAATGGGGTGGGTGTCAGGTGGCTTCGAAGTGGTACTGAAGATCGTAGTAGGCGGTGAGATCCGTGCCCTTGCCCGGCGCCATGTCGAACGAAACGCGGAGGTCGAGCGGCACCTGCAATCCGGGAAGGTTGAGCTCGGTGGTGGCCGGCAGCGAGGCTAACTCCTTCACCGCCCTCTCGTCGTCGAGTCCCTGGGCGTCCCGCAACAGTTGCAGGGCGGCGGCGCGGTTGGCGGGATCGTTGCCCCAATCGACGGCCTCGGCGAGGCACTTGAGAAAGTCGACGAGCTCCGCGCGATGGGCGCCCGCCCACTGGGTGGTGACGGCGAAGACCCCGCCCGGGTAGTCCGGCAACACCTCGCGGTAGTCCGCAATGCGTCTCATACCCGCATCTTCGGCCTTCTTGTCCCAGGGCGGATTCAGAATACCGGCAAAGGTCTTGCCGCTCTCCATGGATTCGAAGCGGGGTCCGGTGGCGCCGACCCCGTCCAGCCGGTAGTCGTCCCGGTTCAGGTCCAGCCCGTGGGCCTGGAGGATCCGTCTGAGCACCAGCGCATAGGCGGTGTCCACCGCGTCCACCGCCAGCAGCCGTCCGCGCAGATTATCCCAATCGTGGATCTCGGGCCGCACGTACACCGGCAACGACATGCGTTGGGACGCCTGGGCCACGGCGTGAATGTCGGCGCCCTCGCGTCCCGACCACGCCAGCACGTTGTCGAAGGCCGTGGACGCGACTTCGTAGGTCCCGACGCCGAGGCCGCGCATCTGCTCGGTGGAGCTGCGTGTCACGGTGGTCTCCACTTCCAGCCCGCGCGCGGCGAACAGGCCGCGTTCGCGTCCAATGACGATCGCGGGGTTTTCTCCGAATGTGATGAAACGAATGAGCATGGGGCCTCCGGTGTGTCGGGCAAGTTTCCTTGGGCGGTTCCTACATGAACTCGCCAGGATCCGCCAGCGCCTTTACCGGAGGGTGCGCACGCGGGCGGGTTCGAAACCCGCCCGCGTGCGTGGTTGGTGGAGGGTCTCTACCGGATGGCTTCGTCGCCCCGTTCGTTGGTGCGGATACGGATCACCTCATCCACGGTGGTCACGAAGATCTTGCCGTCCCCGATCTTGCCGGTCTGGGCCGACTCCAGGATGGCTTCCAGCGCGCTCGGCAGCAGTTCCTCGGGCAGCAGCACCTCGATTTTCACCTTGGGAAGGAAATCGACGGTGTACTCGGCCCCGCGGTAGAGCTCGGTGTGGCCCTTCTGCCGCCCGAAACCCTTGACCTCGCTGACCGTCATGCCGGAGACTCCCACCGCGGTCAGGGCCTGTTTGACTTCGTCCAGCCGGAACGGCTTGATGATCGCTTCTATCTTTTTCATGAAGTTCCTCCTTGATTCCCGCGCATTTCGTTAGCCCGTCTTGTGACGCAGGACACTGGAGCGGGCATTGCTCCTACCAGCTATAGCCCCGCTCCTCGTGTTGACTCAAATCCAGGCCCATCTGTTCCTCGTCGTCGGACACGCGCAGACCCATGGTTGCGTTGAGAATGCCGAGAATCACCAGGGTTCCCACGAAAGCGAAGACCATGGTGGCCGCCACGCCGACGAACTGGATCCAGAGTTGTCCGGGGTTGCCGAAGAAGAGGCCGTCGGCGCCGCCGGAGTTCACCAGCGTGGAGGCGAACAGGCCGGTGGCCAACGCGCCCCAGATGCCGCCCACGCCGTGCACCCCGACCACGTCCAGGGAGTCGTCGTAGCCCATGCGGGTCTTGAGGTTGCAGGCCGCGTAGCACAGGATGCCGCCGCCCGCGCCGATGATGATGGCGGAACCCGGACTGACGAAACCGGCGGCCGGGGTAATGGAGACCAGGCCCGCCACCGCGCCGGTGGCCGCTCCCAGCAGGGTCGGCTTGCCGCCGGTGCACCACTCGGTGAACATCCAGGCCAGCGCCGCCGCCGCCGCCGCGGTGTTGGTCGTAACGAACGCGACGGCTGCCAGGCCGTCGGCTGCCAGCGCGCTGCCGGCGTTGAAGCCGAACCAGCCCACCCATAGAAGCGACGCGCCGATGACGCTGAACGGCAGGTTGTGGGGCATCATGTTCTCCCGGCCGTATCCACGCCGCGCGCCGTAGACCATGGCCGCCGCCAACGCGGAAATGCCCGAACTGATGTGGACCACGGTTCCGCCGGCAAAGTCGAGAGCGCCCATCGCCCCCATCCAGCCGCCGCCCCATACCCAGTGGCACAGCGGTGCGTAGATGAAGGTGCTCCACAAGAGCACGAACACGATGAACGTGCTGAACTTCGCCCGCTCGGCGAACGCGCCGGTGATCAAGGCCGGTGTAATGATGGCGAACATCATCTGAAACACCATGAAGGCCAGGTGCGGGACGCCGGCCACCAGGTCCGGGTTGGGTTCGGCCCCGACCCCGTTGAGGCCGAACCAGTCGAGGTTGCCGATGAGGCCCCCCACGTCGGGCCCGAAAGCCAGCGTATAACCCCAAAGCACCCACATGATGCTGATCAGCGCCACCACGACGAAGCTCTGCATGATGGTGCCCAACACGTTCTTGCTGCGGACCAGGCCGCCGTAGAAGAGAAACAATCCCGGAATGGTCATCATCAGGACCAGAGCCGAACACATAAGTATCCAGGCGGTATCGCCGCTGTTGATCTGCGCCATTTTGCCCCCCGTCGAAAGTGTTATTCCACGCCGGCCGTTCGTTACGCCGGGCGGATGACGCGGAATGACGCAAATAAGGTGCCAACGGGAAAAACAGCCTGGGGTGTGTCGCTGTCCGGCTCCCGCTCCCTCCGGGACGGGGCCGGGGTGTGGGCGCCCCGGAGCAGGTGCTTCGTCGGGGACAATGAACGCCGGGTTTAGCTGCCCAACAAGCAGGCAATTGCGTAACGACTAGGCAGGGGAGTCCGGTTGTTATCCGGCCCTGAGCCGTTGCCTCAGACCGTGGTGCTGCTCGCGAATCCCCGCCGGCAGCCGGTCTCCGAACTTCTCGAAGAATTCCGACTGGCTTCGCAGGTTGGTGCGCCAGCCGTCACGGTCCACGTGCAGCAACCGGCTCATGGCGCCGCCCGTCAGGTCCGCGCCGTTGCACTCGATGCTCGACGGCTTGGGCAGGTAGCCGATAGGGGTCTCGTCCGCGGTGCCGTCGTCCCGGGAGCGCTCGATGACCCACTGGAGCACGCGCAGGTTCTCGCCGAACCCCGGCCACAGGAAGCCGCCCTGATCGTCTCTCTGGAACCAGTTCACGCGGAAGATCTTGGGCGGCCGGGTCAGCCGCTTGCCCATGGCAAGCCAGTGGTTCCAGTAGTCGCCCATGTTGTAGCCGCAGAACGGCAGCATCGCCATGGGATCTCTGCGGACCACACCCACCGCTCCGGTGGCGGCGGCGGTGGTTTCGGACGCCAGGGTGGCGCCGAGAAACGTCCCGTGGGCCCAGTCGAACGACTGGTACACCAGGGGAACGAGCTTCTGCCGCCGGGCGCCGAAGAGGATGGCGCTGATGGGGACGCCGTTGGGGTTTTCCATTTCGGGGGAGATGGACGGACACTCGCGGGCGGGGACGGTGAAACGGCTGTTGGGATGGGCTATGGGGCCCTCCTTGGAGGCACTCCACGGACGGCCGCGCCAGTCGGTGACGCTCCTCGGCACGGGATCGTCGTGTCCCTCCCACCATACGCCGCCGTCGGGCTTGAGCCCCACGTTGGTGAAGATGGTGTTCTGCTGGATCGTGCGCATGGCGTTGGGGTTGGTCCTGGAGTTGGTCCCCGGGACCACGCCGAAGAATCCGGCTTCCGGATTCACCGCCCACAGCCGGCCGTCGTCGCCCACTCGCAGCCACGCGATGTCGTCGCCCACCGTGAACACGCGCCAACCCTTCATGGACTCGGGCGGCACCAGCATGGCCAGATTGGTCTTGCCGCAGGCGCTGGGCAGGGCGCCGCAGACATAGGTGGTCTCACCCTCGGGGCTCTCGATGCCGACGATCATCATGTGCTCCGCCAGCCAGCCCTCCCGTGCCCCCAGGGCGCTGGCCAGCCGCAGCGCCATGCATTTCTTCGCCAGCAACGCGTTGCCGCCGTAGCCGGACCCCACGCTCCAGATGGTGTTTTCCTCGGGAAAGTGGCAGATGAACCGCCGGTCGATGTGCAGGTCCGCCTTGGAGTGGAGCCCCCGGGTGAAGTCATCCGAGTCGCCCAGGTGCTCCAGGGCGACGTTGCCCATGCGGGTCATGGCGCGCATGCTCAACGCGACATAGACGCTGTCGGTGAGCTCGATGCCGACCTTGCTGAAGGGCGAGCCGGCGGGCCCCATGAGGAAAGGGATGACGTACATGGTCCTGCCGGCCATGGAGCCGTCGTAGATCTTTCCGAGCCGGTCGTAGGCTTCGTCCGGCGCCATCCAGTTGTTGGAGGGACCGGCGTCGTCCTGTTCGCGCGAGCACACGAATGTCAGGTGCTCGGTGCGGGCCACGTCGTTGGCCGCGCTGCGGTGGAGGTAACAGCCGGGCAGGCTCTGCTGATCCAGGGGAATGAGATCTCCGACCCGGATCGCCACCTGGGTCAGCCGCTCCCGCTCCTCTTCCGAGCCGTCACACCAGACGACATCATCCGGGCGACACATGGCTGCCGCTTCCTTGACGAACCTTCGAACCGACTCATTCACAACCATGCATTCCCCTTTATTTGCTCCGTTTCTTCTTGGACGAGGTCCGGGTGGAGTCCTGCCTGGCCGGGCGCGCGGTCTCCCGCTTGGCGGGCGCGGTCTTCCCGGCCTTGGGCTTTGCGGCTTCCTGGGCGGCGTCCGTGGATTTGGCGGCCTTGGGCGGCTTGCCGGTGGGATCGTTGGTGATGAAATGCCCGCAGTTGATGCAGTAGACGGTGTAGGCCGGCTCACGGCGATGGTGAACCGTGTGGAAATGCCCCTGGGAGCTGTTGATGCTGATGTCTACCTGGTAGAGATGGATAACGACGTTGTGGTTACAGTTCGGGCACACTACCGTTTCGGGTACATCCGTCTTCGCCATCCGAACTCCAAAAGGGCGGGAAACCCTGCAAAATCTGGTTCCTGAATCGGGTTTTATAGCGTAGGGGCCTGTATCATTCAAATGGCAGGCATAATGCCGTTTAAGCTACCGTATTTGTGAGACACCACACTAGCGTACCCGTTTCACGTCCAGTAGTCTTCCCGACCGCCCTGAACCCACCAGTTCTCCCGCGGCCGGATATCGAGCTCGAACCCCTTTCCGTGGTCTCGCGCGAGCTCGTACAGTTTCTTGGCCAGGGCGAGGTCGACGATGCCCTGACCGCCCTGGTTCTTGTACAGGATGATCTGGTCGTCGTTGGTGCGCCCCTCGGCCTTGCCGGTCAGAATATCAGCAATATCGACCACTTTGTCCCAGGTAATGACGCCGTCCTGGACCGGCCAGTAGATGTCGCCCTGCTGGGAGTCCACCGCCTGCTCGCGCGACAGGGCGACGATGAAGTCGCACCGCCGGAGCGTCCCGTCATCGATCTCCCGCCGGGGCTTGTCGAGGTTGCCGCTCTTCACCAGCTCGATGTTGCTGCCGATCACCGAGATGATGTACTGGCCCGGCTCCAGCCAGGCGCCGTCGATGACCGGGACGTTGGTGTTGGTCATGCACAGGATGATGTCCACGTCCTGCGCCGCCCGGGGACCCTCCTCGACGGGCTCCACCGGCACCCCGGTGATCTCGGTCATCTTCTTCGCGAAAGCCTCCCGGTGCGCCTTGGTGGGGCTGAACACCTTGGCGCTGTCGATCTGTCTCAACTCGGTCAAACCCACGAACGTTGAGTAGGCCTGGTTTCCGGATCCGTAGATTCCCACCCTCCGGGCGTCGGCCCTGGCCAGCCGGTCGAGACCCACCAGGCTCGTAGCCGGGGTTCGCAGGTCGGCGACCCCGGCCGCGTGCTTGGGACGATGGGCCATGATTCCCAGCAGCGTGCCGCTGTCCGCGTCGTAGATTACCGCCAGCTCGGTCTGGTCGGCGTTGTAGGGTGGACGCCGCTGCTGGTCGCCCACGATGGCCTTGCGATGCAGCGCCACCTGGGCGCCCACGGCGCCATAGCTCGCGGCCCCGCCGGCATAGATGTTGAGCACCGTGTCGAACGGCGCCTCACCGACATTCCGGTGTAAATTCAACCGCTTGCGAGGTGCATTCACGCCTTCGGGGGTGCCGATCTTCTTCAGCGCGGCTTCGGTGATGGAGACGGCTTCCGGGAAGGGAACCAACTCATCCACGTCTTGCGAATGGAAAAACAGGGCCATGACACCTCCAGATGTGGCACCCAGGGGGGGCTCGATCAGTGATCCGAAGCTATCAGATAGCCCGGCGGTGCGGGAAACGCAAGTTAGCGGAAAGTCAGGGCGTCGGAGACCGGAGGTGTGGCGGCGCTAAAAGACCATCTCGACCCTGGAGGAGCAGCGGAAACCATAGTACCCGTGCCCCCTCGCCTGCCTGCCGGGATCCACGGTGTGCCGGGAGGTGGCCGTGAGCCCCTCGAAATCGCTGGCGGCGCTGCCGCCCCGGGCCACCCGTGGGTACGCCACCGACAGAGCCTCCCGCCCGTCCTTGGGGTTGTACGGGTACTGCTTCGCGATGGAACGGGTCCACTCCCAGACCTGGCCGGCCATGTCCAGCACCCCGTAGGGACTGCTCCCCTTGGGATAGCGGCCCACGGGCACGGACTCGCCCCGGTAGCCGCCGAAGAAGGCCAGTTCCGCGGTCGGTGGGGCGTTGCCCCAGGGGTACAGCCGCTCGTCGGTGCCGCGCGCGGCCTTCTCCCATTCCGCCTCGCTGGGAAGCCCCTTCTCCAGCCATTTGCAGTAAGCGACCGCGCCGTGCCAGGCCATCTCCGAGGCCGGGTAGGCCTCCCAGCCGGGTTCCACCCGCCAGGTATCGCCCACCAGGTGGATCCGGTTGTCTTCATCGGCCACGTCGAGATACTGCTCACCCTTGGGCCCGATGGGTCCCTTGGCCTGGATGAACCTGGCGTATTGCTTCATCGTGACCAGGTTCCGGTCGATGAAGAACGCCGGCAGGAAGAGCTTGTGGGCCGGCCCTTCCCCGGGTCCCCCGCCTTCGCGGCCCATGGTGAACTCCCCGGCGGGAATGAGCACCATACCGGCATGCTTGCCCTCCGCCGCGCCGCCGGCGGTTCCGGAGAGGATGAGGGTTCCGAGCGCGAACGCCGCCGCAAGGGACCGTAGGATAGGCGCCATAACCGTGACCTCCAGCGTTGCACGGGGATCGTTCCGTCCGGGCAGGATTTTAATACGAAACGCCTGAGCGGGTCCAGCCATGTTGGTGGCCCGCTCTCCGTGATCATGCTACGAGAACCCTTGAGGCTTCGCCACCGTATTGAGCTTTGGGAGAGTCTTCATGGACGCAGTGCAGATGGAAGTGGTCTACCGGGCCACCGCGCAGATCGCCAAGGAGCTGGCGCTCAACATGCTCCGTACCGGCTATTCGAGCGTGATCAAGGAAAGCCAGGATTTCACTTTCGCCATTTTCGACGCCGACGGGCGCATGGTGACCCAGGGACTGCCGCAGCCGCTGCACATCGGCGGGATCTCGGCCCAGGTGGGCGAGGTGATCCGGGTGTTCGGCCATGACAACGCGGAAGGCGACGTCTACATCCTCAACCACCCGTATTTCGCCTGCCAGAACCACGCCACCGACGTGACGGTGGTCTCACCGGTCTTCCACCAGGGCCGGCGCGTGGCCTTCATCGCCAACACCGCTCACAAGCCGGACCTGGGCGGCAAGGTGCCGGGCACCAACTCGCCGGACGCCACGGACGTGATCCAGGAAGGGCTGCTCCTTCCGGCCCTCCGGCTCTACCGCGGCGGCGAGGTCAACGAGGACGTCAAGACCATCATCATGGCGAACACCCGGACCCCGGAGATCACCTGGGGGGACATTCAGGCACAGGCCCAGACCAACTTCTACGGTCTCGGGAAGCTCTCGGAGTTGATGGTCCACTACGGGTCGGAAGAAGTCACCGCCTGCTGGAACGAGTGGATGGACATCTGCGAGGTGGAGGTCCGCAAGGCCATCGAGAAGATCGCCGATGGGGACTACGGTCCCTGCGTGGACTTCGTCGACGACGACGGGCTGGACCAGGAGCGCTCCTATCGGATCGCGGCGTCCCTCCGGGTGGCCGGCGACGAGCTGTATTTCACGCTGGAGTCGTCGGAGCAGGCCCGCGGTCCCATCAATCTCCGGCCCTGCGTGATCCGGAACTTCATCGACTGCCTCGTGGTGGCCGTGCTGTGCCCGGATTTGCCGGTCAACCAGGGCATCTCCCGGCCCATACACGTAACCTTCCCACCGGAGGGTTCGATCCTGAACCCACGGTATCCCGCGCCGGTGAACATGTACGTCCGTCCCGCCCAGATGGTCACCTCGGTGGTCCAGATGGCGTTGGCCGAGGCCCTGCCCGACGTGGTGCCGGCACCGGACAGCGGCGCCGGCGGCTCGGTGTCCATCTCGGGACAGGATGCCGCCCGCGGGCGGTGGTTCTCGCTCTACGACCTCAACTGCGGCGGCGGCGGCGCGCGCGCCGACTCCGACGGCCCGGCCGTGCTGAACTCGCTCGTGATCAACGTGATGAACACGCCGGTGGAACCGTTGGAGACGGAGTTTCCCATCCAGATCGAGCGCTACGAGTTGTTCGAGGAATCGGGCGGCTCCGGACGCCTCCGCGGCGGCCTGGGGATGGTCCGGGACTGGAAGATGCTGGCGGACGAGGCTTACGTGAACCTGCGTAGCGACCGCTTCAAGCATTCGGCCCCGGGACTCCACGGCGCGGGCGACGCGCTGCCCTCCTCGGCCTTCCTCAACCCGGGCGTGGAGAGCGAGCGGGCGCTCCCGTCCAAGGTCAGCCGGCTCCGGATGGGAAAGGGCGACGTCTTCCGCATCCGGTACGCCGGCGGCGGCGGCCGCGGGGACCCCTTCGAGCGGGAGCCGTCCAAGGTGCTGGACGACGTCCGTGACGGCTACATCAGCGCCGACACCGCCCGTGATGCGTACGGCGTAGCGGTCAGCGGCCAACCGCCGGAGGTCGACGAGGTGGAGACCCGCCGCCTCCGAAGCGCGCCCCGGAACGGGGAGGCCGCGGCGGAACGGTTGTAGCGGCGGTTTTCAAACCCGCCCCTGCCGAACGTCCGCTACACCGCGCGTGGAACCGCACACCGAAACACCGAAGAGCTGGCTCCGGGACTTCCTCCTGACCTGCGGCGCCCGTTTCGGGCTCTTCTTCGCGATGTTCCTGATCGAGCCGGTGTTCCCGGTGTACCTCAAGAACATGGGGGCGAGCCCGTTCATGATCGGCGTGGTCATGGCGGCGTTCCCGCTCGGCGCCACCTGGGTGCGGCCGCTGGTGGGCGCCTACATCGACCGCCTGGGCAGCAAGGTCTTCCTCGTGGGCGGCCTGACCATCTTCATCACCGCCGCCACGGGCTATATCTGGACCGGCTCGGTGCTGGTGGCGCTGCTCCTGCGTACCTACCACGGCTTCGGGTGGTCGGGATGCACCACGTCGATAGGCACGCTGGTGGCGGACATCTCGCCGGATCACCTGCGCGGTACCCTCATCAGCTACTCCGGGGCGGTGAGCACCGTGGCCTACTCCATCGCTCCGGCCGTGGCCTTCTGGATCGTCGGCAGTCTGGGTTTCCCGACGGTGTTCGCCAGCGGGGCGGCGGCGGCCGGGTTCGGCCTGTTGGCGGCGGTCTTGATCCCTTCGCCGACGAAGGACAAGCCCACGCCCCGGCGCCGGCGCTGGTTCGACACCTTCATCCTGCCCGCCTCCCTCCTGCCCGCCGTGAGCATGGGCCTTCTGGGGATCTCCCGCGGCAGCATCATCGCCTTCCTGTCGCTCTACGCCCTGGAAATGGGGGGAGATCCGGGCATCTGGTTCAGCGTCTTCGCGGTGGCGGTGGTGGTGGGCAGGCCCATCTTCGGCCCGCTCTCCGACCGCAAGGGCCGGCCCTTCGTGGTCATTCCAACCTACCTGCTGGCCCTGGTGGGAATGCTGGTGCTGGTGGTGGCGCGCTCGCCCATGATGCTGCTGGTCTCCGCGGGCATCCTCGGGTTCGGCTACGGCTCGGTCCATGCCGCGCTCATGACCATGGCCATCGACCTGGCGCCGCGCGATCGGTGGGGCCTCAGCATGGCCCAGTACCACCTGTTCTACGACCTCGCCATCGGCGGCGGCGGGGTGCTGGCCGGCGTCATGCTCCACTTTACCGGCAACAACTATCCCGCTATGTTCCTTGCCACCACGGCGGTGGGGCTGGCCGGGTTCGTGCTGTTTGTGACGATGTACCGGCGTGGTGCGAAACACTCGGTTCCGGTATGACCGAACCATACGCAAGGGGTGAAGGGACTGATGGAGGCACTCGAGACACGCTGATCCGGTAAGGCTCAAGGTCATGCGGACCCATTGGCTATGAGTGAATCCCGAACTTCGTATCGAGTCGGCATCGATGTCGGCGGTACCTTCACGGATGTCACGGTTCTGGAGGAGGGCACCGGGCAAATCCGGGAGGTCCGCAAGGTGCCGTCCAATCCCGCGGCGCCTCTGGACGTGCTCGACGGCGTGTTGGCGGACCTGCGGGCCAGGTGGGGCGCCGATTCCTTGTCCTACCTGCTCCACGGCTCCACCCACGCGCTCAATACGGTGCTGGAGGAGAAGGGCGCCCGCACCGGGCTTCTCACCACCCGGGGGTTTCGCGACGTCTACGAGATCGCGCGCCAGTGGAAGGGCCACGAGGTCTTCAATATCTTCTATCCCGGGGCCACGCGTTTCGTGCCGCGCCGCCGTGTCGCGGAGGTCTCCGAGCGTCTCGACAAGTCCGGCGAAGTCATGGTGCCGCTGGATCTGGAAGCCGTCGACGAAGCCATGGCCGTACTCATGGAACAGGGCATCGACGCCTTGGCCATCGCCTTCCTGTTCTCCTATGTGAACCCCGCCCACGAGCGGCTGGCGGCGGAGCACATCCGCTCACGCTATCCGGACCTGTTCGTGTCGCAGTCGTCGGAGGTGAATCCGGTGTGGCGCGAGTACGAGCGCACCGCCACGACAGTGCTAAATGCTTATCTCGGCCCGCGCATGGAACAGTACTTCGCCGGCATGGAGGAGACCGTGCTGGGCCATTTCCCGGGGGCGCACGCCTTCCTGATGAAATCCAACGGCGGCATCGGCGCGCCCCGGGCCATGGCCCGGTTCCCGGTCCAGACGCTCATGTCCGGTCCGGTGGCGGGGGTGGTGGCAGCCAACGAGCTGGGCGCGCGCACCGGCGCCGCCAACCTCATCTCGCTGGACATCGGCGGCACCAGCAGCGACATGTCCCTGATACCGGGAAAGCCGCTCTTCCGCACGGAATGGCAGATCGGGCGCCACCCCGTGCGCGTGGATTCGGTGGAGGTGGAGAGCCTGGGGGCGGGCGGCGGCAGCCTTGCCCAGGTGCGCTACGGCAAGGTGCTTCAAGTCGGGCCGCAGAGTGCGGGAGCGGTTCCGGGGCCGGCCTGCTACATGCGCGGCGGCGACCAGCCGACGTTGACCGACGCCCTGGTGCAACTGCGCCATCTGAATCCGCGGGCGCTGCTGCAGGGCGAGATGCCCATCGACGCGAAACTGTCGGCCGAGGTCATCCGGCGCGGCGTGGCGGAGCCGCTGGGCATGTCCGAGGACGAGGCGGCCCTGGGGATCCTGCGGGTGCTGGTGGCCAACATCGTTTCCTCCATGCGCACCATCACCATCGAGCGGGGCTTCAACCCCGCGGACTTCGTCCTGGCACCGTTCGGCGGCATGGGGCCGACGCTGGCCACGGCGGTGGCCTCTTCCCTTGGCATCGGCCGTATCCTGATCCCCGAGGACCCGGGCAACTTCAGCGCCTTCGGCATGCTGCTTTCGGACCTGCGCTCCGACGCGGTGACGACCCGGGTGGTGGCGCTCACCCCGGATTCCCTCCAGGACGCAGTGGCGTCCCTTCGGGACCTCGAAGACGCGGTGCGGCGGGAGCTCGCCTCCCAGGGTCCGTCGGAGGACCAGATCCGTGTTGATTGGCTGCTGGACATGCGTTACCGTGAGCAGGCTTACGAGTTGACGGTCCCCATCGCCAAGGATCCCGCCAAGCTCAACATCGACGAGATCTGCGAACGGTTCGGCCAGGCCCACGAGCAGCGCTACGGCCACCGGGCGGACGACGAGGTGGTCGAGGTGGTCAATCTGCGAGCGTCGGCCTACGCCTCGTTGGGCAAGCCGGAGTTGTCGCGGGGCCCGGACGCCGGGACGCGGCAGCCGACCCCGGAGCGCCGCCGGGCGGTCATGTTCGACGGTGAGCACGACGTGCCGGTGTTTCGCCGGGACGATCTGGCCCCGGGCGCGGCATTGAGCGGCCCCGTCATCGTCGAGGAGAAGACCTCCACCACGGTGGTGGAGCCGGGCTGGGAGCTACGCGTCGACGGCGAGGGAAATCTGGACCTGACGAATGTTCCGCGGCCTCGATAGGTTTGGAGCCGGGCTGGAATCGCGTTGCGGGCATGGCGCGACGACGGTAGGGGCGGCCGGCGGTCGCCCTCGTGGCCGGCGACAGGATGACCCGGCGGACAAGTATGGTTAATTTGCGGGACAGACACTGAACGAAGCCTGAAGAGGCACGGAGGCATCACATGAAGATTCTGATTACGGGCGGCATGGGCGTAAATGGCGCGGTCACCGCGAGGCACCTGATCCGGGCGGGTCAGCGGCCGGTGCTGATGGACAACCGGATGGACACCTCGTTGATCTCGGACATCGAGAAGGACGTGGACCTGGTGATTGGCGACATCCTGGACCCCGAGGGCCTCGACAAGATCATCGTCGACCACGAGATCACCCACGTGGCCCACCTGGCGGCGCTGATGCCGATTCCGGCGGAAACCGATCCGGCCCTGGGCATCAAGGTCGGCGTCGACGGGACCCTGAACGTGCTCGAGATCGCACGGCACCGCAGCCTCGAACGGGTGGTGTTCACCAGCTCCAAGGCGGTCTACGGCGAGATCTTCGGGAAGCATGCGTATCCGGAGTACGTGCCGGTGAACGAGGAGCATCCTCAGAACCCGGCGGACCTCTACGGCACCATCAAGGTGTGCTGCGAGACCCTGTGCACCTACTACCAGAAGAAGTACGGGGTGAGCTCCGTGGTGCTGCGCTTCGGCTCCATCTACGGCTCCGGCAAGGAGGTGCGCCACGGCGCGCTGTCGCTCTACGGCCAGATGATCGAGAACGTCATGTCGGGGAAGGGCTTCACGGCCAGCGGCGGGGACCAGTCCAACGAGGCCCTCTACGTCGGCGACGTGGCCCGCTCCATCATCCTGGCGCTGGAGGTCAAGGACCCGGCCGAGCGCACCTTCAATATCGGCACCGGCGTGGGCGTCACGCTCCAGGACTTCAAGCGCATCCTCGGAGGGCTCTATCCGGACAGCAAGATCGAGGTCGGCTCCGGGCTGGAATTCCGTATGACCGAGAAGAAGAGCTACTGCATCTTCGACATCAGCAAGGCCACGGAGCACCTGGGCTTCACCCCGGCCTACGACCTCGAAGCCGGCATCAAGGACTACATCGCGACCATCGAGCGGCTGCGGCCGCGGTAGGGTCTACGCCGCCCCCTGCCGCTCCAGGATGTGGGTCATGTCCACCTTGGCGCCGGAGCGGCCGCAGGCGTCGACGAAGAGCTGGATGACGTCCTCGTCTTCGTCCTCGTGCTCGATCTGCCAGCCCCCCTGGTTCAAGGGGACATCGGACTGGATCGGGCCGGGCACCAGCTTGAACATGCGGCTGAGCATCTTGAGGGCCAGGTAGCGGGCGGGCTGGGGGCCGGAGTTGAAGTGCTGGTGGAACCAGCCCTCGGGGGGCACTACCAAAGAGCCGGGTTTCCAGATGAACTGCTGTTTCTCCTCGCCCTCGGGCCACATCAGCGAATAGCCTTCGCCGGAGAGGATCATCACGTGGGCGCCGGGCCCGTGGCGGTGGGCCTTTTTGTAGCGCCCCACCGGGAACTCGGAGACGTGGGCGCCCATGTGGCTCGCCACCAGCTCGAAGAAGACCGTCTTGCTGCCCTTGCCGCGTTCCTCCCAGGCGATGGGCTCGATGTTGGCCACGTCGGGGATGAAGTTGGTCTCCAGCACCCGGTCGTTGTAGAGGCGAGCGTGGCCGCGGAAGTCCTGGTCGTCGTCGAACCGGTCCCTGAAGGCGAAGGGATTGTTCATGACGAAGTCTTCGTTGTGGAAGATGTTGTAGACCAGCGGCGCGTTGGTCACGCCCAGCAGCTTGACCTCGCGGTCGCCGGAGCCGTTGAAGTGCTGGTAGGTGGCGTTC
>Ga0209020_1001539_pt1 | contig 22482 bp, 19 predicted proteins | sample PinacodermBB_FD_187298 | JGI IMG/M metagenome (GOLD analysis project Ga0209020, IMG submission 187298) | Host-associated microbial community of the marine sponge Aplysina aerophoba from Gulf of Piran - sponge pinacoderm, lysed by bead... | ecosystem: Host-associated > Porifera > Sponge >... | reverse complement strand
CTGCGGTAATCGGCAATCGTGAGGCAGTTTTCCACATGACCCCGATCTTATACGATGTCCGTATTGTTGTAAAGCTATTTGTGAGACACTACACTAGTGACATGGAGAGGCATCATCCAATCGACGGCCGGCAGCCCGCACCATGACGCTGATCCTTACCAACGAGGAGATCGAGAGCTGCTTCACCCTGGAGGAATGCTTCAGGGTGATGGAGCCCGCCTTCATCGACCTGGGCAACGGCGCCGCCGCGAATCTGCCGCGCCAGGACCTGCTGGTGCCCGGTCCCCTGGAGGACAGCTACCACGGCCTCAAGGCCGCCGGCGGCTCCATGCCGCGGTTCGGCGTGACCGCGGCGCGGCTGACCTCCGATATCGTGACCTGGCCGGAAGTGGACGGCCAGCGGCGCCGGGTCAAGGTGCCGCTGGCCATGGGCAACAAGTACGTGGGCCTGGTATTGCTCTTCAGCACAGCCACCGGCGAGCTGCTGGCCATCTTCCCCGACGGCTTGGTCCAGGCCATCCGCGTGGGTGTCACCAACGCCTTGTCGGCCAAGTACATGGCGCGGCCGGAATCGTCGGTGCTGGGGATCTACGGCTCCGGTTGGCAGGCCCGGTCCGGCCTGCTGGCCATGTGCGCGGCCATGCCCATCCGGGAAGTGCGGGTCTACAGCCCCACCGAGCAGCACCGCAGAGCCTTCGCCCGTGAAATGGACGGCCGAGTGGAGGCCGACGTGCGGGCCGTGGACGTTCCCGAGCACGCGGCCCACGGCGCCGACATCGTCCTCATGACCACCAACGCGCTGGTGCCGTTCTTTCCGGAGGACTGGATTCACGAGGGCATGCACATCGCCACCGTCCGCTCAAGCGAGATGGCTCTGGACGCGCTGCTGCGTTGTGACCGGCTGGTGGTTTCGAGCCGGGAAGCGGCCCGGCTGGTGACGCTGCCAGGGGAGGAAGAGCGAATTCCGGAGGCTGGCGAGGGGGACTACCGTCGCGAGGAGCTAAGCGGCACCGAAGCCGACTGGAGCCGCAAGCCGGAGTTGGGAGAGGTCATGGCGGGAAAAGTCGCGGGCAGGGAAGGCGAGGCGGAGGTGACCTGTATGCTCAACTACGTCGGGCTCGGCCTTCAGTTCGCCGCCGCCGGAGCGCGAATCTACGAGTTGGCCAGGGAACGCAGCCTCGGCAGGGACCTGCCCACCGAATGGTTCTCGCAAGACCTTCACTCGTAAACGCGACCCACGGAGCGCCCGCCGTGAGATGTCGCACCACGCGTGGCCAACGCCCCTACGGGAAGAAAAGCAGCTTCACCAGCAACGCGATAATGGCCGGTTCGAAAGTGAAGACTGCCAGCTTGAGCACGGCAACATTCTTGTCGAGCCTGGCGATGTCTTCCCTCGTGGTCTTCTCCAGCCTGGCGAACTCTTTCTTGGTAGACAACTCCAGCCTGGCGAACTCTTCCTTGGTAGACAACTCCTGCTTGGCGAACTCTTCCTTGGTAGACGACTCCTGCCTGGCGAACTCTTCCTTGGTGGACAACTCCACCCTGGCGAACTCTTCCTTGGTAGACGACTCCAGCCTGGCGAACTCTTCCTTGGTGGACAACTCCACCCTGGCGAACTCTTCCTTGGTGGACAACTCCAGCCTGGCGAACTCTTCCTTGGTAGACAACTCCTGCTTGGCGAACTCTTCCTTGGTAGACGACTCCTGCCTGGCGAACTCTTCCTTGGTAGACAACTCCAAGTTGGCGATGTCCGACTTGGCGCCATGCTCAAGCCTGGCAACACTTTGCTCCAAACCGGAGATGTCCTCTTTGGTAGCCAGGCGCTCCGCGTGGGGGATCGCCGCCGCTGCCGCCTTGGCCTTCTCCTTGGAGGCTCCCGCTTCAATCAGCGCCTCGTAGACTTCTAGAACAATCACGGTCATGGCTCCGTCCCGGCCAACTCCAGCCATTGTAGTTCGCTTATTCAAAAACACAACCTCGATGTGGGACAGAATCCGAGCACGACGGATGGCACTGCCCTCATGGTCATGAATCGGCACTCTCGTACCGTTCCTTAGCCCAAGGGCTTACGGAGTCAGCAGGATCTTGCCGGTGGTCTTTCGGGACGCCAACAGGCGATGGGCCTCGGCGGCTTGGGTCAGCGAGAGAGTGCGGCCGATGCGTACGGAGAGTTTTCCGGACTCGATCCATCGAAGCACGTCTCCGCCGCGGGCGAGGATCTCGGCGCGGTCGGTGGTGTGATGGGTGAGGCTCGGGCGGCTGAGGGAGAGGGACCCCTTCGCGTTGAGCACGGCGGTGTCGAAGGGCGGCACGGCGCCGCTGGACTGGCCGTAGATCACCATGCAGCCGCGCGGCGCAAGAGCGTCGAGGCTCTTCTCGAAGGTGCTCTTTCCAACCGAATCGTAGACGACGTGGACACCGCGTCCATCGGTGAGCCGGCGCGCCTCGGCGGCGAAGTCCTCACGGGTGTAGTCGATGACCGCGTCGGCGCCCGCTTCCTCGGCGATGCGTGCCTTTTCCAGCGTCGACACGGTGCCGAACACCCGCGCGCCGCGCATCTTCGCCATCTGCACCAGCAGCAGCCCGGTGCCGCCGGCGGCGGCGTGGACGAGCACCGTGTTCCCGGCATCCACCGGATAAGTGTCGTGGATGAGGTAGTGGGCGGTCATGCCCTGGAGCATGGCCGCGGCCGCCGATTGCAGACCCACGGTCTCGGGTACCCGCACCAGGTGGCGTTCCGGCACCGAGGCCAGCTCGGCGTAGGAGCCGTGGCCGTTGGAGATGCCGTAGGCGACCCGGTCGCCGACCCGGACTTCGGAGACCTCCGGGCCGACGGCGACCACGGCGCCGGCGCCCTCGGCTCCGGGGATGTAAGGCAGCGCGCGGCCGTGATGGCCGCCCCAGTGGAAACCGGAGCGGTAGTAGATGTCCAGGTAGTTGACGCCGGCGGCCGCGACCTTCACCAGCGCCTCGCCCGGCCCGGGCTCCGGCGTCTCCACCTCCTCGTAGCGGAGCACCTCCGGACCGCCCAGCTCGTGCACCCGGACGGCCCTCATCGCGAACCGGGGAATCTGTATGAACCGCCGGACGGAGCGCAGTCCCGGCGCCCGTCCTTCCCTTTCGCGGCCCGGCGGTGCGCGGGCAGCTTCCAGGAAACCATGCGCGTGCGCGTCGTCGCCATCAGTCCAACAGCGCCACCACCCGCGCCGGAGCGGATTCGGTCTTCCACTTGACCGGGAGCGCAATGATCCGAGCGGTGGGGCCGATCTGGTCCAGGTTGATGAGGTTCTCGATCTGGCAGGTGACCTTTGGAAGAATCGTGCGGTGCACGGTCATGCCGCTGCCCAGGATCTCGTCGGCCTGCTGGTAGTCGGCGCCCTTCTCCTCCTGGGCGAAGTCGTAGCCGATGACCGCGGGCTGCTTGTCCACCACCCACTGGGCCGCCTCGCGGGAGAGGAAGGGCGAGTCGTTCCACCAGGACGGATCGGTGGTCCGGTGCCCCTTGGGCCAGTCGGTGCGCAGCAGCAGGATGCCGCCGGGCTCGATCTTCACTCCCTGCTCCGCCAGCGCCGCCTCGGCCCGCTCCATGTCCTCCGGCGTGATGCGCGCGCCGGGCTGACAGCGGAACGACAGGTCCAGCACCACCGCCGTGCCGATCAACGGCTCCAGCGGAAGCTGCTCCACCGACGGCTTGTCGCGGAAGAAGTGGTGCGGGGAGTCGATGTGAGTGCCCGCGTGAACGGTGAGCTCCACGAGATTGGAGACGAACCCCTTGTCCTCCCAGTCGATGATGGGTTTGATCTTGAAGTAGGTCTCGTCCGGCGCGAACGGAGCCGAATCGCATTCCTCCACGGTCATGCTGAGATCGACGATGCGCATGAAAACGGTTCCTTTCCCCAAGACAAACGGTCCGCGTCCTTATATCATTGCACCGCGTCCGAAAGTCAACGCGCCGTGCCGCGTCCGGAACCCCGCCGGGCCGAGTCGCGGCAACACACATCGAAGGAGGCGACACCATGATCTACGAAGTGAGGGTGCAGACGGTGGATCCCGACAAGCGCAGCGAATACGTGAAGGCCTACAAGGAAGCCATCCAGTCCAGCAAGGAAGCCGGATGCCATGGCGGATACATCATGTGCAGCGACGACGAGCCTTCCAGGGTCATGGTCCTGCTCCACTGGGAGACACGCGAGCACCACGAGCGCTGGCGCGGCACGCCGCCCCACGTGAAGTTCAGGCAGACCATCGATCCCTGGCAGACCCAGCCCAGCGTCGGCGACTACTACGTCGCCGAGACCATCTGACGAATTTCCGGCGAGGTGCATCATGGACGTCGATCCGATCCGCTACGAGATGTTTCTCCATCGCCTGTGGGCGGTGGGCGAGGAGGGGCGCTCCACCCTCCAGCGCGTCACCGCCTCGCCCATCGTGGCCCAGGGCGGCGAGGTCATGAGTTCGTTCTACGACGCCGAGGGCAAGATGGTGCTGGCCTGCTCCGGCCATCTGCGGTTCGCCGCCGCCACCTCGGACGCCATCAAGTACCTCATCGACTGGTACGGCGAGTCGCCGGGTTTCCACGACGGCGACCAGCTCTTCTTCAACGATCCTTACGTGGCCGGGTCCCACACCTACGACATGATGGTGATCAAACCCATCTTTTTGGACGGGCGCCTGATCGCCTGGATCGCCACCAGCACCCACACCGCCGACACCGGCGGGGTGCTGCGGGGCGCGGCCCTGGAAATCTTCCACGAGGGCATCCGCATCCTCGGAGTCAAGGTGGTGGAGCGGGGCGAGTTCCGCGAGGACGTGTTCCGCACGCTGACCGAGCAGTGCCGCGATCCCCAGTACGTGGGGCTGGACATCAAGGCCATGATTGCCGGCAACAACGTGTGCGCCTCGCGCTACCTGAGCCTGGTGGACAAGTTCGGCCTGGAGTTCATCGAGGCAGCGGGCGAGAAGACCCTGGCGGACGCCGAGGAGATGGCCCGCGCCAAACTGCGCTCCCTGCCCGACGGAGTGTGGCGCTCCCGGGTCTATTACTCCGCGCGCGAAGCCGACCAGACCGACGCCGACATCATCGCCGTCATCTGCGCCGTCACCAAGAAGGGCGACACGCTGGACATCGACCTCGACGGCACCAGCCCGCAGACCTCGGGCGACACCAACTCGACCCTTCCGAGCACGGTGGCGCACCTCAACATCGCGCTCACCAACCAGCTCTTCTGGGACATCCCGTGGAACGACGGCAAGCTGGCGCCCATCCGCATGACGGTGCCCGAGGGCTCCGTGCTGAACTGCACCTTCCCGGCGGCCTGCGGGCTGGCGCCCATGATCGGCGGCATGTTCGTGGCCGCGGTGAGCGAGTGCCTGGCCAAGATGCTCTACGCCGCCGAACGGCGAGAGGACGTCAACGCCGGCTGGTTCGGAGCCTGGTACTCCGGCGGCCCGGGGTTCATGTACGGCGGCCACAACCGCGAAGGGCTGGCCAACGCCCAGGGGCTCTACGACGTGCACGGCGGCGGCCTCGGCGCCCGGCCCGACCGGGACGGCGTGAACACCGGCGGCCACATGAACATTCCCTCCGGCGGCATCTCCGACATCGAGCGCATCGAGATGCAGTACCCGTTCATCTACTTGGCGCGAAGGCACGTGAAGGACGGCTCGGGCTTCGGCAAGCAGCGCGGCGGCTACGGCAGCGAGCGGCTGCTGTTCGTCTACGGCTCCACCGACGTGACGGCCAACTACCGTCCCTACGGCGCGGTGCCCAACGGCTTCGGCCTGTTCGGCGGCTTTCCCGCGGGCTTCGGCGGCAACCGCGCACTCTACCGCACCGACGACCTGCTGCGGCGCCTGCGCGAGGGCGCCTATCCCACCGGCGCGGACGAGCTGCGGGACCTCGACTGGTGCCGGCTCGACCTGCCCGAGGGCTTCCGTCCGCGCGTAGCCATCCCCGAGATGACCTTCATCACGGACGTGACCCAGAGCGGCGGCGGCTTCGGCGACCCGCTGGAGCGAGACCCCGCTCAGGTGGAGCAGGACGTCCGGACGGGCCGCACGAGTCTCGAGGTCGCCGACCGGATCTACGGGGTCCGGATCGACGGCGACGGCAGTGCGGACGCCGCCGCCACCGAGGAGCGGCGCAAGGAGCTTCGGGCTCGGCGTCTGGCGGAGACATCCAGCGCCGCGGCCAACGGCGGAGCCGGTGACGGCGGCGATACCGGGCCGGCAGCGGATTCCGGGCTCGGTCAGGACGACGACGAGGGCGACGGCGCGGTCCTCCTCCATGTCCACGAGTACCTCGATCTCGCGCGGGCCGGCGGCCGGCTGGTGGTGCGATGCCGCAAGTGCGCGCACGTGTTCTGCGCCGGCGGGGAGAACTACAAGACCGGCGCCGTCGAGATCACCATGGACCTCGAGGAACTGGCCGGCGCGCGCGTTCCCTCCGGCGAGCCCTACCGCGGCGTGTTGCTGGGCTACGTCTGCCCCGGATGCGCCACGCTGCTCCAGGTGGACGTCTTCTGCCCCACACGGGACGACGAGAGGCCCCTCTGGGACATCCAGCTCGATTGTTCGGGGCTGAGGTAGGGGTTGTGCCCGGCAGGCCGAAAGGAAATTGCAAAGAACGGGGCTCCTGTGATAACCCCGGCGGGTGCGAGTGGGTCTGTGACACACGCTCGATGCGCGAAGGTGCGTAACTCGGTTTTGGCAAGTTTGCCAGGGAGGTAAACCATGCGGAGAAGAACGAGTTTGCGGAAGTCGTTTGCAATGGCCGGCGCGAGCATGGCGGCGATGCTTCTATGCCTGTTGATCGGCACGACCGCCGGGGCTCAGAACCTGCCGGGCAAGATCACGTGGATCGTTCCCTTCGGACTGGGGGGCGGCACCGGGACGTCGGCGCTGCTGCTGGCGCCAAAGCTGCAGGCGAAGCTCGCGGGCAACGGCGTCAAGGAAGTCAAGGTGGTGAGCCTGCCGGGGGCAGGCGGGACGGTGGGGACGAAGCGGCTCTTCGGCTCGCCGGCGGACGGGAGCGTCATCGGCAGCATGCTGCCGGCGGGCGGACTGGCGCAATCGGCGACACGGGACGTGGGCTTCGACCTCTCCAAGTTCACCTACCTGGCGAAGATCACCACCGCTCCGCGTTTCCTGTTCGTTAAAGGGGACTCCCCCATCAAGTCGCTCGACGACCTTATCGCGGAAGGAAAGAAGCGGCCCTTGAAGTTCGCCTCGGCGGGCGCGGCGTCGGCCGGGTCCTTCGTGCTGGCCAACCTCATCGACAAGACCGGCATCCAGGTGAAGGACGTCACCGGGTACAAGAGCGGCCGCTCGCTGGTAGTGGCGGTGGCGCGCGGCGACGTGGACACGACCATCAAGACCACCGGCGGCGTGATCACCTTCATCAAGTCCGGCGAGGTCCGGGGCCTCGTGCAGCTCTCCTCGGAGAAGGACAAGGATCCGTTCTTCCCGGACGTGCCTTCGGCCGAAGCCCTCGGACGCAAGGACCTCATGGCCGGCGGCATCCTGTACATCCTCGTGGCCGCGCCGCCTAACGTGCCGCAGGCCGTCGCGGACGTGCTGCGCAACGCCGTGCACCAGGTCATCATGGAGTCCAAGGCCGAGCTCGAGAGCAAAGCCCAGGTCATCCACTCCCCCGCCACCGGGGAAGAAACGGCCGGTCTCGTGAACAACCTGATCAAGGACTACGCGAACCTGATCGCCCTCTACAAGGCGCAGCAGAAGAAGTAGGCTCGAAACAGGCTTGAAGCCTCCTGCCACACCGTCCGGCCCGGATGATCGGCGGATTGTCCTTTCCGAGCATCCGGGCCGGTCCTGGTGGCGTGCCCACCCGTGTGGCGCACCACGCCAAGCCGCGCGTTCACGCACGTCGCGGCCGACGCGCTGAAAGAGTTGCTCCGTGATTGAGGCCATCGGCGAAGCGCTGGTTAACGTTTTCGGGTTTCCCAACGTCCTGGTGGTGCTCCTCGGCGTCACGGTGAGCATGCTCTTCGGCGCCCTGCCCGGTCTCGGCGGCATCGTCATCCTGACGCTGTCGCTGCCCATCATCATGGCGATGGAGACGAAGCTGGCCATGATGGTCTTCGCCGCGTCCATCGGCGGCATCACCTTCGGCGGCTCCATCTCCGCCATCCTGCTCAACGTCCCCGGCACCGTCGCCAACATCGCCACGGTCTTCGACGGGCACCCGCTGGCCCGGCAGGGCCGCGCCGGCTACGCCCTGGCCATCTCCGCGACGGCGTCCGCCCTGGGCTCGGTGTTCGGCTACCTGATCTTCCTGCTGCTGCTGCCGGTGGTGCGCTCCGTCGTGTTTTCCTTCGGCCCGCCGGAGTTCTTTCTCATGGCCCTGCTGGGAATCAGCCTGATCGCGTCACTGACCCAGAGCGAACCGATCAAGGGGCTCATCTCCGCGGGGCTGGGATTCCTGGTGGCCTTCATCGGGTACTCTCCCATCACGGGCGACATGCGCTTCACCTTCGACCTGCTCTACCTGTGGGACGGGGTCCACACCGGGGTCATCGCCATCGGCATCTTCGCCGTCTCCGAGATGTTCTTCCTGGCGGTCAAGGGAGAGGAGCTGGTGCAACAGGGCGACGTGGAGCGCCCCACGACGCAGGATGTCCTCGAGGGCATCCGCTTCGTGTTCTCCAACTTCTTCCTGCTGATCCGGAGCGCCACCATCGGCTGCGTGGTCGGGATCATTCCCGGCGTGGGGGCCAACGTAGCGGCGTTCCTGTCGTACGCCCAGGGCCAAGCCACTTCGCCGAACCGCGCCAACTTCGGCCGCGGCGCGCCCGAGGGCGTGCTCGCGCCGGAAGCCGCCAACGACGCCAAGGACGGCGGCGCGCTGCTGCCCACCGTGGCCTTCGGCATTCCCGGGAGCGCGCCCCACGCCATCCTGCTGGTGGGGCTGCTGCTGCTCGGACTGAACCCGGGCAAGGAACTGCTGACCACGCACCAGGCCACCGTCTTCACCCTGGTGCTTGCGCTGATCGCCGCCAACGTGTGGACCTCCATCCTGGGGCTCCTCTTCGCCAACCAGCTCGTCAAGATCACGCGGATCCGGGTCACGCTCATCATCCCCATCGTCCTGGTCATCAGCTTCGTCGGCGCCTTCGTGCTGCGCAACAATCTCCTGGACGCGTTCGCCGTGCTCGTGTTCGGCTTCATCGGCTACGGCATGAAGAAGTACAACTACTCCTTCATCACCTTCATCCTCGCCTACGTGCTCGGGGAGATCGCCGAGGTGTCGCTGTTCCAGACGCTGCTCATCTCGGACACGGGCTTCCTGATCTTCGTCACCCGTCCGATCTCGCTGGTGCTGACCCTGCTCATCCTGGCGGCCCTGGCCCTCCCGCTGGTGACGCCGCTCAAACGCGCATGGCAACGGCGTCAATTGCCGGACGCGCCTTAGCGGACGGTCGAGAACGCCCGGGCTCATGCTCTTCTACGCCGACCTGCACGTCCACTCCCGCTTCTCCCGCGCCACCAGCCGCAACTGCGACCTCAAGCACCTGGCCATCTGGGCGCGCAAGAAGGGCATCGGCGTCGTCGGCACCGGCGACTTCACCCATCCGGCGTGGCGCGCGGAGTTGAAGGAACAGCTCGTGCCGGCGGAGCCCGGGCTGTTCCGCCTGCGTCCCGACCTGGAGAGGGCGGTGGAGGCGGAGCTTCCACCGGCCTGCGCCGGCAGCCTCAACCCGGTGCGCTTCATGCTGTCGGTGGAGATCTCCACCATCTACAAAAAGGGCGACAAGACCCGGAAGATCCACCACCTGGTCTACGCGCCGGAGTTCGACGCCGTGGACCGGCTGGTGGCCGCCCTGACCCGCATCGGCAACCTCCACTCGGACGGACGGCCGATCCTGGGACTGGATTCGCGCCATCTGCTGGAGATGACCCTGGAGTCCGGGCCCGGTTCGTACCTCGTGCCCGCCCACGTGTGGACGCCGTGGTTCGCCGCCCTGGGCTCCAAGTCCGGCTTCGACGCCGTCGACGACTGCTACGGCGACCTGGCACCGCACATCTTCGCGGTGGAGACGGGGCTCTCGTCCGATCCGCCCATGAACTGGCGGGTGTCATCCCTGGACCGCTTCCGGCTGATGTCCAACTCCGACGCCCACTCCCCCGAGAAACTCGGACGGGAGGTGTGCGTGTTCGACACCGGGCTGGACTACTTCGCCCTGCGCCGGGCGCTGGAGACCGGCGAGGGGTACGGCGGCACCCTGGAGTTCTTCCCCGAGGAGGGCAAGTACCACCTGGACGGCCACAGGAACTGCAACGTGCGCCTGGAGCCGGACGAGACGCGCCGGCACCAAGGCCGCTGCCCGTCCTGCGGCAAGCCCCTCACCGTGGGAGTCATGCACCGGGTCGAGGACCTGGCGGACCGGGAGGTCGACGCCGCGCCGCCCGCCACCGCCGGCGACACCCAGGGCCTGATCCCGCTGCCGGAGATCCTGGGGGAGATCCTTCAGGTCGGCCCCAAGAGCAAGCGCGTGGCCATGGACTACGAGAGCCTGCTGGCGCGGCTGGGACCCGAGCTGCAACTGTTGAACAGCGTGCCGCTGGAGGACATCAGCCCAGTGGCTCCATCGCCGGTGGCCGAGGCCGTGGCGCGCCTGCGCCGGCGCGAGGTGATCCGCGATGCCGGCTACGACGGCGTGTACGGCACCATCCGCCTGTTCCGGGCCGTCGAGTTGGCGAAACGCAGCCGCGGGGCGGCGCTGTTCGAGCAGAACACCGCGGGCAGCAAACAACCGGCTGGCGATAGCGGCCCCGCGCGCTCGGCGCAAGACAACGCCGCCGCTACCGTCGAGACGGCACGGGAACCCGACTCGACCGCCCCGGCATCTCCGGACCCACGGCCGTTCTCCACTGGTTCCGAACCGACGTCCCAACCACCAGGCCTGCACGGGAACAATGCCTCATTGGGCCAACTGGCGCTCCCGGTGAACCTCTTCCCGGGCAACCGCGACCTCCTGGCCGGGCTGGACGCGGAACAGCGCGCCGCCGCGGAGCTTCTCGACGGCCCGCTGCTCATCGTCGCCGGCCCCGGTTCGGGGAAGACCCGCACCCTGACCCATCGGCTCGCTCATCTCGTCGCGAGCCGGGACGTGCCGCCGTCAGGTTGTCTGGCCGTGACCTTCACGCGCCGAGCGGCCGACGAGATGCGCAACCGCCTGCGGGTGCTCCTGCCGGACACCTGGGCGGCGATACCCCTCCACACGTTTCACTCCCTCGGCCTCGCCCTTCTCCGGGAACACTGGAACGCCGCCGGGCTGCAGCGCGGCTTCCGGGTGGCGTCCGAGGTTGAGCGACTGCAGCTTCTGCGGGATACACTGTCCGTCTCCGAGCGCCAGGCCCGCACGCACCTGTCGGCCATCTCCCACGCCAAACGGACACGGACGCCCGCCGGCGACAAGCTCGCGCAGGCCTGGGAGGCGTACCGGCAGGCCATGGAAACGCGCAACTGGTGCGACTTCGACGATCTCATCATCCGCGCCGCCGACACCCTGGAAGACCATCCCGACGTCCGTAGCCAGGTTCGGCTGCGGTATCCCTGGGTGTGCATCGACGAGTACCAGGACGTGGACGAGCAGCAGGCGCGCCTGATCAAGCAACTGGTGCCGTCCGACGGCAACCTCTGCGCCATCGGCGACCCCGACCAAGCCATCTACGGCTTCCGCGGGGCGGACGTGCGCTTCTTCACACGGTTTCCCGAGGACTTCCCGAGCGCCCAAGTGGTGCGCCTCGACCGCAACTACCGCTCCGACCGCAACATCGTGACGCTGTCCTCCCAGGTGATGGGCTCCACCTCCTCCGCGGGACCGTCCATCCCCGTGCTTGACGACGCGCCCAACCTCGTCACCCTCCACGAAGCGCCGAGCGAGAAGGCCGAAGCGGAGTTCGTCGTCCAGTCCCTGGAGGAGGCCCTGGGCGGCCACAGCTTCTTCTCCCTCGACAGCGGCCGCTCCACCGAGGCCCAAGGCCATGATTTTTCGTTCTCGGACTTCGCCGTGCTCTACCGCACCGAGGCCCAGGCCGCGGCGCTGACCGAAGCCCTCGCGCGCTCCGGCATGCCCTTCCAGCAACGCTCCCACAACCCGCTGTCGGAGCATCCCGGCGTCGCCGCCCTCGTGGAAGCACTGGAGAACGACCCCGCTCCCGGCGCGGGCAGCGTGCGGGAGCGACTCGAGCGCGCCCACCGCGCCGCCCAACCACCAGCCGCCGACACGCTGGAGGCCCTGGAGTTGCTGCGCCCCCTGACCGACGCTTGCGGCGAAGACCTGGACCGGTTCCTTTCCGAACTGGCCCTCGGCACTCAGGTCGACACCTGGGACCCCCGCGCCGACCGTATCTCGCTGCTCACCCTCCACGCCGCCAAGGGCCTGGAATTCCCGGTCGTCTTCATCGTCGGTTGCGAGCACGGCCTGCTCCCCCTGACCTGGGGCAAACCCGAGCCCGAAGACCCCGCCGAGGAGCGCCGCCTTTTCTACGTCGGCGTCACCCGCGCAAAGACCCGGCTCTTCCTGTGCCGCGCCCGCAAGCGGCGCTGGCGCGGCAAGGTCCGCGAGATGCCCCCGTCTCCCTACCTCGCCGACATCGAGGAACGGCTCCTGGAACAAACGCGCTCTCGGCCTTCCATTACCCGTGCGCGGAAGCGGGATGACCAGTTGGATCTGTTCTCGTAGGACTTGAGTGTCCGGCTTCAGGGGAGCGGCTCAAGATCGAACAACCGCACGTCTTTCGTTCAGGTAATTCGCGCGATCAAGGGAGGTTGCGTCCGTTGGGGTTGACTCTGTTCCGTGTTCTGGAAAAATGAGTGGGTAGATGGACAACGGGTCCAACGAGGCATCAGGAGAAGATTGCTTCGGGACTTTGAAGCTCGGCGACCGGGGCGAGCCGAGTCCGAACACTAACAAGGAGACGCCATGTATGCACTGAGACTGGCACTGGTCGGTTTATTGGCCGTATCCCTGTCCGGCTGTCTGAGCGGGGCTGGTGAGAAGGAAGGCGCGGGCACGCTGCTGGGCGCGGTGGCCGGCGGCATCGCTGGCGCTCAACTCGGCAAGGGAGAGGGACAGCTCATAGCCACGGGAATCGGCACGCTTCTCGGGGCCGCCATCGGTAACGAAATCGGCAAGTCCCTCGACCGCGCGGACCAGCTCGCCCTGGAACGGGCAACGCACAGTTCGCTGGAGACGGCTCCCGTGGGCCGGACCACCACCTGGAAGAACCCCGACTCGGGCAACCAGGGCACCATCACGCCGCGCAAGACCTTCAAGCGCAACGACGGCACCTACTGCCGCGAGTTCACCCAGACCATCACCATCGGCGGCAAGACCGAAGAAGCCTTCGGCACCGCGTGCCGCCAGCCCGATGGCACCTGGAAGCTGATTTCGGCGTAGACGCCCACACCAGTTCGAGACACTCATTCCGGTGGCAAGGACGCTGAAGGGGCGCCCTTGCCACCGCTAATCTTCCGCCACTGGCGTGGAAACGCCAGCGCCCATCACGTGTGTCGAGGCATGACCTTCAAGTGCCGTTTATCCACGTCCGGAACGGCATCCGTATGAACCAGAACGGACAGAATTGCATAGTGAGGCATACTTGGAGCATCCAACAACGCCCTCCGTTGACCTCTACATGCGCAGGGAAGTACGGCAACATGATCCCTTCGACTACCGTGCGCCGACGCTTCGACTTTGCTAAAGGACGGCTACCATGCAGCGGCGCTTGAGACGTGATCATGCCACCGCCCATCCCGCGCAAGATTTACCATATCGTCCACGTGGACCGATTGCCCTCGATAGTGGCTGACGGCAGCCTCTGGTGCGATGCGGAAATAGCTCGTCGGTCTAGAGTCAGCGCCGACATAGGTACCACCATTGGAATGAACAGTATCAAGGAACGGCGACTGACAGAACGCATGCTCAACAGCCATCCGGGTCTTTACGTTGGCGAGTGCGTGCCCTTCTACTTCTGTCCGCGTTCCGTCATGCTCTACGTGATTTATTGTGCCAACCACGACGAGCTCTCTTATCGTGGTGGGCAAGGACCCATCTTGCATCTCGAAGCCGATCTGTACGAGACTATTCGCTGGGCTGAGGCGCATCAGCGTAGATGGAGCTTCACTCTATCAAACGCGGCCGCTGCCTACTCAGAGGATTTCTCCAACTTGGCACAGCTAGGCAATATTGACTGGGAAGCTGTCCAGACCAATCACTGGTCAGGTAGGGGGATTCCTTCAACGGTGAAAGAAAGCAAGCAGGCCGAGTTCCTCGTGGAGTGCTCGTTCCCGTGGGAGCTTGTTAGCCGCATTGGTGTAATGTCGCCGGAGACATATGGAACAGCGAGAAGAGCCCTAAGCGACACGAAACACCAACCACACCTTGAGATAATCCCGGGATGGTACTACTGACATGCGGGAGGGATCGATGCTCGAATACAAGACGGGCAACATTCTCGCCGAAGACACCGACGCCTTGGTCAACACGGTGAACTGCGTAGGAGTGATGGGACGCGGCATCGCGCTCCAATTCAAGAATGCGTTCCCTGACAACTTCAGGGCCTACGCCGATGCCTGCAAGCGACGAGAGGTGGAACCGGGACGCATGTTCGTGTTCGAGACGCGCCAACTCACCAACCCACGCTACATCATCAACTTTCCAACAAAGCGCCACTGGCGTGGCAAGAGCCGAGTAGAGGACATCGACGCAGGGCTGAAGGCGTTAAAGGAAACGATCGTGGGAAAAGGCATACACTCCGTTGCCATTCCTCCGCTTGGCAGCGGGCTGGGTGGACTTAATTGGAGTGAGGTGCGTTCAAGGATCGAGAAAGCCCTGGGAGACCTCTATGACCTGCACATCGTTGTCTTCGAGCCCGGCGGTGCCCCCGAGACAGACAAAGGCATCAAGCGGCGGTCGACACCGAAAATGACACTTGGACGCGCCGCCCTTGTGGGGCTGATGGACCGATATCTCAGGGGCCTGCTTGACCCATTCGTCACGTTGCTCGAGGTGCACAAGCTGATGTACTTCATGAAAGTAAGTGGCGAGCCAATCCTGGACAAGCTGCGCGTGGTGAAGGGTCCCTATGGCCCTTACGCGGAGAACCTGACGCATGTGCTTCGCGACATCGAAGGTTATCTGATCTCTGGTTACCACGACGGAGGAGACGCCCCCGACAAACAACTCGAACTGGTACCGGGAGCAGTCAGCGACGCCAACGCTTTCCTGGAGAAGCACCCTGCGACCCATCGTCGGTTCGACCGGGTCGTTGAACTGGTCGAAGGTTTCGAGTCCTCGTTCGGTCTGGAGCTTCTCGCGACGGTGCATTGGGTGATTGCGGAGGAATCGAGCCAAAACCTCGACGAGGTCACTTCACGCGTCTATGACTGGGGTGACCGCAAACGACGATTCTCGGCCCGTCAGATCCGCTTGGCCGCCGACGTCCTGGAGAAAAGGGGTTGGATAGAGCCACTCGCACCGCAGCCCCGGTCATGACCACGGTTGCGCGACCGACTCACAGTCCCATCGCCTTCCACACCACCCCCTCGTGCAGGGGCGCGCCCATTATCACGATGAAGACGAAGTAGACGAACGCCCACGTCACGGCGGTGATGGAGAGGGTGATGAGCCAGCGCTCGGAGGAGCGCAGGCGCATGAACAGGATCATGAAAAGGGGGATGGCGGCGAGGTAGCCGATGAAGTAGATCAGCGCCACGAGGAGCAGGAGCCAGGAGGCGAAGCTGAGCTCGCGGCGGAAGACGTTGCCGGGGGGACGGGTTTCCTCGGAGGGTTCGGCGGCGCGGCCGGCATCGATGCCGAAGAGGTCGTATTCCTGGAAGAAGCTGAAGCGCCGGCCGACGGCCGGGATGGCGTCGATCAGGAACTGGAACAGGGTCAGCAGCAGCGTCGGGACGGCGATGATGAGCGGCACCAGGCGGGCGCGCGGCTGGTAGTCCAGGGCCAGGATGAGAAAGCCGAGCACGACGACGAAGACGCCGAGGGTGAACAGGGTGCGGTCGTTGAACTTCACGAGTGCTCCTACTCGGGATGCCGGTGACGCGGCGGCGCTCAGGCTTCCCGCTGCCCCAGATGCATCGACAGACCGCCCTGGCGAACGTGGACCTGCCTCAGTTCACGGGCGCCGGCGAGTTGTTTCATCAACGCGGACACCGGCCGGCCGGCGTCGAGGAATTCCCTGGGCGCGCCGGCATCCAGCATGGCCTTGACGGATTCCGTGCCGACGATGACCCGGAGGACCATTTCCTCATCCGAGACGCCGGCGCCGCCGAATTTCTTCCGGACCTCGTCCAGCGTGGGCTCGGGCCGGACCCAGGACCTCCATTCCCGCGCCCGCGGGCGGCTCAGAATCCTGTCCTTCACCTCCGGGTCCATGAGGCGCGCGCCCTCCTCTCCCCAATACCCCAACGCGTACTGAATGCTCTGGTCGGTGACCTCCTTGTAGCGCTCGCCCACCATGACGTTGACCGCCGCCTGTGTGCCGACGAACTGGGCCAGGGGCGTCACCATGATGGGGTAGCCGTACTCCTCGCGCACCCGCCCGGCCTCCTCCAGGGTCTCTTCCAGCCGGTCGCCCATGCCCACGGTGCCGAGCTGGTAGCGCAAGTTGGAGATCATGCCGCCGGGCACCTGATGGAGGTACTGGGCGTGGTCGTACTCGCGCGGCGAGCCGAAGGGAAAGTTCTCCTGCCGGGCCACGCGGGTGAAGTGTTCCTCCACGGGCTTGATTGCCTCCAGGTCCACCCGCGGCGTCAACCCCATGGCCTGGGCGTTGGCCGCGACGTTGAAGATGGAGGGTTGGGCGGAGCCGTTGGACAGGGGCGGTATGGACGTGTGCAGCGTCTTGACCCCCAGCTTCAGGGCTTCGACGTAGTTCAGCGGCGCAAGGCCGTTGTTGCAGTGGGCGTGGAATTCGAGCGGGATGTCGCCGACGTTGGCCATGACCAACTGGAGCATCTCGCGGGTGCGGTCCGGCGTCAGCAGCCCGCCGACGTCCTTGAAGCAGATCCGGTACGGCCGCAGCGCCGCAAGCTCCCGCACCTTGCTCTCGTAGTATTCGTTGGTGTGCTTGGGCGAGACCGAGTAAATGACGTTGGCCACCACCTCCATGCCCATCTTCCCCAGGGTCTCGATCTCCTTGGCAAGCACGGTGTAGTCGTTCCACGGGTTGGACGAGCGCGTGAGGGTGATGCCGTGGGCGATGACTCGTTCCAGCACGAGCCGGATCACGCACGCGGGAATGGGCTCGAACCCGGAACCGAGGCCGCCATGGTAACGCAACCGGGTCCTGGAGAATTCCTTGACCCCCAACCGGACCCAGTCCCAGGGGTTCTCCTTGAGCTCGCGCACCTGCTTGATGATGCTGGCGAAGCCGAAGAACTCCATGGACTCGAAGCCGCAGCGGTCCATCTGCCGGGCGGCACGCAACATGTGGCCGATGCGCATGCGCAACGCCCACAGACTCAAATGCCCGTCCCTGAGGGTGGTGTCGATGAATCGTATCTCGTTCATGTCCGTCCGTTCATGGTCTTCCTGTCTTGCAGTTGCGTTGGTGACCTTGGTGCAGGGGAGGGTTGTCCGACCGCGAAAGCCACGGACTCACGGACGCAGGCGCCGCAACCACGGCCCCAGGGAAACGACGCTCTCCAGGGACCAGAGTTCTTCCTGGAACTTGCACAGGCTTCGTTCCTTTCGCATGCCCGCGTAGGCGGCGCATTCGTGCAACTTCTCCTCCAGCGCCGGGCGGCCCGGCCGCTTCGCCGGCCCTGTCGACGCGGCTTCATAGTACCGAAGGCCGTCGGCTAAAACCAGTTCCAACCGGGCCGCGGCATCTTGGCCGTCCGGCGATTCCAAACCCTTGTCACGCACCAGTTCCACCCTGGGCATCAGCGCCTGAATCCGGGAGTCCCGCACCCGAGCGTCCGTGTACTGGCCCAGCGTCACGCAGCGGTCGATCAATGCCGCCGCGAACGTGAAAGGGAGGCTGAACTTGCCCTGGAGGCCGAGCTCGGGGCGGTCGTAAACGAGCGGTAGCGCCGCTTCGGGCGAGAGGTGAATGCGCACGCGGCTGACCTCTTCCGGTTTCACCGGGTAGCGCCGAAGCAGCGCAAACAGGGCGTCCAGTGCCGGATGCATCACGCCCGCACAGGGGTAGCGCTTGATGGCGATGCCCGGCTCGCGCAGGAACCACGGGCCGCCGAAACGAAGCAGGTCCCGGTCGTAGCGGTTCCGGCAGGCCGCGCTGAAGAAGCCCATGGGATCCTCGAAGACGCCGGCGGAGGCGGTGAAACCCTTGGCCGCCAGGGTCGCGGCCACGACCCCGTTCTCCGCGGCCCGGCCGGCGTTGAGCGCCTTGGCCATGGTGCCCCGGTGAACGCGGAGCCCGGAGCTCAGGGTGCCGGCGATGCCCAGCGCCCACACGGTGCGTTCGCGGTCGAGCCCAAGGAGCAAGCTGCACGCCGCCGCCGCTCCGAACGTGCCCAGGGTGCCGGTGGGATGGAACCCGTCCATGTAGTGATCCGGCGCGATGGCGTCGCCCAAACGGCAGGCCACCTCAAGGCCCGCCGCGTAGGCGGCGAGCAGATCGGCGCCGCCGGCGCGGATCTTCTGCGCCAGCGCAAGCGCCGCCGCCAGGACCGGTGTGGTGGGATGGGTCTGCTGGCCCAAGGGCCGGCCCGGCGCGGTGGTGCGCTGGGCGTCGTCGTAGTCGAGCACGTGCCCCTGCACTCCGTTGGCCAAGGCCGCCGACTGGCATGGCACCTTCAGCGCCGTGCCGATGATGGCCGCCTCCCCCCGGCCGCCCATGGCGCGCACATGTGCGCGGACCCGGCGGCTCGCCGCTTCCGGCGCGCCGCCGAGCATGTTCGCGAAACCGTCGAGAAGGTGCTCTTTGGCCGTCTCCCGGACACGCCGGGACACGCCGCGGTTTCGGACCCGCTGGAGGAACGTGGCGATCCGATGAGAGAGCGGCTCCTCTGAAACGGTCTCGGCGTTGCCTTCGGTCTTCACAACTCAATCCTTTCCCGAGCCTTGCCGCGCGCTCAGTGAAACACCCGTAGGATGCTCTTGCAATTCACCGGGCAGCGTACTACGTTTTTGCCATGATCCGGTCTTGGTGTAACGCCGCGACCCGCAGGGTCTGGGACGGCGAACGACCCAAGGCCTTCGGTAGTCTGGACACGGACATGGCCGCGGACCTTTTGCTCGCACTCAACGCGGCCGACACGCTTCGGGACCTGAGCCCGCTCAAGAGCGTCGGACTCCACAAGCTCAAGGGCGAGCGCAAGGCGCAGTGGGCCATGACCGTAAACGGGCCTTGGCGAATCTGCTTCGAGTTTCGCAAGGGCGATGCCTTCAACGTGGAGATCGTCGACTATCACAAAGGATGATGCCATGCCCCCTGTCGTCCATCCGGGAAGACTGCTGAAACGTGAGATCGAGGCCCGCGGACTGAGCGCCAACCGGTTGGCCCTGGCCCTCGGTGTCCCCTCCGGCCGTGTCACCGACATCCTGAACGGACGGCGCTCGATCACCGCGGAAACGGCGGTGCGGCTGGGACGCTACTTCGGCAATCGCCCCGGTTTCTGGCTCGCACTCCAGAGCCAGTACGACATCGCGCTGGTCGAACGGGACCGCGGCGCGGAGATCGACAACCAGGTGAGGCCGGCAGCCTCAACTTGACCGCGGAGTAAGCGCTGATGGGAGGCGTTCGGCAAACGGTGAATGATCCTGTATTCGACGCGTGATCCGGTCGCACGGCAAGCCCCGATCTGATACCATGGCGCTCTTTTTGGGTGCGCGCGAAAACCCCGCGGAGCGCGGGAAGGGAGATGCCGATGGCTGATCGAGTGACCCTGGAGGTCTTCTCCGACTTCGTCTGACCGTGGTGCTATCTCAGTACCGGGCGTATTGAGAAACTCAGGCACAATTACGATCTCAACGTCGTCTACACCCAGTTCCCGCTCCATCCCGAAACCCCGACCGAGGGCAAGCCGCGCAACATGAGCGGGCCCAGCCGGGTGGATACCATGCTCGCGCGCGAGGGCCTGCCGTTCACGGAACGGAAGTTCAGCTACAACAGCCGGCTGGCCCAGGAAGTGGCGAAATGGGCCAAACGCGAGGAGCGGGAAGACGCCTTCAACGACGCTGTGTTCCGCGCCTACTTCGTCGACGCGGCGAACATCGGGGAGCCGGAGGTCCTGCTCGGACTGGCGGAAGAGGCGGGATTGCCGGTGGAGGGAGCGCGCCGGATCTTGTCCGACCGCGCCTTTGAGCAGGAAGTCAACGACGACTGGCAGCGCTGCCATTCCCTGGGCGTGCGCGCGGTGCCCACCTATCTCTCGGAGGGCTTGGCCATCGTCGGCGCGGAGCCGTATGACCGGCTGGAGCAGTTGGTCACCGAGGCGGGTGCCACCCGTTTGACGGACCCCACGGACGCTTGACCGGCGGATACCCCGGCGCCCCGCACGGTGGGGTCGGACCTTGGGAAAAACGCCAGAACCATTTGATGTTATTGAGTAACTCTTATTGGCGAGGGCCCCATGTCAGCCGGTATCCCGGAAGTCGATTTCGGACCGTTCCTGAAGGGTGACGCGGCGGCGCGCCGCCGGGTCGCGGACGAGGTCCGCACGGCCTGCGGCGAGTACGGCTTCCTCAACGTCGCCAACCTGCCGCTGCCGTCCGAGCTGGTCCAGCGCGTCGCCGCCAAGGCCAAGGAGTTCTTCGCCCTGCCCGCGGAGGTCAAGGACGCCATAGGCCGATCCGACCTGGACGTCATCTCGGGCTACGTCGGCGTCGCCGTCGAACACCTCGATACCCAACAGCCGGGAGACCTCAAGGAATCCTTCAGCCTGAACCAGGCCAGCCTGAAGCTGCTGGACCGCTGGCACATCCCGGTGGCCGGTTTCCGCGAGACGGTCCTGGAACTCCACGAGGCCGCCGCGCACGCGTGCGCGGCACTGGTTCGCGCCATGGCGCTTTCCCTGGGCGCGCCCGAAGACTTCTTCGAGGACAAGCACGCGCCCCACGCCAGCACCGCGCGTTTCTTCCACTACCCGCCGCTGACGCGCCCGCCTGGAGACGGACAACTGCGCGCCGGAGCGCACACCGACTACGGCACCGTCACACTGGTCTTCCAGGACGAGGTGGAAGGTCTGGAGGCGCTGGTGGACGGCCGGTGGCTGACGGTCCCGGTGGTGCCTGGCACCGTCACGGTCAACGTGGCGGACCTCCTGTCACGCTGGAGCAACGGCATCTACCGTTCGCCGAAGCATCGGGTGGCCCTGCCGAGCGCCAACGCGGAACAGTCCCGGTACTCCAACGTGTTCTTCTACAACCCCAACAGCGCGGCCACGGTCCGGTGCCTCGACTCCTGCTGCGACGCCGGCCGGCCCGCCCGGTATCCCCCCATCGCCGCCGGAGAATTTCTCAGGCAGCGGCGCGCCGCCCAGTACCAGTAAACCTCGCGCTTTCGGCGATGACCGCCCGGGCGCATCCGCCTTCTCGAACAGAATTGGCCGGATTCCGCTCTGGTCCGGCACCGATCCAGGCTGGTCCGCGCGCTACACTGTCACCGAGCATTTCGACGAATGCCGCGGTTGACAAGACTCTCAATCTTGATAATAGTTTCTCATTACCTTTTTGAGATCAGGAGGAACTTGCAATGAAGAGACCGGGGAGCCTGTTTCTTGCCATCGCGGCCGGCTTTTGGATCAGTGTGCTTTCAACCTTTGCCTGGGCGCAGTCGGTCAACGTCGTCACGACCGTGATTCCGGCGGCGTATATCGTCGAGGAGTTGGGCGGGGCGCGAGTCAACGTGGCCGCGTTGGTGCCGCCTGGGGCAAGCCCCCATATGTTCGAGCCCGTGCCCAGCGACATCCGAAAACTCGTCCGGGCGCGGTACTTCGTCAGCATCGGCGGCGGGTTGGATGCCTTTTCGGAGAAGTTGCTGGCGGCGGCCCCCAAGGGAATCGAGGTCGTGGCGCTGATAGACACGCCGAACCTGAACCTCTTGGAAGCAGCAGAACACCACCATCACCACGGCGAAGAGAAGGCGGCCATGAAGGATGAACATCACGGCCATGGTGAAGAGAAGGCCGCCAGGAAGGATGAGCATCACGGCCATGGTGAAGAGAAGGTCGCCAAAGAGAGCGGCGAGGAACACGGGGATTTCGATCCGCACTTCTGGCTGGACCCGATCCGCGTCAGGGACGCCGTGGTTCCGGCGGTGACGCAACGGTTGATCGCAGCGGACCCGGCCGGCAAGGACTACTACGAGAAGCGCCGCCAGGACTTCCAACGGAGGCTGACCGCCTTGGACCAGCGGGTCCGGTCGGAGCTGGCCAAGGCGAAGGTGCGCAAGTACATCGCCTTCCACGACGCCTGGGTCTACTTTGCCGAGCGCTACGGGTTGGAGGAGGTGGCGGTGGTCCAGGAATTC
>Ga0209020_1001510_pt1 | contig 22888 bp, 16 predicted proteins | sample PinacodermBB_FD_187298 | JGI IMG/M metagenome (GOLD analysis project Ga0209020, IMG submission 187298) | Host-associated microbial community of the marine sponge Aplysina aerophoba from Gulf of Piran - sponge pinacoderm, lysed by bead... | ecosystem: Host-associated > Porifera > Sponge >... | reverse complement strand
CCGCCGCCGCGAAGACCTTCGTTCGGAAACCGGCCAGTTGCTGAGCTCGCCGGAGGAGGTCTTCCGCCATTTCCGGCCCCGCTGCATCAACGCCAAGCGCGAGGCCTTCTACGTGGTCCTGCTGACCAACCGAAACCGCAAGATCCGCGACGTCAAGATCTCGGAGGGGTCCCTCACGGCCTCCGTCGTCCATCCCAGGGAGGTCTTCAATCCGGTTATCCGGGAGTCCGCGGCCGGGGTCATCTTCGTCCACAATCATCCCAGCGGCGATCCATCCCCGAGCCGCGAGGACGTGGACATCACCCACCGTCTCCGCCAGGTGGGCGAGGTCCTGGGCGTGCGGGTCCACGACCACGTGGTGGTGGGGCACGATCGGTTCTTCAGCTTCAACCGGGAGGGCCTCCTGTGATTCCGATTGATATGCGTGATCGCGTGATATAGTGGACTTTGACGGGAACGGGCACGTACGGTCATGATCGAGTTCGAAGCGGTGAAGATAGGGGAGCTTTTGGGTCCGGTGGCGGCCCTGATGGTCGGCGCGGCCCAGTGCTCGCTGATCTGGATCGGTCTTCGGAGGATGGACCGGGCATCCAGAGAGCGTGACCGACAGATCGAGAACCAGAACCGGGATTCGGAGAGGCGGCACGAGGAAGCTCAGAGGCGGCATGAGGAGGCGGAGAAAGAATCAGCCAGGCGCCACGAGGAAGCCATGACGTCGCTCCGCGCCTTGATCGAGCGTACCTCGGTTCCCCGACCCCCTTCCGCGCATGCTTGACCCCCGGCGGCGGTACGGAGTACGTTAATCCGCAATCGCGTACTCAGGGGGGTCAAGCCGCATGTCTCAGGTCAAGCATTTCACCACCGATATCGCCATCATCGGCTCCGGCGGAGCGGGCATCGCCGCGGGCATCGAGGCCCGTGACGCGGGCGCCGGCGCCATCGCCTTCGAGAAGGCGCCGGATCTGGGCGGCGCAGCCATCATCTCCGGCGGCGGCTGCCTCATCGTTGGCACGCCGATCCAGAAGGCCAACGGCATCGTTGACTCGCCGGACCTGGCCTTCAACGACTGGATCAAGTGGGGCGGGCCTTCCGTGGACGAGGTCTGGGCGCGCTACTACATCGAGCACTCGCTTCACGATCTCTACTTCTGGGCCGAGCGGATGGGGGTCCAGTGGGTGGACATGAAGCAGCAGGAAGGCAACACGGTGCTGCGCTGGACCCGGGCCCAGAACAGCGGGCTTGGCCTGATGACGCATCTCATCGCGGCGTTCCGGGAGCGCGGCGGCGAGATCGTGTCCAACGCCGAGATTACCGAGCTCAAGCGTGAGAACGGCCGGGTCACCGGCCTCCTGGGCAAGGACGCAAGCACCGGCGAAGCGGTGGAGGTGGACAGCCGGGTGGTGGTGGTGGCCACCGGTGGGTTCAACTCCAACCTCGACATGGTGCTGGAGGCCAACCCCGCCCTCAAGGGCGAAAAGGTCATGGAAGGCTCCGGCCGCGGCTCCACCGGAACCGGCCACCGGCTGGTGAGACAGGTCGGCGGTTACCTCACCCATATGGATCACATCTGGTTCTACGTCTACGCCACGCCGGACTATCGCGACCCGAATCAGCGGCGCGGCCTGGTCTTTCGCCAAGCCCCGGGCTACGTCTGGATCAACCAACAGGGCGTGCGGTTTCACAACGAGGCACTGTCGGGCGGCAACTCCGCTTCACCGGCGCTGATGGCCCAAAGCCCGCGCCACGCCTGGGCCGTGGTGGACACGCCCATGACCGCCAAGCTTGAGATCGCCGATCCCTACTACCGCGCCGGAGAAAAGGTCGACCGGGACAAGGTCCAGGAGCTGCTGGACAGCTCCCCGTTCATCAAGAAGGCGGACTCCCTGGAGGAACTGGGCCGGCGCATGGAGGTGGACGTCCCGGCCTTTCTCGACACCGTGGAGCGCTACAACCAGGCGTGCGAGCAGGGACTGGACAAGGAACCCGAGTTCGGTAAGCCGCTGAAGCTCTCCAAGACGTTCGACACGCCGCCCTACTACGCCATCCAGATTTTCCCGCTGGCGCGCAAGAACTTCGGCGGGATCAAGACCGACATGCATTGCCGGGTCCTGAACAAGCACTTCGAGGCGATCCCGGGCCTCTACGCCGCCGGCGAGGTGGCCGGCATGGCCGGAGGCCACATCAACGGCCGGGCCGGCCTTGAAGGGACGATGCTCGGCCCGTCGATCTTCAGCGGCCGTGTGGCCGGGGGCTGGGCGGCCCACGAGGCGGGCTGCGGCGACGGCTTCGTCGGCGTCCCCAACCGGGATTGACCGGCTTGGGCGCTTGTCGGGCGGGTTTCAAACCCGCCGGTAAACGCAACCCACGGCAAGACAGCATCGACAGGTCACCCACATGATGACGGAACCACAGGTCGAGAAGGTACGGGGCTACTGCGCGCTGTGCACCGCCCACTGCGCCACCGTCGCCACGGTGGAGGACGGGCGGGTGACCCGGCTCGATCCGGACCACGACCATCCCAACGGCGGCGCCATCTGCGTCAAGGGCAAGGCCGCCCCGGAGCTGGTCTACAACGGCGAGCGGCTTGACTACCCGTTGCGCCGCACGAACCCCAAGGGCGCCGAGGACCCGGGCTGGGAGCGGGTCGGCTGGGACGAGGCGCTGGACGACATCGCCGCGCGCTTGCTCGGCATCCGGGAACGCTACGGCGCGGAGGCCATCGTCATGGCCCGGGGGACCGCGAGCGGCACCTCGACGGACGACGTCAACGGATGGTCGTCGCGTCTTCTCAATCTCATCGGAAGCCCCAACTCGCTTTCCACCACACACGTCTGCAACTGGCACCGGGACACGGCGTTCAGCTACACTTTTGGCGTGCCGCAGCCTTCCCCGGACGTGCTCCGCAGCGGCACCTTCCTCCTGTGGGGCCACAATCCCAGTTCCACCCAACTGATGCTGGCCCAGGACACCGTCACAGCGCGCAAGGGCGGCATGAAGGTCGTGGTGGTGGACCCTCGGAAGGTGGGTCTCGGCAGTCAGGCCGACGCCCTGTTACAGGTTCGCCCGGGCTCGGACGGCGCGCTCGCCCTGGGCATGGTCCACGTCCTGATCGAGGAGGGACGGTACGATGAGGACTTCGTCCGCGACTGGACCAACGGCCCGTTCCTGCTGCGTACGGACACCGGGGAGCCGCTGACCGAGGCGGAACTGGCGGCCGGAGGCAGTCCCGACCGCTACGTGGTGTGGGACGAAGCCTCGAATGGCGCCGTCGTCTATGATCCGGCGACGCGGGCCTTCGCGGAGGAGGATGTCCGGCCGGCGCTGAAGGGGTCCGTCAGCGTGTCCTTGAAGGACGGCGCCACGGTCGCCTGCGAACCGGCTTTTGCCGCGCTGGCGCGGTTGGCCGAGTCTCACGCGCCGGAACGGTCCGAGGGCGTCACTCGCGTCCCCCCGGACAAGGTCCGCGAGGCTGCCCGCATCCTCAGCGACAACCGCCCCGTGAGCATGTTCATGTGGAACGGCGTCGGCCAGCACACCAACGCGACCCAGACGAGCCGGGCGATCTCGACGCTGTACGCGCTACTGGGCGACATCGACGGGTCGGGCGGTAACCTGCTGCTGCCGATGGCGCCGTTTCGCGCGGTGGACGGCAAGGAGTTCATTTCCCCGGAGGCGCTTTCCAGGCGTATCGGCCTGGATGAGAAGCCGCTGGGACCACCGGCCACGGCCGGTGCGTGCGCCGCGCACGACGTCTACACCGCCATCCTCGAGGACCGTCCGTACCCGGTCCGCGCCCTCGTCAACCTGGGCTCCAACACGGTGATGTCCAACGGCGATCCCCAACGCGGCCGCGAGGCCCTTTGCGCGCTGGAGCTCGGGGTGGCCACCGAGTTGGTCATGACCCCCACCGCCCAACTCTGCGACTATGTGCTGCCGGCGACGAGCTTCCTGGAGATGGACCACCTCGTGGGCGGGTTCCGGCACCGGGTGGATGCCCGCTCCCACGTCCAGTACCGCCGCCGGGCGGTGGAGCCCCTGGCGGAACGGCGCTCGGATACGTGGATCATCTTCGAGCTGGCGAAGCGCATGGGGTTCGGCGACGATTTCTGGGGCGGCGACGTGGAGGCGGCCCGTGCCTACCAGCTGGAGCCCACCGGCATGAGCCTGGACGAAATCAAGGCTCACCCCGGCGGTGTGACGCTGGAGAACCCCCGGCGCTACCGGAAATACGCGGAGACCGACAAGGAGGGCCGGCCGAAGGGTTTCAACAACCCGAGCGGCCGGGTGGAGCTCTACTCACACCGGTTGGCGCGGCACGGTTTCCCGCCGTTCCCGGAATACGTGGAACCGGCCGTGAGTCCGGTGAGCCGGCCGGAGGTTGCGGCGGAGTATCCGCTGGTCCTGACCAACGCCAAGATCACAACATTTATTCACAGCCAGAACCGCTCCCTGCCCAGCCTTCGAAAGGCCGCGCCGGAACCCGCCGCCGAGCTCCACCCGGATACCGCCGGGGAGCACGGCGTCGAGCACAAGCAATGGATGATCGTGGAGAGTCCCAAGGGCGCGGTCAAGGTGCGGGCAAACCTCACCCGCCGGATCATCCCCGGCGTGGTCTGCGTGCAGCACGGTTGGTGGCAGGCGTGCCGGGAGCTTGAGCTTCCGGGGTACAATCCCTTTGCCGGGCTGGGAGCCAACCCCAACGGGCTGGTGGACGCCGAGTACCGCGACCCGATAAGCGGCTCGCTGCCGCACCGGTCGTTCCTGTGCCGCGTACGCCCGGCCGACGGTTAGCTGCTGGAGGAAGACAGAATGGTTCTCGTACTCAAGAATGAACAACTCGAAGACCTCGTCCCCATGGCGGACGAGATCGACGCCATCGAGCAGGCCTATCGGGAGATGGGCGAGGGCAGCGCGGTGAATTCCCCCCGCGCCAGGATCCGGGTGCAGGCGCCGGGCAAGAAGCCGGGATTCCAGTACTACTTCAACAACATCATGGGGCTCGTCCCGGGGATGAAGTCCATGGGGCTCAGGATCGACTCGACCTTCTCCGACGAAGAGGAGGTGGCGGGCACCAAGCGGCGGATCTACCCCGGCGACTACGTCGGCCTCGTTTTCCTGTTCGACATGGAGGACTGCACGCTGCTGTCCATCATGGACGACCACTTCATCTCGATCTTCCGCGTCGGCGCCACCAGCGGCGTGGCGGCCAAGCACCTGGCGCGCGCGGACGCCCGGGTGATGGGGCTGGTGGGATCGGGTGAGCAGGCCAAGACGCAGCTTTTGGCGGCCTGCGCCGTGCGCCAGCTCGACAAGGTCAAGGTGTTCAGTCCCACCCGGGCCAACCGCGAGCGTTTCGCCGAGGAGATGACCGAGAAGGCCGGGGTGGAGATCGTGCCGGTGCGCTCCGCGGAAGAAGCCGTGCGCGGCAGCGACATCGTCACCGCCGCCACCAACACCGTGGATCCCGTCATCAACGGCGAGTGGCTGGAAAAGGGCGCCTTCGTCAACAGCATCGTGGGCGGCGACAGCTACCTGTCGCGCCACGAACTGGACGACGCCGTCATCGAGCGCGCAAGCCTGATCGTGGTGGGCTTTCGCAGGCAGGTCTTTCTCGACAAGCAGGCCGAGCTGTTCCCGCGCATCGAGCGCGGCCTCATCAAGGAGGAGGACCTGCACGAGCTGGGCGAACTGCTCACCGGCCAGTGCCGCGGCCGCGAAAGCGACGACGAGATCATCGTCTTCAAGAACAACACCGGCATGGGCATCCAGTTCGCCGCCACCGCCCGGATCCTCTACGAGGCCGCCCGCAAGAAAGGCATCGGCACCGAGCTCCCCTCCGAACTCTTCGTCACCGACCGCAAGGGCAAGACCTACTCGCCGTAGCCGGCCTTACACGGCGCCTCCGCATGGCTATCTCTCCCAGGCGCCCGCGCGGCCGCCCAAGTGAGTTGCAAGGAACCGCTCGATTCGCCGCGCAAACTTGAGCTTGTTGCTCCTCTTCACGATGACGTGACCCTCGTCCGGGAATACGAGATAGTCCAGGGGCGCGTTTCCTTTGCGGAGTTCCGTAAGCAACCGGTCGAAGTGCTCCTTCGAAACGCGGGGATCCCTGGCGCCGTGGAACATCAACAGCGGTCGCTCGATGTGCTCCGCGACGGTGATGGGGGAGTGACGTTCGAGCTCGCGGTGTTCGGCGGGATTGCCGGTGTCGCCGGCGAAGTGTATCCACCATGCGAGTCCTTGCGGGTTGTCACGGAAGCTGTCCACCAGGAGCGCCAGGTCGGTGATACCCATGGCGCTGATGCCGGCGGCAAACTTCCTGGGAGTCCGGGCCAGCGCCATGAGCGCGGCATAGCCGCCGTAACTGTGACCGTAGATGGCGACCTTCTCCGGATCCGCATAGCCCTTCGCGATGGCCCAGTCCACGGCGTCGATCAGGTCGTCCTGCATTTTCCGGCCGAACTCCTTGCGCCCCTTCTCCATGAAGGATTTTCCGAAACCTGCGGAACCCCTGAAATTGACCGTCATGACGGCGTAGCCCCGGTTGGCGAGAAACTGCGTTTCGAGGTCGAAACGCCATGTGTCCTGGAGCCATGGTCCGCCGTGAACCTTCAGGACCATGGGCAAGCGTTTCCCGGCCGTGCCTTTGGGCAACGTAAGATAGCCGCTCAAGGAAAGTCCGTCCCGCGCCGTGAAGTGGATGGGCAGCGTTTCGGAAAGGTCCTCCGAGAATTTCGTGGCTGAATGCGCGGCCAGGAGTTCCCTTGTGCCCGACACCCTGTCGACGAGGTAGGTGGAGACTGCCCGCCGGTCGGTTTCGGCCCGGAGGACGAGGCGGGTGTGATCGAGACTGCCGCTGGTCATATGGTAGACGATGGGTGCCGTGCCCATCACGGCTTGGAGGTCGCGGCCCAATTGCGGGTCGAAGAAATGATACCGCGGTAGAGGATCGAAATAGCGGACGAGTAACGGTGCATAGGCATGAATGTCGATCCAGAAGCTCGAGAGGTCCGAGTCGGGTGCCTCGAAAATCACTTCCTGTTCGCCGGTGACGAGGTCGAGTTTGACCAGTGACAGTTTGTCGCGTCCGGCATTGGTGTTTCCAAAAACGGTGGTACTGCCGTCCGGGACGTTGGTTACGGGTGCCAATGCGTCTCGGAAGGTCCCGCTCAGGAGGGGTATGGGACGCCCGTCTGCCCGGACGCTCCAGGTTCCGTCCGCCGCCCTCTGGAGCCGCGCCAGCACTCTTCCCTTGCGATCCGTGATCCAATCCGTTGGCAGGCCGTCGCTGCTGCCGCGAAACTGGTGGTCACCGGTCGTCATGTCGATCTCGTACAGGTCATACGCGTCGCGGTCGCGAAGATTCATGACGACCATCACCGACTCCGGTTTGCCGAGCAGCAAGAAGTAGGAACTGACGTTGACGCCGTCGAAAGGCGTCAGGTCGCGCGGAGCTTTCCAGGGAGCGTCTGTATCGACCAGAAACAGGTGGCGGTTTCTGCCCACCAAGGCGCGGAACAGCACGTGTCTGCTGTCGAGCGTCCAATCGAACTTCGCGATGTACCTGAAGCGGGGCATCACCGTCTGGTGGCCGGTGTCCAGCAGGTGGAGTCGGAAGAAGGGCTTGCCATCCCTGATTTCGATCCAGGCCAGCCGCTTGCCATCGGGAGAAACGCTATGTGCCCAACTATCGAGGGGGCTCCGGTAGAACTCCCTGGCGGAGATCAGCCTTGGCAGGTTGGTTGCCTGGAGCGACGGATGGGTGGCGTGGATTACCCCGGCCCGGCCGGTGGACGCGTATAGCGCGATCCACAGGAAGAGCGAGAGCAGAGGAATGGCATGCTTCATGGTGGGCGATGTCATCAACATGGGAGGCGTCTTAGTCATCCAGAGTCTTGGCAGGGTATAGCGCCGCGGCGGACCGGCTGGATCGCAAGTGCAGCACGGTCCGTTCGCCCAGGCGAAGAATCAATAGCGCGCCCAACGCAACGGCAACCGCTGGGCGCCACTGCCCCAGCATTGGGTGGAACTCCCACCAACCGAGAAACGTCGTGGTTTCCGCCGTGGCGAGAAGGACCGTCGTCAGTAGAGGCAGGAGGAGCGGTCGTCGAAGTCCTTGGCAAACGGCTTCAGCTCGTCCGAAGGAAACGAAGACCAGAAACATGAGCACGACAGGACCGAGTATATGGAGCAGCGATTCGTCCACCGGCTCGGCCCCTCGGACAAACTTCGAGGCAGCATCCGTAAACCACATGAACGACTGGAGCAACGCCACCATGTATGCGGCTCGAAGCACGCGGAGTACCTTGTCGAGCTTGTCTCTGTCCCCCTCTCTTTGCCGACAGGCTCCCATGAACGTCATTTGGCCCCCTTTCCAGAGCATTGGCTGGTCCCATGGCTCGGCCATGGAGGGGAGGCGCCGGTAACCTGTACCGTGCGCCTCCCCTGTCTCATGCGCACGCGCTGTGATGCGCAAACCGTCTTGGAGCTACGCGACCGACAAGGCTCAGGCCGCCGTGGGCAACGGCTGCCGGTCCAGTCCCGTCAATGCGCTACCAGCAGTGTTTCCGAGGCCTTTGTGAATGACTCATCGTTCACAAGTTCGTTGTACCCCTCGGCAACGTTAGCGCCGACATCTGACGCGACCTGGGCGCAGGCTTCGCTCTCCGTTAGGGCCTGGGCCGCGCCGCCAACGGTTCCCGCCACAAATGCCGCGGCGACCTGCAAAGGGTTTGCACCGGAGGCTGAAGCGCCGATGGCCGCAGTCAACCCGTCGGATAGTCCTTCGCTGACGATGTCGGTTGCACACTGTCCGATATCCGCAGCGCTTGGCCCAGTACCCTCATCTCCGCTGTCGTCTGACGAACTGAAATCGCTACTGTACTCGTTGTCGTCTTCGTGTGCGCCCGTGTCGTCGCACGAGCAGGAACAACTGCAACTACAGTTGCAACCGCAACCACAGCCGCATCCGCACCCGCAGCCACAGCCGTGGATCTCCAGGTCGAGGTCCTCGGCTTCCGCGTCCAGCATCCATGGGACCGCTATGATAGAGTTTTGTGAAGAAAAGTCAAGAATCTGCATATTTTTGTCCTCCGTGTGTTGGTTTCCTTGAACAACATGTAAGCGCCTACAGGTATTTAGAATCGTCCGCTCGGGCTCGGACTTTAGCCCTTGCTTGCCGTGGAGGACCGATTTTCCGCGATGGCTGGGGTAGGTCCGACGGTTGGGGTACGGGAGGGGTCAAACACCCCTGGGTTCGGTTCCGGGCGTGCCGGGTTTCACCGGCCGCCGGATGAGCAGAGTCAGTCCAGAGCACACGACCTGCACCGCGATGAACAGTTTCAGGGAGAGGTTGTAGCTGCCGGTGTAGTCGTAGAGGTAGCCGAAGAAGGGCGCGCCGGCGGCGGCGAAGAGCAGGAGAATGGGCACACTGAGGCCCCGGACGGTGCCGAGGGAAATCCGGCCGAAGTAGTTGGCCCACATCACTTCCTGAAGCACCTGCGCGCCTCCGAGGCCGAAGCCGTAGAGGAAGAAGGCCAGATACAGTCCGTTCAGTTCCCGGGTCTGCATGGCGGCGACGAGTCCCACCGCCTGTATGACGAAACTCAATGAGGTGCTCTTGCGCACGCTCATCCGCTCGCTGATGAAGCCCAGCAACAGGCCGGAGCCGAGCTGGGTCCCGGCCATGACCATCACCACGATTCCCGCCTGGGGGTCCGAGTAGCCCATGTCGGAGATGAACGAGAACACGTGCAGGTTGAAGCCGGCGATGCCGAGATCGACGGTGCTGAAGATGAGGGTGATGAGCCAGAAGGTCGAGGTGCGGACCGCTTCCCGCCGGGTCCACGTGACGTCGGCCGAAACCGGCGCGCTCCGGGACGGGTCGGAACTGGAGGCGGGCTGGGCCCCGTAGGGCCCCGGCGCGCCGTCGGGGTGGAGTCCCATGTCCTCGGGACTTCGGCGCATGAACACCGCCGCCGGGATCAGGATCAGGAAGACCACCAGGCCGCCGAAGAGCATCCAGACGCGGCGCCAGCCGATGGCGGTCAGGAGGTAGGCCACCACCACCGAGATGGTGGTCTTGGACAACCCCTGTCCCACATGGGCGATGGCCACGGCCCGGCCGCGCATTCTCACGAACCAGCGGGAGACGGTGACGTTGATCACGAAGTAGCACACCAGCGCGTGGCCGATGGACACCGGCCCCACCCGTAACGCGGTAAACTCCCAGAAGGTCCGGGCATATCCCAGCAGGATGAAACCGGCGATGGAGATGGTCGCGCCGATGACCATGAGCCCCCGGGCGCCGTAACGGTCCAACAGCGAGCCTACCCAGGGCGACACGATGGCGTAGGCCACCAGCTCGAAGGAACGCATGAGCGAGAATACGCCCCTGGAGACGCCGAGATCGGCGGTAATCGACTTGAGCAGCACCCCGAGGGTGCTGGAGAGGTAGAAGGGACAGGCAAGCTGGATCACGAAGCCGCTGGCCACGATATACCAGCCGTAGAAGAGCCTGGGTCTTGCGGACTGCTGCATGTCGTTGAGTCGTCCGCCCGATTACCGGGCCGGTTCGAGGCTCGCCGGCCTTCGGGGTCTCCGTATCGTCAGGGTCAACACCGAGGAGCACAGCAGCACGGTGATGAACAGGAAGAACGAGATCCTGTAGGATCCGGTGTAGTCGTTCAGGAAACCGAAGAATGGCGGGCCGCAGACGCCGAACAGCAGCACGATCTGCAGCGCCGCGCCCCGAACGGTGCCGAGGGAGAGCCGGCCGAAATAGTCGGCCCACATGACTTCCTCCAGCACCTGGACGCCACCGAGCCCCAGGCCGTACAGGAAGAAGCCGAGGTAGATGGTCCGGAGGTCCTGGCCGGTGACCGCCACGGCCATCCCGATGGCCTCCACCAGGAACAGGAACGAGATGATCTTCCGGATGCTGATACGCTCGCCGGCGAAGCCCGAGAGCAACCCCGAGGTCAGTTGCGTCCCGGCGATGACGGTCATGGCGAAGGCGGCCTGGTACGTGGTGTATCCCAGGTCCGACACGTAGGCGACCACGTGAAGATTGACCCCGGTGATGCCCATGTCCACCATGCCGAACACCAGAATGATGAGCCAGAAGGTGGACGTGCGCCGCACCTCCTTTCGGGTCCAGCGGATTTCGGGTTCCCGCTCTTCCCCGGTCCTCACCGCCGGCCCTTGTCCATCCGCCGTCGCGTTCCGTGGTTCGGGCCCGGCGTCGCCGTCGGGATGCAGCCCCATGTCTTCCGGGCTCCGCCGCATGAAGATGGCTACCGGGATGACGGCGAGCACCACCACCAGCACCCCGAACAGCGTCCACACCTGACGCCATTCGATGAACGCCAGCAACCAGGCCACCACCAGGGAGATGGTCACCTTGGCGACGCCGTGACCCATGTGGGAGATGGCTACGGCCCGCCCCCGCATCCGCACGAACCACCGGGCTACCGTGACGTTCACCACGAAGTAGCACACCAGCGCATGGCCCACGGCCATCAGGGTCATGCGCACGGAGGCGAACTGCAGGAAGGAATACACCTGCCCCAGCAGCAGAAACCCGACAGCCGAAAGGGCCGCGCCGGTGACCATCATGCCACGCGGGCCGTACCGGTCCAGCTTGGTTCCCACCCAGGGGGCCATCAGGGCGTACAGGAGATGCTCTCCCGAACGCAGCAGCGAGAAGACGCCCCTGGACACGCCGAGATCGGCGGTTACCGGTTTCAGAAACACGCTGAGGGTGCTCGAAAGGAAGAAGGCGCAGGAGATGTTGGCGAGGAAGGCGGCGCCGACGATGTACCAGCCGTAGAAGATCCGCGGCTTTCCCGCGGCGCGTGTGGAATCAGGTGTCACGGCGGAGGTCGGTCACACGCACATCACGCCGTGGCCCGCGCGAGCCGTTGCTGGTAACCCGCCAGGTCGATGTCGAACAGGCGCGCGGGATTGTGCGACAGGATCTTCTCCTTTACCCCGTCGGAGATGTCGGCGCGCTCGGCGATCTCGGCCATGCAGTTCTCGCGCGCCTCGGGATGCGGCACGTCGGCGGATACGCACACCTGGTCCTCGCCCATGACCTCGATGACCGTGGTCAGCAGCCGTTCGTCGCCCTCGGCGGTGAGGTAGAGGTTGCCGTCCTGGAGGTAGTCGGTGGCGTGCCGCTTGGGCACCGGCCGGCCGTTGACGATGGCGACGTCGTAGTAGCGGCGCATCCGGTCCGTGACGTAGGGCACCCAGTCGCCGCCGGCCTCCAGAAAGGCCGCCCGCAGGTCCGGAAACCGGTCCAGCACCCCGCCGCCGGTCATGCTGAAGAACCCCATCATCACCGGCATGGTGAAGCTCAGCATGAACGACTCGTAGACGTCGTTGCAGCTTTCCATGAGGCCGGGATGGCTCCAGCCCACGTGCACGCACAGCGGCAGGTCGTGCTCCACCAGGGCGGCGTAGATGGGGTCGTGGCTGGAATGGTGCAGCAGCTTGTCGCCGGCGGTGCCGAGGGTGAAGACGCACTGGGCTCCCAGCTCCCGTGCCCGGCGTATCTCGGCTACGGCCTCGGGGACGTGACGGAAGGGGATCAGCGCGCCCCACTTGAGCCGTTCCGGGGCCTGGGCGCAGCGCTCGGCGAGCCAGGTGTTGTAGCTGCGCATGAGCGCGGCCTCGAAGTCCAGGTCGGGGGTCAGATGGGTCAGCACGGCGGTAGGGAAGAGCACCGAGATGTCGATGCCCAGCTTGTCCATGTCCCGCAGTCGTTCGGGCACGTCGTCGAGGGTCTGGCTGCCGGCGGAGAAATCCTTTTCCCGCGCCAGCGTGGAGGAGACCGGGCTGCCGCTCTGGGTGCTGCCGGGCATGCCCGGACGGGCGTGGATGCGGCCGTCGATGAGCCAGTAGCTGTCGTTGCGCGGCAGCCCGGGTGTCCCCGCCAGGTTCAGGTGGATGGGCCGCCGGTCCCGGAACCGCGGCTCCAGGTGTTCCCATGTGGCCTCGCATTCCTCGACATGGGAGTCAGCGTCGATGACGGGCAGTTGGCTCATGCTTCTCTCCTACGGCAGCGGGGTACGGTGCGCGCGGGCTCGGTCCGTTCAGGAAGACTGTTTAACGAGTGTGGTGTCTCACGAAACGCTTATGAATCTGCGGGTATGTGAGACACCACACTAGGCAATCGCTTCGTCCGAGTCAATCTTTGCCCCCGGCCGGCCACAACCGCAGGTCGAAACGGCGCATCCAGTCGAGCCCCGTGAGCCACACGGCCAACACCGAGACGAGCAGGAGCGAATTGGCCACGGTGAACGATACGAAATAGCTGCCGGTGAGATCGTGCAGCGCGCCTCCCAGCCAGGCGCCCAGGCCGCCGCCGACGCCCACGCTCATGACGGAGAACCCAAAGATGGTCCCGAAGCCCTTGCCGGCGAAGATGTCGGCGGTGATGGCCGACAGGATCACGGCGCGGGAGCCGAAGGCGATGCCGAAGCCGCCGACGTAGACGTAGAGCAGCCAGGGCTGCGACGTGTCCGTGGCCAGGGTGAGGGCCAGGACGCCGACGGCCGCGCAGGCGATGTTGAGGGAGTAGGCCACGATCTTGGTGTAGGCGTCGGCGAGGTAGCCGAAAGCCACCCGTCCCACGGCGCTGACGAAGGCCATGACGCCGAAGACCCCGGCGGCCCAGATGTGGCTGTAACCGATGTCCACCACGTGGGCGACCTGATGCGTGATGATCAGCATGGTGCCCACCGAGCCCAGCATCCGGGAGATGAACAGGCTCCAGAACTGTATGCTCCTTAACGCCAGGGAAGCCGACCACTCGCCCGTCCCGGCGGCGGCGCCCTTGGCTCTCGCCGGCTCCCGCGCACTTTGCGGGCTGGGCCGGTAGGTGCTCCACACCAAGGGTATGATGACGATGAGGATGGTCGCCGCCAACGCCTGGAACACCCGCGGCCAGCCCCACAGGGAGATCAGCCACTGACTGAGGGGCGAGAGGATCAGGGTGCCCACCCCCACCGCCCCGTAGACGATGCCCAGGACGAGACCCCGCCGGGAGGGGAACCACTCCGACACCACCACCACGTGGGGGATCACGCCGCCGGCCGCGAACCCCAGCGAAACCACCACCCCGAAATAGAAGTAGAGCTCCCACGCCGTGCTCACCCGGCTGCACAGGAGCAGGCCGGTGGCCAGGACGACGCCCCCCGCGATGACGACCCGCCGCGGCCCCAGGCGGTCGGTGAGCCGTCCGATGAAGGGCGATACGACGGCGTCGGTAACCAGATTCGCCGTCTGAAGCCCGGCGGTGACCGCGCGGCTCCAGTGAAACGTGTCGAGGAGCGCCACGAAGAAGACGCCAAAGGAGGTGTGGAGGCCGCGAATGAAGCCGAAGGTCAGCGAAGCGGCTCCAGCGACGACCCACGGGCGGTCGGCGGTGCGGGGCATGGCCACTACAGAGCCTCGTTCCCGACTCCGGAACCCGGTTTGTGCGGGGGCTGGATAGCCAGGACCAGCAACGCCGAGACCAGCAGCGCGCCGATGAAGACGCTGAACGACAGGGAATAGCTGCCGGTGTAATCGTGGAAGAAGCCGAAAAAGGGCGGGCCGACGGTCGTGCCTATGCGTGTGATCATGATTCCCAGGTTGCGCACCCGGCCCAGGGAGACGCGGCCGAAGTAGTTGGCCCACAGCAGCTCGCGAATCACCAGGATCCCGCCCAGGCCGAATCCGTAGATGACGAAACCCAGGTAGACGGAGGCCAGTCCCCAGGGCGCCAGGGCCAGCCCCAGGCCGCAGACCTGCAACAGGAACTGGGCGGCGGCTGCCTTGCGCACGTCGATATGTTCGCCGACCACCCCCCAAATGAGGTTTCCGGCCATCTGCGTCAGCGACATGACCGCCATGACCGTGGCGGCGATCCCGGGTGAGTAGCCGATGTCCGTAATGTAGGGATAGATGTGCAGGTTCAACCCGATGATCCCGAACGTGACGGTGCCGTAGGTGACGACCAGCAGCCAGAATGTGCCGGTCCGGACGGCCTCCCCGCGCGTCCATGTGACATCGGCCGCGGGCGCCTGAAAGACCGGCTGTTCCGAAGGCTTGCCCGGAGAGGGTTGATGGGGCGCCAGGGCGCCGTCCGGTTGGAGGCCCATATCCTCCGGGCTGCGCCGGACCACCAGGAAGGCCGGCAGCACCACCATGGCCAGGGTCAACAGGCCGAACACCATCCAGGTGTTGCGCCATCCCACCAGCGCGAAGAGCCACACGGCGAGCAGGGGCATGCTCGCCTTGGCGAGGCCGTTGCCGGTGTTGGCGACGGAGATGGCGCGGCCCCGCTTGCGGATGAACCAGCGCGAGATCATGACGTTGACCACCATGTAGCTCATGAGCGTATCGCCCACGGTGACGGGGAGCCATCGACCGACCATGAACTGCCAGAACTCCTGGACCTGGCTGAGCAGTATGAACCCGGTCCCTCCCACCAGCGCCCCGGTCACGATGAGCCAGCGGGCGCCGTAGCGGTCGATGAGGGGCCCTACCAGGGCGGCGATCACCGAGGAGAACATGACCTCGCCACTCCGGATGAACGAGAAGACCCCGCGGGAGATGCCGAACTCGGCTGTGAGGGGCTTCAGGAAGATGCTGAGGGTGCTGGATAGGGCAAAGGACGAGCCCAGGTAGCAGATGAAGCCGACACCGACGATGTACCAGCCGTAGAAGATCTTTCGTGTCACGATATTGAGTTGGTTTACTGGCGTGCCGCGTGAATGGCAACCATGTCCCGGGGGGGCTCTATTGGCGCAACATCGTGCGCGCTTGCGAAAATCCCGGCGGTCTGCCGCGTTTTCCGCCCGCATCCCCAAGACTCTCCTTGACAGGGTAGGGTAGGGACCTTAAATATTTCTCAGTGAATGAATGGATGGAAAGGCGTTACGGGAACCGGTTACGGTCTAATAGAACGGACGGTACCAGCGATGAGGGAAGAAACGAAAGTCACAGAGTTTGCTGCCAAGGCCCGGGAGCCCGGCGACGCCGGCCCGGCCCAGGAGCGCGCCATGGCCGATGCCTTCGATGCTGTGACATTGTTCGACGCCGATGGCGTGGACGCGGCCCAGTATACGGACACGGTCCAGCGGAAGACGCCACTCGAACCCGAGAAGCACTTGCTGCTCGCGATTCTTGAGGATGCCCTCGCCTGCTATCGCAAGAACCTCTTTGCCCGGACTGCCAAGAAGCAGGCAGCTTTCCGGGACGCGGAGGAATGGATCTTTGCCACGGACGACGAGCGTTTCCTCAGCTTCGAGTCCGTTTGCGGGGTGCTGGGGATAGAGCCCAGCTACTTGCGCCGGGGCCTTTCGGAGTGGAAGCTGCGCAAGGTCAAGACGCGCGCCAGCGCCCCGGCCGAAGCGGCCTGAAGGCGGGGATCGACCGGCGATGCGGTGCGGGCAAAGCGGGCGGGTTTGACACCCGCCCCTACGGTGTCTTTCCCGACCGTTTGAACTCGGTGCGGAGTTCCGAGGCGAGCCGCCCCAGCCGGTAGGTCTTCCAGTCGATAAATCTCGCGTAGCCAGCCAACCTCGGGTGCACCGCGCCGATCTGGCGCCACATCTCCTGGGTTATGGACCGGTAGTCGGGATGCCCCTGGGGCATGGTCCGCAACTCGCCGATGTGCACCGCCTCCCGCAGATTCATCTTCATATACCACCGGGTGCGGTAGGCGAACGGGACCACGTACTGGGCCTGCCGCGGATGGTCCGCCCGGATCCGTTCGTGGACCTCGGCCGCGTGGTCCATGCAGCGCCGGTAGTCGTCGTCGAAACCCGCCTCGGTGATCTCCGGGGGCGTGTCATAGCCGTGCGCGGTGGTGAAGTCCTGCCGTTCCTGGCTGAGCAGGCGATGGCGCTGGAGGTCGCGGTAGGCCCCGAGGTTGCCGATGATGTCGAAGGTGTAATAGACCTGCTCCAGCGCCCGTCCCGGCTTCTCGCGCCGGTGTTGCCGCCCTTTCATGTAGGCGTCGAGCACCGCTTGCTTCCGTTCGTCCGGGAGGCGCGCCGCCAGCTCCCTCAACTGGGACAGCGGGTGCGTCGCGTGGGGGTAGAGGATGGCGGCGATGATCCTCTCCTCGGCCTGCCCGTCGTAGTCCACCAGCGTTACGGCCGGCGCTTCTCGCGCCGGTCCGGTCACCAGCTCCCCGACCAGGGCGCGGGTCTGTCCGAAGGTCTCCGAGAGATAGGAGCTCGGCTGCGCCCGCTTCACGAACGAGGGAATCAAAGTGCCGAGCTGCTGGTGGATGGCGGCGCCGAGGTCTCGCAGCTCCGCGAGATCGCTGGAATAGCATTTGGACAGCAGGTATTCGAAGGCCTGTCCCACTCCGAAGAGCCCGACGTTGGTCCGGGTCGCCGCCGGCAGGTAGCCGCGCAGGATGTCGCAGGCGTGGGCGCGCACGGTGGAACGATAGGCGCTCTCCGCCCATCGGGCGAGGGTCTCGTCCTGCCGGACTTCGGCGTAGGTGACGGTTTCGCCGGTGCGCGGGTGGCGCAGTTCCGTTCGCTCCAGCGGAACGGCCCGCCGGACGTGCTCGATCATCGGCTCCATCTGCCGCGAATAGGTCTCGAACAAGACCTCCATGAGCTTCTGGTAGTCCCGGGCGTGTCTCGATTCGGCGAGGGCCGGCTCGACGAAGAACAGGTGCCGTCCGGACGAGTCTTTCCGGTCGAAGCGCACGTAGCGGGTCGACTTCTCAAGCGGCGCGATGCCGATGCGCGCGTCCTCGAGGTACTTGGCGGCGACGTTGGAGATTTCCTCGCAGGCGACGTGGGCGCCCCCGAGCTGGGCCACGGAATCATCGCCGTAACCGATGAGCACGCGGTCGTAGAAGGCGCGGGCGCGACGCACCGCGGGGTCGTCGCCGCTGGCCGGCGCGGGCGCGCCCAGCACCGAAGAGAGGTCGGCGTCGCCTAGGAATTCATCGAGAAACGTACGCCGGAGGTCCTTGGCCGACCGGCTGTAGCGGGAGAAGAGCGCCCCGGCCACTTCCTGCGGCAGCCTCAGGCCGAAGACCGGCCGGTCGACGTTGGTGAAGAAGGGCGCGAGTCGCTCGCGTTCGGCCGGAGTGAAGTTTTCCATGGAGATTTTGGGAGAATATCGGTTGCCGTGTTAAAATCCAACCAAATGCGGCGATACGCGTTGTGTGCCGCCTGAATCATCTGGCAAACTTGTTTTGAGAGACCCGTTTCAAGGAGTTTCCAGTCCATGAGCGACGCCAACCTCGACGAGCTGTGCATCAACACCATCCGTACACTCTCCATTGACGGCGTCCAGCAGGCCAACTCCGGGCACCCGGGCACGCCCATGGCCATGGCCCCGGTGGCCTACTGCCTGTGGCAGCGTTTCCTGCGGTTCGATCCCGACGATCCCATCTGGCCCAATCGCGACCGGTTCGTGCTGTCGGCGGGGCACGCCTCCATGCTGCTCTACTCGATGCTCCACCTCACCGGCGTCAAGGCGGTGAGCAAGGACTACGAAACCCTGGGGTCCCTCTCCGTTCCGCTCGAAGCCCTGAAGCAGTTCCGCCAGTTGGACAGCCGCTGTCCCGGCCATCCGGAGTACCGCTGGACCTCGGGGGTGGAGACCACCACCGGGCCCCTGGGGCAGGGTGTGGCCACCAGCGTGGGCATGGCCATGGCCGGAAGCTGGATGGCGAGCCGCTACAACCAGCCCGGTTTCGACGACCTCATCGACTTCGACGTGTATGCCCTTTGCGGCGACGGCTGCATGATGGAAGGCGTGACCAACGAGGCGGCGTCGCTGGCCGGGCACCTGAGGCTGTCCAAGCTGTGCTGGATCTACGACAACAACCGCATCACCATCGAGGGCCATACCGGGCTGGCCTTCTCCGACGACGTCGCCACCCGTTTCCTGGGCTACGGATGGAACGTGGTCCGGGTGGGCGACGCCAACGACCTGGAGATGCTGGAGCGCGCGTTCCTCACGTTCCAGGACACCACGGACCGGCCGACCCTGGTGATCGTGGACAGCCACATCGGCTACGGCTCGCCCAACAAGCAGGACACCAGCGGCGCCCACGGCGAGCCTCTGGGGGCGGAGGAAGTCAAGCTTACCAAACAGCGCTACGGCTGGCCGGAGGACGCGCGGTTCCACGTCCCCGACGGCGTCCGGGAACATTTCCGGGAGGGTATGGGCAAGAGCGGCAGGTCCCTGCGCGATGCGTGGTTCAAGCGCCTCGAGGACTATCGGACCGGGTACCCGGAACTGGCGGACGAGCTGTACCGGACGCAGCACCGCCAGCTTCCCGAGGGATGGGACCGGGGCCTGCCGGATTTCCCCGCGGACGCCAAGGGAGTGTCCGGGCGCGACGCCTCGGGCAAGGTGCTGAACGTGCTGGCGCGGAACGTTCCCTGGCTTATGGGGGGCGCCGCCGATCTTGCACCGTCCACCAAGACCCGCCTGACATTCGAAGGCGCCGGAGATTTCTCGGCCGAGAACCCCGCCGGGCGCAACCTGCATTTCGGCGTCCGGGAGCACGCCATGGCGTCGATCCTGAACGGCATGGCCCTGGTGAAGGTGCGCGCCTACGGCTCGGGTTTTCTGATCTTCAGCGACTACGCCCGGGGCGCCATCCGTCTGAGCGCGCTCATGGAGCTGCCGGTGGTCCACATCTTTACCCATGACTCCATCGGCGTGGGGGAGGACGGGCCGACGCACCAGCCGGTGGAGCACCTCGCCTCGCTCCGGGCGGTGCCGGGCCTGTTGGTGATCCGGCCGGGGGACGCCAACGAGGTCACCGCGGCCTGGAAGGTCATCATGGAGTTGCACCACGAACCGGCTGTGCTGGTGTTGACGCGGCAGGCGCTGCCGACCCTGGACCGCGGCCGATACGCCTCGGCCGACGGCGTTGCCCGGGGCGGCTACGTGCTGGCCGACGCGCAGGACGGCAAGCCCGAGGTGCTGCTGCTGGCCACCGGCAGCGAGGTTTCGTTGTGCGTGGAGGCCTACGAGGCGCTGACGGCCGAGGGCATCAAGGCCCGGGTGGTGAGCATCCCGTGCTGGGAGCTGTTCGATGACCAGGAGGAGAGCTACCGGAACAGCGTGATCCCTCCCGACGTCACCGCGCGGGTTTCGGTGGAGCAGGGATCGGTGTTCGGCTGGACCAAGTACACCGGCATCACCGGACACCAGATCGGTATGCGATCTTTCGGGGCATCGGCGCCGCTGAAGGACCTGCAGAAGAAATTCGGCTTCACCGCGGACGACGTGGTCGCCGCGGCCAAGGATCAAATTACCCGGTAGCGCCCGCCCTGGGAGAGTCGCACGGTGGAGCGATGGCGGCGCGCAGGTTCGGCGAGCCTGGAGGAAACATGAACCCATTGAAAGACTTGAACGAGTTCGGGCAATCCGTGTGGTTGGACTTCATCCAGCGGAAGCTCCTCACCGGCGGCGAGCTGAAGCGTCTGGTGGAAGAGGACGGACTCAAGGGGGTCACGTCCAACCCGGCCATCTTCGAGAAGGCCATTGCCGACAGCGACGACTACGACGACGTCATCGCGCGGATGGGCGGCGACGGATCGGCGGCTCCCAAGGACGTGTACGAAGCCATCGCCACCCGCGACATCCAGGACGCCGCGGACGTGTTGCGGCCGGTTTACGACGAGACCGGGCGCCGTGACGGCTACGTCAGCCTGGAAGTGTCGCCTTACCTGGCTCACGATACCGAGGGGACCGTGGCGGAGGCGCGACGGCTTTGGAGCACGGTTTCGCGGGACAACCTGCTGATCAAGGTGCCCGGTACGCCGGAGGGAGTACCGGCCATCGAGCAGTTGATCGGCGAGGGCATCAGCGTCAACGTGACGCTGCTGTTCGCGCGGGAAGCCTACGAGCAGGTGGCCCAGGCCTACATCCGCGGTTTGGCCAAGGCGGCCGCCGACGGATTGGACGTGGGCCGCATCGCCAGCGTCGCCAGCTTTTTCATCTCCCGCATCGACAGCCTGGTGGACGGTACCCTCGAGAAACGGCTCGAGACCGCGGATGAGGCGCAAAAGGAACGCCTGCGGGCACTCATGGGCAAGGTCGCCATCGCCAACGCCAAGCTCACCTACAAGCGCTACAAGGAAATCATGCAGGGCGAGGGCTGGCAGGCGCTGGCCGGCAAGGGCGCCCGGCCGCAGCGGCTCCTGTGGGCCAGCACCAGCACCAAGAACCCGGATTATCCCGATGTGCTGTATGTCGACGAGCTCATCGGCGAGGACACGGTGAACACCATCCCTCCGGCGACCCTGGACGCGTTCCGCGATCACGGAAAGATTCGCAAGAGCCTGGAGGAAGACGTCGATGACGCGGCCGCGACCATGGACGGCCTGGAGCGCGCGGGCGTGTCGATGAAGGAAATCACCGACAAGCTGCTGGAGGACGGGGTCCGGCTCTTTTCCGAGGCCTTCGACAAGCTGCTCGCGGCCGTGGAGGAGGAGTGCCGGAAGGCGGCGGATCATGGGCAAGCGCGTTAAGATTCTTCCTTCGATTCTCTCCGCCGATTTCTGCATTCTCGGACAACAGATCGCCGAGGTGGACGAGGCCGGAGCGGATGCCATCCACGTGGACGTCATGGACGGCCGCTTCGTGCCGAACATCACCATCGGCCCGTTGTTGGTGGAGGCTGCCCGGCGCAGTACGCGCCTCGCCCTTGACGTTCACCTGATGATCGTCGAGCCGGAGCGTTACCTGGAGGACTTTGCCAAGGCGGGGGCCGACACGCTTCTGGTCCACCAGGAAGCCTGCCCGCACCTCCATCGTACGGTGCAACAGATCAAGTCGCTGGGCAGCAAGGCCGGGGTGGTGCTCAATCCCGCGACTCCGTTGGCTACCCTCGATGAGATCCTGCCCGATCTCGACCAGATCCTCATCATGAGCGTGAATCCCGGCTTCGGTGGCCAAAGCTTCATCGACAGCAGCGTGGAGAAGGTGCGCCGGCTCAAGCGGATGCTTGACGAACGCGGTCTGGAAACGCCCATCGAGATTGACGGCGGCATCGGTCCGGACAACGCCGCCGGCGTCGTGGCCGCCGGCGCCACGTTGCTGGTAGCGGGTTCTTCGGTCTACAAGGCGCCGGGCGGCGCCGCCGAAGGGGTCCGGCAACTTCGGGCCAGCATTCCTTCCACGCCATGACGCGTTACACCACCTGACCTTCCCAACCTACCGCATGGGCAGGGTCACGTCGTGCCGTCGCGTCGTTCCCGGGCTCACCACCACCCGCCGCGATACCTCATCCAGTCGCTCGTGCCAGAACCGCACATCGTAGGTTCCCGGCGGGATCCCGTCGATGGCGTAGCGGCCACGGGAGCCGGTCACCGCGAAGAACCGGTTCGGCGCCACCACGATGTAGGCGCTCATCCAGGCGTGGTGCAGCTCGCAGATGATCCTTATGAGGCCGGGCTGCCGGAGTGTCCTCGTCACCCGGCGCCAGCGGGGGATCCCGTCGTTGAACAGGGTCCGGGGACCGATTCGGGCGTGAGCGTCGTGGAGGATGACGTCGCTGTTCAAGAGCAGCAGGTTGCTGCCCACGGGGGCGGCCTGGACGTGGGGCGCGAACCGGCAGCCGATGTTGTCGAGTTGGATGTTCCGGGGTCGCCCCGTCTGCCTGTCGAGACCCGGGCCGCGCAGGGTGACCACAACGTTCTTGAGCGCACCGTCGGAGGCCGCCACCAGGCTTTGGTCGGGCACCATGGAGCCGCAGAAGGCCTGCTCCTTGTGGACTCGCAAGACGCCGGGAGGCGGCGGCGGGCCGGCCAGGCGTACCGTCCCGGCAAGGGTTCCGGTCTGGTGGGAAGGGGGGCGCGATGCGGCGAGACGGTCGCCGGGCTGTCCCGCGGCGGGGCCA
>Ga0209020_1001509_pt1 | contig 22894 bp, 17 predicted proteins | sample PinacodermBB_FD_187298 | JGI IMG/M metagenome (GOLD analysis project Ga0209020, IMG submission 187298) | Host-associated microbial community of the marine sponge Aplysina aerophoba from Gulf of Piran - sponge pinacoderm, lysed by bead... | ecosystem: Host-associated > Porifera > Sponge >... | reverse complement strand
CCAGCAGCGTCTTGAACACCAGGTCCGGCCCTTCCGCCGCGGTCAGGCGCAAGCCCTTGAGCCCGCCGATGTCTCCCCTCTCCACCGCAAGGTCCGCCCGCACCGTCAGCAGCCACGGCGTCCCCTGGGACAAAGCCACCAGCAGCTTCGCCCCATTCCAGCCGGGAAACTCACGCAGCAGGTCGTGCACCGACCCCGCGATCATGGCGTCCGCGCTCCCCTCCCGGAGCGCCCGGGTGGAACCGATCTGCGACACCAACTCGATCTCCACCTCCGCGCCCTCTTCCCGGTAGAACCCCAGCTCCTGGGCAGCCAGGGCCGGGAAACAAGTGTTGCTGACAAGGTCTACGGCGGCAATGCGCATATTGGTGTTCCTCTCTGTCCAGACCGGTACTCCGCAAGACTCCACCCGTGTCGATATCCGCGCTCGGCGAAAGCGAGCCGGCATCAGCGGACCGCCGTCGCGAAACGATCACCAACTACACCCTCGAACCTCGTGCCACAAACACGTGCGCCGCCCTTGATCCCTGACCCTTGCGCGCATAGGCTTCCCCCGTACCCCGAGCCGGACACCGGCGACTGCAATTCTCTTGGAGGAGGAAGCTTGATGACGGACCAGGACCTGAGCGGGCTCACGTTGGCGGATGCGGCGGCACGGATCAAGGGGAAAGAGCTGTCCCCGGTGGAGCTGACCGAGCTCATGCTGGCGCGCATCGACCGGCTCAACCCGGAGCTGGTGGCCTACGTGACGGTGGCGCGGGAGGAAGCGCTGGCGGACGCCCGGGCGGCGGAGGGGGAGCTCCGGGATGGACGTTATCGCGGGCCGCTGCACGGGATTCCCCTGTCCATCAAGGACAACATCGCGACGCGCGGAATCCGCACCACCGCGGGCTCGAAGGTGCTGGAGGACTGCGTTCCCGACTTCGACGCCACCGTGGTGGCGCGGCTGCGGGAGGCGGGGGCGGTGATCCTGGGCAAGACCAACATGCACGAGTGGGCCAACGGCGGCACCACCATCAACCCGTTCTACGGCACCACCCGCAACCCCTGGGACACCGAGCGGATCGCGGGAGGCTCCAGCGGCGGGTCGGCCGCGGGGGTGATCGCGGGGCTGGGCCTGGGCTCTTTGGGTACCGACAATGGCGGCTCGGTGCGGAACCCGGCCTCCCTGTGCGGCATCGTCGGGTTGAAGCCCACCTACGGGCGCGTCAGCCGCTTCGGGCACGTGCCCGGCGACGGCGGCTTCAGCACCAACCACGTGGGGGTGTTCAGCAAGACGGTGCGGGACTGCGCCCTGATCCTGGCGGCCATCGCGGGCCATGACCCGAAGGACCCCAACAGCGCGGACGAGCCGGTGCCGGACTATGAGGACGGCCTGGAGACAGGCATCGGCGGTCTTCGGGTAGGGATCGTGCAGGACTACTTCGACCGCTACATGACCAGGGCGGTACGGGACGCCTTCGTGGAGGCCCAGGGCCAGCTCGAGTCCCTCGGGGCGACGCTGGTGGAGGTGGAAGTGCCGCACCTGGACGCGACCCGGGTCGCCTGGCCGTGCATCACGCGGCCGGAAAACGTGGTGGAGAACCTGCCCTACCTCACGGCCAGGCCGCGGGACTACAGTCCACGGCTGCTGCGCCAGAACATCGGCGCGATGCTGATTCCCGCCGACGCCTACGTAACGGCCCAGCGCATCCGGCGCCTGCTGTGCCGGGAGTTCGACGAAGTGTTCAAACAGGTGGACATCATCGCGGCGCCCACGGCGGCGGTACCCGCGCCCACCATCGAGGAATCCGAGCGGGCGGTCATGGAAGTGGACGGAGAAGAGATCAAGCTGGAAGGCACGGGCGTGAACTTCCGTTCGCTCTTCACCACGCCCTTCAACCTTACCGGGCTGCCGGCCCTGAGCGTCAACTGCGGGTTCTCGGCCGGCGGCTTGCCCATCGGGCTGCAACTCGTAGGCGCGCGTTTCCGGGAGGCGCAGGTGCTCCAGGCCGCTCACGCCTACGAGCAGGCCGCCGGGTGGTACCGGCGCAAGCCGCCGGTGGGAGGGTGATCGGCTCCCACGTTCGTTGAGGAATCGGCCGTCAGCGGTGTTTGGCCGCCCGCCGGGTCAAGCGACCGAACGCATTGTCGTCGCCACCGTTTCCGTCCCCAGCACCCGATCGAGGAAGTTCGTTGCCAGAGGCCAGGTGAGTCTGGTCAGCGCCGGGTCGTAGGCGTCGCCGTCGGCCAGGGCAAAGCCGTGGCCGGCGGGCGGAAAGAAATGCCACTCCACGTCGGGGGTACCCTCCAGGAAACAGGCCCGCAGCTTCTCCTGCACCGGCACCGGCGCGACCCGGTCCTGGCCCCCGAACAGGATCAGGGACGGACAGTGAATCTCCCGGGCGGCCTCGTTGGGATGGCGCGGCCTGAGCTCGCTGGGACCCTCCTCCCGCACCGAGGGGTAGTAGCCCAGGAACGCGGCGGCCTGGGGCGTCGCGGCGACGAAATGGATGCCGATGCGCCCGCCCATGCACAGGCCCATGACCGCCACTCGCTTCTCGTCCACGTCGTCGCGCCCGCGGAGGTACTGCCAGCCCCGGCCGATGACCTCCACAAAGCGCCCGTCCGTGGTTTTTTTCTGGACGTCATGGAAATCGGAGAAGCCCAGCATGTCGTAGAGGGCCGGCACCATGGCGGTGTACCCGGCCTCGGCGAACTCGCAGGCCATGTGTTTGATGTGGCCCGTGACCCCATAGTGGTGATGGACGATGAGCAGCGCCGGTCCCGGCGTCGACCTCTCCGGCGACGCGATGAAGCCCGGGACTCCATCCTGCTCCTGTGTCAGCGTTTGCGTGATGATCTTCGGCATTATGCCCTCCTGTTCAGGAAACCCTCATTGGCTCTGCTATTGTGAAACATGGTGTCCTTCAATATGGCGCCCTTCGACTTCGCTTCGCGAAGCCTGTCCTGAGCTTTGTCGAAGGGCTCAGGACGAACGGGGAGTTGGTCCGACACTGTTGGTTCTGAACTTATCGAATGGAATCCCACTCCGTTCATCCTGAGCTTACCGAATAGGTCCCACTCCATTCATGCCGAGTTTGCCGAATGGAATCCCATTCCGTTTGTCCTGAACTTGCCGAATGGAACCCACTCCGTTCGTCCTGAACTTACCAAATGGAATCCCACTCCGTTCATCCTGAACTTACCAAATGGGTCCCACTCCGTTCGTCCTGAACTTACCAAATGGGTCCCATTCCGTTCATCCTGAACTTGCCGAATGGAATCCCACTCCGTTCGTCCTGAGCGTAGCGAAGCGAAGTCGAAGGGCGCCATTTCAAAGGATCACCGTGCCGGGGCCGCTGCCATTGTGCCGCGCGCTTGCCGCAACCTCCGGGTCGCGTCCATATCCGCGGCGCCCGTCTCCGCGTCCACCGCCACACCGTACTGTAGCCGCGCGTTCTCCGGTGAAAGCAGATCGGCCGCTACGTCTTCCAGAACGGCCTCCACCGGGCGCTCGCAGGGGTCGCCGTATCCTCCGCCGCCGGCGGACTGTATCTCCGCCACGTCGCCGCCGCGTGGGTGGTGCATGGCGGCGCGGTGGAACTCCGTCTCTTCACCGGTTTCCGAACGCACCCTAACCGTTCCGATGGCGGCATCGCCGCCTCCGGCCAGCCCGAACGGCGCGGTCTCTTCCGTGCCGCTGCCGATCTGAACGGAGAGAGCGCTGCCGTCCTCGTTGAAGCGCAGGGAGAAGAGCGCGCCGTAGCCGCCGCGCCACTTGCCGGCGCCGGCGCTGTCCGGGCGAAGCTCATAATTCAGGATCCGGTGCGGAAAGGTCAACTCGTAGAGCTCCGGGTCCGGCACCCGGGAGCCGCCCATGGACGACACCGGGCTGATGTGGTCCCAGCCGTCGAAGCCCTGGGTGGCGCCGCCGCCTCCCTTGGCGAAATGGAGGATGAAGGCCGCCGGCTTGCCGGTGCGCCGGTTCAAGGCGGTGCCGGCGCCGGCGTTGGTGCGCGCCCAGGCCGCCTGCACCCGTTCCGGCACGGCCTGGGACAACGCCATCCACACGGCCTCCACGATGGTGGCGCAGGTGGCCACGGTGCATTGGGTTGTGGGAGCGCCTTCCCGAGGATTCACCAGCGACCCTTCCGGCGCAAGCACCTCCACCGGGCGCATGCAGCCCTCGTTCACGCCCACGTCGGCGGCGATGGTGGAGAAAAGCCCGATGTAGCAGGACGAAACCGTGTTGGCGTAGGAGCTGTTGTAATAGACCGGGATCTGGGCGTCGGAGCCGGCGAAGTCGAAGCGCAGGGTCTCCCCTTCCACCGCTAGCCGCACCCGGATGGTCGGCCGCCCGCCGGGGCCGTCCTCGAGCACGTGATCGAGCTGACGGGAGGCGTGGTAGGCGCCGTCGGGAACGGCGGCGATGCGCTCCCGCATCTGCGTCTCACTCCGGTCCAGCACCTCCTCCATGGCGCTTTCGACGCTGTCGCAGCCGTAGCGCTCGAGCATCTGCTCCAGGGCCTTCTCGCCCACGTTGCAGGCGCCTACCTGACACTGGAGGTCGCCCTCCACCGAGTTCCGCAGGCGCACGTTCAACAGGATGATCTCCCACACGTCGCGGTTGTACGCGCCGCCCCGGTAGAGCTTCGCCGGCGGTATCCGCAGACCCTCTTCCCAGGCCGTGGCGGCGTGGGGGTTCCGCCCCGCCGCTCCACCACCGCCGATGTCGGCGTGGTGGCCTCGGCTGAGGACCCAGAAGCGCAGTTCCCCGCCGAAGAACACCGGCTTGACCACCGAGATGTCCGGCGCGTGGTTGTTGCCGCGGTAGGGATCGTTGAGGATCATCACGTCTCCGGGCTCCACGTCGTCGCCGAAATGGTCGCTGATGGCCTTCACCGCGAAGGGGCTGGCCCCCATCAGCACCGGGATGTAGGCGGTCTGGGCCACGAGCCTGAGATGGCGGTCGAACACCGCGGTTACGAAGTCCTTGTTCTCGGCGAAGATCGGCGAGCGGGAGCTTCTCAGCATGCCGGCGCCCATCTCGCGGGTCACACCTTCGAGACGGTTGGTGATGACGGTCATGAGAATGGGGTCCATGCTCCTATGTCCCCTGCCTCTTTTCAGTCCCGGGTTTCACGCGCGCCAGGCTCTCGGCCAGGCCGAGCTCCTTCAGGTACACGAGATAGTTGCCGTGGACGTCGCAAGTGAGCTGATACTCCGGCGGCACCACCACGGTGGTGGTCTCCTGTTCGACGATGGCGGGGCCGGCAACACCCTCTCCGGAAGCGAGCCGGTGACCGTCAAAGACCGGCACCTCGCGAAAGCCATCCTCGAAGAACGCTTTCCGGCGGCCCGTCAAGGCGCTGCCGCCGCCGCTCCGGGCGGGCGTGGGCTCGGAATCGGTGAGTCCGCGTCCCACCACTCGCAGGTTGACGATCTCGGCGGGCGCTTCCGGCATGCTGTAGCCGTTGAGCGACTCGTGGATCCGATGAAACTCGCCGGCCAGCTTGGCTACCGCGGCCTCGGTCAGCACGGCATCCGGCACCGGCACCTCCACCTCGCTGAACTGCCCCACGTAGCGTACGTCCGCCGCGCAGCTTACCGCAATCCGATCATGCGGAACACCCTCGGCGAGGAGCGCTTCCTGCGCCGCGCACCGAAGCTCCTCGTAGTGCCGTTCCACCGTGTCTCGTTCGAGCCGGTCCAGGGACATCACACAACTCCGCACCAAGTCGTGGCGCAGGTCTGACAGGAGCTGCCCCGCGGCGCACATGACCGACGCCTCCCGGGGCACCAGGATCAATCCGATGTCCAGCTCCCGGGCGATGGCGCAGGCGTGGATGGGACCCGCCCCGCCGGCGGCCACCAGCACGAACTCGCGCGGGTCGTGTCCGCGCCGCACGGAGACCTCCCGGATGGCATCCACCATGTTGGCGTTCACCACCTGGTGGGCGCCATAGGCGGCTCGCACCACCTCCACTCCCAGCGGCTTGGCCACGTGCCGGCGGAACGCTTCCCGCGCGGCGGCCTCGTCCAGCCGCAGACGTCCGCCCCAGAACCGTTCCGCTCCCAGGTAACCCACCAGCAGGTCCGCGTCGGTGACCGTGGGCCGGGTTCCGCCCCGGCCGTAACACACTGGGCCCGGGTCGGCGCCCGCGCTCTCGGGCCCCACCCGCAGCAGTCCGCGGTCATCCACGGTCAGGATGCTGCCGCCGCCGGCGCCGATGGTGTGCACCGCCACCATGGGCAACGCGATGCGGTGGCCGGCGATCTCCATCTCCTTGGTCACCTCCACCTCGCCCTGGTTGACCAGGCAGACGTCGAAGCTCGTCCCTCCCATGTCGGTGGTGATGGCGTTGGATATGCCGTGCAGGCCGGCGTACCAGAGGCCCGCCACCGGCCCGGCGGCCGGGCCGGAGAGGATGCTGCGGACGCCGAACCGAGCTGCTGAATCCAGGCCCATGACGCCGCCGCTGGACTGCATGACCAGCAGCCGGCCACGGAACCCGTTGTCCTCGAGCCGGTCCTGGAGGGAGCGGAGGTAGGCGGCGAGCACCGGCGTCACGTAGGCGTTGACCGCGGTGGTGCTGAGGCGTTCGTACAGTCGGACCTCCGGCAGCACCTCGCTGGAAAGCGATACGTGCGCCTCCGGCAACGCAGCGCGGAGCCGCGACGCCACCGCGTGCTCGTGGGCGTCGTTGGCGAAGGAGAACATGAACCCCACGGCGACACTCTCCACGCCCGCGCGGCGTAATCCGTCCACGGCCGAATCCACGGAGTCCTCGCCTACCGCTTCCAACACCGCGCCGTCGCCGTCCATGCGCTCGGCGATGGGATAAATACGTTGCCTGGGAATCAACGGGTCGGGGGGCGCCTGCTTGGGGTCGTACAGGTCCGAGCGCACCCCGCGCCGCATATTCAGCACGTCCCGGAACCCCGCGGTGGTGAGCAGCGCCGTGCGCGCCCCGTCGCGCGTGAGCAAGGCGTTGGTGGCGATGGTGCTGCCGTGGACGATCCTCTCGGTGCGCTCCAGCAGCTCGCCGAGCGTGAGGTCCAGCTCCTCGGCCACCAGCGCGAGTCCGGCCACCAGCGCCCCCGCCCGGTCCTCCGGATCGGACAGGGTCTTCAGGATGCGGCGATGGCCGTTGCCGGACACCATCAGGTCGATGAAGGTGCCGCCAACGTCCACGCCAACAGTGTATTGACTTCTAGAATCATCCATAACTTGCTGATATCGATGGAAATATCCAATGAATCCTCAGAACCGGGCCACGGCCCCGCCAGGACCGCCTCATTCAGTTCGATTCCGGCAGACATGAAAACTTCTCCCGCCATCTGACGCAACGTTGCGCATCGCGTTCTTCATAAACACGCAAAGCACACTGATGTTCCAGCATGAACGTGCTCTCCCGATCCTCCCCCAATGCGGTTATTCGCATGGTATACCACGCCGTTACCGCACCCCGAGGTGGGGATTCGAAAATCGGAAACTCGGGATCACCACCCTCCTTCACGCCGTTCAAAGCCCCCTGTCAACATTAGCGGCACGTCGGTTACCTCTTGACTGAGCAGAAATCCGTGCCCGGCGTGAACATGGACGCCGCTGAATCCTGTGAGCACCCTCAATCGTGGCACGTCTGACCAGGCACTTTATCGCCCGCTGATCGGTCTGCGTTCCGAACACAAGATTTCCAGGTTTCTCCCGATGGCGAGGATCAACTTGAACATCACCAATGATCGACACTGCTACTCCGCCTTCCGCCCATCTCTCGTAGAGTCGAATCTGAGCCTCCGTGGGATCACCTTCGCCGTTCCCAAGCGAATCCGACATAGCTGACTTTGCCAGTCGATTTTTCAAGGTCGCACCACAAGGAAGTTCCAGGGAGCTTCGAAGCACAACATTGGGTTTCGAAGTTTCACGCTCCAAGATTCGTCCCAATCATCTCCGTTCCTCTTGAGGGCGGCAATGGTGCAGCTTCGGAGCCTGCCGAGCGGAAAGAACAAGCTCTACTCGACGCGTTGCCGGTTCGCGCCGAAAGACCCCACGATTTCGCTGCGTTCGAAGATGCCCACGACGCCGGCATGGCCTTCGCCGATGAAGCGGCCCTGTATGTAGTCGCTACTTCCAGCCGGCTTTTCCCCGAATGCGCTGCCGTCGAGGGGAATGTTCTCCCAAGGCGGAATGCTCCTGCCGTCCAGCCGGGCACCGGTTTCCAGATCATGGAAATTGTCGAGAGCGACATCGACATCCGGATTGGCGAAATCGTCGATGACAAGTGTGGCATCGCCTCGCACGAACTGTCCGCGGGTCACGAGATCGCTGACATCCACGCCGATCATCGCTCCTTTCCAGGTTGCGGACATTCCCTGGGCGGTCGCCGGCGCCATGGCGCTGCTCACGCCGATGGCGCTGGCATCGAAGACGGTGCCGAGTCCGGCGGGTTGGTGTTGTTCGTCCCTGACCGCCAGAACGGTCCGGTTGACGAAGAAAGCGCCGTCATTGAGCCAACCGCCGTAGAAGTCTGCCCTGAACGCCCTTTCATCGGTACGCAGGCCAAAGCCTTCCAAGATCGGGACGCCGCGGACAGTCTCGGTCGGTGGCTTGAGTGTCAGGGAATCCTTCAGGCGCTCCGCGAAGTGTTTGTTTCCGAAGTCCAATCGGGGATCGGCCAGGGCACGGGCCAGCGCCTCTTCCAGGCCCGCCGCAGTGCGGCTTACGCCACAGACCGGGCCTTCACACTTGGTAAAGGTGCGTGACGATGCTCCATCGAACCGGAACACGTGCTGATCGCTTGCAAGCGTCGTGGTGGCGGATTCCACTCTGGCGACAGTGCCGAGCTTGACCTGTTCCGCCGTCAGAGCAGTGCCGGGTCCGGTCTCCATCGACGGCATTTGCTCCTGGTTCCCGGCACCGCATCCGGAAAGGACGAATGTCACGATGATCGCGGTCAACGTGGTTGCGGTGCTTCCGGTGCGCATCATCTGCCTCCTCCTTTGAATCGAGCCGCCTCGCAGCGTTCCCGTTCGCGGCTGCGGAACGCTTCGGCAAGACGCCGCCGCGCTTGCGCCCTTCGACTTCGCTTCGCTACGCTCAGGGCGAACGGGGATTGACCCTGCAACCATTCGCCCTGGGAACAGGGAATGCCCCCGCAACCGTTCGCCCCGAGAACGGAGTGTGCCCTGCAACCGTTCGCCCTGAGTGTAGCGAAGCGAAGTCGAAGGGCGCCATCTCCCTGTCATGCGCCCGCGGGCTGCGCGACGACCGCGCCCGCGCGCGGAAGCATCAGGGCCGCGGCGAGGATACCGCTTGCCGCCACCGCCATGACCACGAAGAGCGCACTGAAGCCCCAGGCGGCGTGAATGCCGGCGATGACCGGCAACACCGCGGCCGCGACCGAGAAAGTTACGATGTAGCGGAGGGAAAAGACACGGCTGCGCCACTCGCTGTTGGTGACCCGGCCGATGAGGACGTCGTTGATGGGGATCTGTCCGAATACGACGAGCATGAAGGCGATGGCGACGATCAGGGCGGGCATGCCGGTGAGCTGATACATGAACGCGAACAGCACCGACTGCAGCGCCGCGACCAGTGCGAACACGGTGCGCACGGAGTAACGGTCGACGAGATACCCGACCACGAGCTGTGCCAAGGCGGCGATGGCGAACACCAGGAATGCGTAGCCGCCCACCGCGGTGGCGGACCCGGCGAGCTCGGGGAGCCGCTCGTCGAATATCTTCGGCAGCGCGAAGGTGGTGCTCTGGAAGATCAGGCCGCCGATGGCAGTGGTGAATCCGATGATCGAGAGCACGCGCACGAACGTCGGACGCCCGATGGACGCCGCGCCGGCCCTGGACGGCTCCTCCGACAGGTCGCCACTCGGCTCGACGGCCGGGCTCCCCCGTCCCGCCCACACGAAAACCCCGTAGGCCACGCCGAGGGCGATGGAAACCGCGCCGGGCACCACGAACGCGTTGCGCCAGCCTCCGGTGTCGATGAGATAGCCGGTGAGCAGCGCGGCCGCGGCGACCCCGAGGTTCCCGAACACCCCGTTGATGGCGATGGGAAGCCCGGTCTTCCGCCGCCCCTCGATGACCATGGCGATTCCGACGGGGTGGTAGATGGCGGCGAACACCCCCATGACGAGCAGTCCCAAGGCGATCTCCACCGGCGAGGTCGCCAACGCCGTCAGGATCGAGCTCGCGCCGATGCCGATGAAGAAGATCGTGATCATACCGGCCCGGCTCCACTTGTCCGCGATCCATCCGGCCGGAATCGCGCAGACGCCGAACGCGACGAATCCCGGCGTGGCGTAGGGGATCAGCGCCGCGTAGCTCATGCCCCACTCTTCGGCAAGCCGCAACGCCGCCACCGTGGCGAAGACCAGCATGAAGAGATGGTCGAGGAAATGCCCGAGGTTGAGAAAGAGGAAGTTCAGGCGGTGGCGTGACATTCCGGTCCCTGATGGCGCCGATCCTGCATCCGGTCCGGTCAGTGACCGCCCCGCAGCATGGGCTGCATGACCTGTTCGGCGAAGGCGCGGATCATGCTGGCCCGCGGCAGGCCATCCACCGCGTAGGGACGGATGGTGATCTGGTCGACGCCGCTGTCGAACATGCGCCGGGCGGTGTCGATGCACCGGGCGGGGGTGCCGGCCAGGGCGAACTCGGGCACCACCTCGTCGGGCACGGAGTCGGCATGGGCGGCGTTGGGGTTGAGGTGCTGGTAGTTGTCGTAGCGGCCGGTCATCTTCTCCGCCGCCGCGGCGGCCGCGGGACTCAGCCCCCAGAACGGCTTGAGGATGCTGCGGGCCACGTGGGGGCGCACCGCCGCCACTGCCTTGGCGCCGTTTTCGGCCACGCTGGCGGATACGGAGAGGAACGTCTGAAACGGCTCGGCGTCCCGACCCTCTTCCCTCCGGCCGCCGTTCACGCACTCCAGCATCCGCGCCAGCATGTCCCCTTCCATGCCCACCCGGGCCATGATGACGCCGTCGCCGATGCGGCCCGCCAGCCGCAGCATCTTCGGTCCGCTGGCGGCCACCGCGATGGGCGGGCATTGGTCCGGCGCCGCGAACATAAGCCGCATCTCCTCCGACCCGGCGGGCACGCGCTGGCCCCGGCACAGCGCCCGGATCTCGGCGACGGTTTGCTCCAGCCGGGCCCGGGTGGCCGGCTTCCGGCCCATGGTGTTCACCGAGGTGAAGCCGTTGCCGATGCCCAGCGTCAGGCGGCCGCCGGAAAGCTCCTGCAGCGTGGCGGCGGCACTTGCGGTGACCGCGGAAACCCGGGTCATGGGATTGGTGACGCCGGTCCCGAGGAGGACCCTGGAGGTGGCCTGGGCGGCGGCGCCCAGGAGCACGTACATCTCGCGCCAGATGAGCTGGGAATCGCCGAACCAGACCTGGTCGTAGCCCAGCTCCTCCGCCAGTGCGACCTCGTGCATCAGGGCGGGCACATCGTAGTAGGGATGGATCTCGACCCCGAAGGAACATGTGGACATGGGTGGCCTCTTTGCGTCCTTTGAATATTTGCGCCCTTCGACTTCGCTTCGCGAAGCCTGTCCTGAGCCGTGACGAAGGGCTCAGGACGAACGGGGTGGGGGCCGGCCGTGCTTGTCCTTGGCGTTGTCGAGGGGCTCGGGATGAACGGTGTGGGGGGCTCCGCTGCGCTTGTCCTGAGCGTTGTCGAAAGGCTCGGGATGAACCGGGTGCGGGGCTCCGGTGCGTTCAGGACGAACGGTGGCACGGGTTTCCTCACAGGGCGTACAGGCGCCTGGGATTGTCGCTCAGGATCTTGTCGCCCACGCCGGGGGCGAGCACGCCCTCCTTGGCCAGTTTGGCGATGGCCTCCATGTCGTTGGAGTAGTCCGCGTGCCCGTAGTCCGTGCCGACGATGATGTTGTCCTCGCCGGCGTTCTGGATGACGTAGGGCAGGTCGTCGGTGGTCTGACAAGCCACGTAGATGCGATTGTCCTTCAACAGGTTCCGCTCCTCCAATTCACGGGGCGCGCCGCGCACCGCGGCGAACGGGCTGTCGGCGTGGTTCCGCCGAAACGCCAGCTCCGCCTCGGTGCGGATGCGGAGGTCGTTGAGCGCGTAGGGGACCCACTGGGACGTGGTCTCCACGAAACACCACCGGAGCGCCGGGAACATGCCGGGGACACCCTTGTAGATCAGGTTGTTGAACGCGCCCACGGCCGGAAGCTTGAAGCGCGAGAACACATCCTGGGCGAACAGGTCGTAGTGGCCCAGGTTGCCGCCGCCGGCGTGGACACAGACCGGCATGTCGAGGTCGCTGGCCTCCTGGTAGATGGGGAAGAACGTGTCGTCGGAGAGCAGCCGCTCCCCTTCGAAGCCGTGCATGAAGACCCCGCAGGCGCCGTTGGCCTTGCCGAAACGGATCTCCTCGATGGCCCGGTCCATGGACCTCGCGGGCGCCAGCACCACCCATCGGATACGGCCGCCTCCCTGCTTCCAGATCTCCGCCAGCCAGCGGTTGTAGCCCCGGCAGAGCGCCCGCTCCACGTCGGCCCGGGCGGTCAGGGGCCGCAGGAACAGCGTCGGATAGATGACCTGGACATCCACCGACAGCTGGTCCATGTGGGCGATGCGCGCCGACACGTCGGCGAGCTCGCGGGACTCGGCGGTGGTGTTGAGGCCGATGTTGGTGTTGGGCACCACCCGTTCGTCGATACGCCAGTAGCGCAAGCCGCTGTGCTGCGACACCAGCAGGTCCGGCGCGAAACGCTTGTCCTCCTCCTCCATGAACTCCCAGGTCTGCTCGGTCTCGATCACGTGGGCGTCGGCATCAATGAACATGGACATGTCATTTCCCCCTGTAAGTTCGTCACTCCGTGCAGGTTCCGACCCGCGGGGGCCATTCTCGCCCAAGAAGCCATGACAGTTCAACCCGCCGCTCTCGCGCGCCGTCGTTTCATCTGGTACAGATTCCACACGTCGGCCCGGCACTTTCACCATTCATTCACGGCGACATGCGCCGGAGCCCGCCACACTGGGAGGTGGACCCATGACACAGGAAGGCTATGCCCGCCCGGAACTCCTGGTGGAGACGGACTGGCTGGAGCAGCACATCGACGATTCCGATATCCGTATCGTGGACTGCGATCCGTTCGACGCGTACCGCCGCGCCCACATCAAGGGCGCCGCCGGCATACGCGTGCACCACTACATCAAGCACCCCGAGTATCCCAAGGACAACCGGAAGTATCCCCTGGTGGCGCCCCCGGACACGGCCAGGGAAGTGATGGAGAGCCTGGGCATCGGCGAAGGCACGCGGGTGGTGGCCTATGACAGCAACGGCTCCCTATGGGCCGCGCGCCTGTGGTGGGTGCTGAACTACTACGGCCATACCGAGGTGACCGTGCTCAACGGCGGCTGGCAGAAGTGGTTCGCCGAAGGGCGGCCCATGACCCTGGACGTGCCGAAACCGCAAGGCGCGGTGTTCAACCCCAAGGCGGACCCGGATCTCGTGTGCACCCTGGACTACGGCGCCGCCAAGGTCGGCAACCCCGACGTGGTGTTCCTCGACGTGCGATCCGACGGCGAGTGGACCGGCGCCAACGACCGCGGCAACAAGCGGGCCGGCCGCATCCCCGGCGCGGTGCACCTGGAGTGGCTCAACTTCCTCCAGGACAACCCCTACAAGACCCTCAAGGCGGCCGGCGAGTTGCGGAGCCTGCTGGAACAGGCGGGGGTTCCACCCGACAAGGAAGTCGTCACCTATTGACAGGGCGGCATCCGTGCGGCGCACGGAGTCTTCGTCCTGACACTGCTGGGTTACGACCGGACGCGCAACTACGACGGCTCCATGGGCGAGTGGGCCAACCGCGACGACACGCCGCTCGTGCTGGAGTGAGTCTCACGCCTCACTGCTTCCGCATCGTCCGACCCGCGGCGCCGCGGCGTCATCCGGAGCCGGCGCCGGTCGCGCGCCATCCCCGACGGGTCGCCCCGGCCCGGCCCGGGGCCTGATCGCCATGGGGGCCGAGTATCTTGCCCTGACGGCGGCGGTGGCCTGGGGCTCCGAAGCGATCCTGGTGCGCCGGGGCTCACGCTACGCCAGCGTGGCGCTGGCCGCGCTCATGGGATTCGTGCTGAGCACGGTGGTGCTGTGGGGCGGCATCTGGCTCTTCCTCCCCCTGAGCCTGCTGTACACCCGGGGAACCTACTACTTCATCATCAGCGGGCTGATCCAGCCCGCCATCGTCCGCTTTCTCCACTACACCGGCATCGTCCGCCTGGGCGCGTCCCGCGCCGGCCCGGTGCGCAGCGTCACGCCGCTCTTCGCCATCGCCATCGCCTTCACGTTCCTCGGCGAACGGCCCGACGCCGGGGTCTACCTGGGATCGTTCCTGAGCGTGGTCGGGGTCTGGCTCACCTCGAGCCGGCGGGAGGGAGAGAGCGAGTGGAAGCCCATCCACCTGGCCTACCCGCTGGGCGCGGCCTTCCTCACGGCGATCTCGCAGAACTTCCGCAAGACCGGGCTGCTGATCATGCCCAACCCGTTCGTCGCCACCGCCGTCACCATCACCACCTCCCTGGTGGTGTTTTCACTCAGCCTGGTGGCTACGGGTCAACTGCGGCCCACCTTGCAGGGCGACCGGAAGTGCCTGCCCTTCTACGGCACCGCCGCGGTGGTTTCGGCCACGGCTCAACTGCTGGGCTACATCGCGCTGAGCCAGGGGGACGTATCCGTGGTAGTTCCCCTCATCAATACCAACCCCCTCTTTATCGTGATGTTCAGCGCGCTCTTCCTGCGGGACCTCGAAACCATAAACCTCCGGGTGGCAGCGGGCGCGGCACTGATCGTTACCGGCATCGCGCTCATCACCTATCGCTGACGGTGCCGCTCCCGCCCGGATGGTTGAAGCCGCCGCCGGTGTCCGATATTTGAATGTACACACGCAGCCGGACTGAATCGCCCCCATGACTCAGGCAGCAAGGGAAATCATCGTACGCAGGACGCGGGACCTCCGACGGGCCGAGGAATGGGCCCTGGTGCTGGAAGCGGAGGGGCTGGCGCCCCGGTTGCTGCACACCTCCGGCGACTGGGTGGTCCTGGTTCCGTCACAGCATCTGGAGCAGGCGGCGACGGAGCTCTGGGCCTACGAGAGCGAGAACCGGGAACCGATCGAGGAGGAGCACCCGTGGCCCGGGTCCAGCCCTTTCTACACCAGCGTGGGAGTGGCGGCGGGGCTCCTGGTGTTCTTCTTGTTTGCCTCCTGGACCCATGAGACCGTGCGCTGGGTCGAGCACGGCGCGGCATCGGCGGAATTGATCCTGCGCGGCGATCTGTGGCGCACCGTCACCGCCCTGACCCTGCACGGCGATTTTCCCCACGTGGCGACCAACGCGGTGGCCATGGTGTTCTTCATGACCGCGGTGTGCCGCAACCTGGGGCCGGGGCTCGGGGCGGCCACGGTGCTGGGGGTGGGGGCGCTGGGCAACCTGCTCAATGCCTGGTTTCACGGCTTCGACCACATCTCGGTGGGCGCCTCCACCGCGGTCTTCGGCGCCCTGGGCGTGCTGGGCGGCATGGGGGTGGTGCAGCGGCGCCGTCTCGGGGTCCATGGCCGGCGCGCCTGGATCCCGCTGGCCGCCGGGGTGGCGATTCTGGCGATGATCGGCACCGGCGGGCCACGGGTGGACCTGTGGGCGCATCTCTGGGGATTCGTTGCCGGGGCCGGCGCGGGCATGTGCATGGCGCTCTATGCGGAGCGGCCGGAAACTGCCACGGTCCAGCTCAGGATCGGGGTGGTGGCCGCGGCGGCGGTGGTGTTGTGCTGGGTGGCGGCGCTCACCTAGAGGGGCTTGGCCGATAACTTGCGCCCTTCGACTTCGCTACGCTGGCGCTCCGCTACGCTTAGGACGAACGGTCTTAAAACAGGTAGTTGAAAAACTCCGTGTAGCGCCGTTCGACTTCGCTTCGCCTGTCCTGAGCTTGTCGAAGGGCGCAAGACGAACGGTCCTGAAACAGGTTGTCGGAAACTCCGTGTAGCGCCCTTCAACTTCGCTCAGCGAAACCTGTCCCGAGATCATCGAAGGTCTCAGAGCGAACGGACTCTTCATCGGAATTCCTTGACTTAGCCGTTCGTCCTGAGCGTAGCGGAGCGCCAGCGGAGCGAAGTCGAAGGGCGCTACCCAGGAGATCCCAGCGCCCGGTGCTCCACCATCAGGCACCGGTCCTGGACCACCTTGATGCCGGCCCGCGCGAGCGCCTCGGCCACGGCCTGGTGGCGGATGCCGGATTGCAGCCAGACCGCTCCGGGTTTGGCGGCCAGCATGTCGTCGAGGTGGGCCTCGATGTCCTCCGGGCGCCGGAACACGTCCACCAGGTCCACCGTGCCGGGAATGTCCGCCAGCCGGCGATAGACCGGCTGCCCCAGAATCTCGGTCGTCTCCGGGTAGTACACGGGCACGGGAATCACGTCGAACCCCGCGCGTTGCAGATAGAGCGGCACGTAGAACGACGGCTGGGAGCTCTGCTGCTCCGTCTTGATCCCGAGGACGGCGATCCGCCGGACCCCGGCGATCAGCTCCTGGATGTCGTCGGTCCGTTCCAACAGGTTCGCGTGATGGTGCATGCCCACACCGTAGCAATCCGCGAAGGGTTGTAGAAGGCGGCGCGTTCCGTTGACAGCGGAACCGGGGCTTGATAAGGCTGGCCGCGAATTCGTGCTTCAGAGGGCTATCCGTGCTTCAGAGGGCTGACTGCTCCAACCCACGGGAGGGACTCCGATGAAGAACTTGCGCTCCATGATCGTTTGTATCGCGGCGCTGCTGATCCTGGCCGGCAGCACCTGGGCGGCGGACGCGCCGTTCTACAAAGGCAAGACGATACGCATCGTCGTCGGCTACAGTCCGGGAGGCGGATTCGACACGTTCTCCCGCCTTGTGGGCAGAAATCTCGGCGCACACCTTCCCGGAAACCCGTCGGTGATCGTGGTCAACATGCCCGGGGCGGCAAGCATGGTCGCGGCCAATCGAGTCTATGCCATGCAGCCGGGCGACGGCCTCACGATCGTCGTATTCAGCTTCGGCGTGATCACGGATATCGTGACCAGACCTGAAGCCGCCCAGTTCGACGTGCGCAAGTTCATCTGGCTCGGCGACCCGACCCTGGGAGCCGTTCCGGAGGTCGTCTGGGTCCGTAGCGATCTGCCGATAAAATCCCTGGAGGATTTCAGGAACTACAAGACGCCTCTGGCTTCCGGACTGACCGGCAGGGGGTCGCCGGCCACCGGCGCCAACCAGTTTCTGGCCAGTCTCGGCTATCCCTTGAAGGCGGTCCACGGCTATAGGGGCACCGCGAACGTCATGGCCGCGATGGAGCGGAAGGAAGTGGACGTGCGCATCATGTCTCAGTCGAACATGCAGACCATCTACAGACGCCATCTCGAGAGCGGCCTCGTGCGGCCGGTGCTGGCCCTGGGAGAGGACCCTCGGGTGAAGCCCATCCCCGGCGTCGCCACGTTCAAGGATATGAACCTCAATCCGGAGCAGCAGCGGATGGCGGACTTTCTCGTGGGGACGTGGAAGCTGCTGCGCCTCTTCGCCATCCCCCCGGGGACGCCGCCCGACCGCGTAGCGACCCTGCGCAAGGCGTTCGCGGACACCCTCAGCAGTCCGAAGCTCCTGGAACAGGCCAAACGGCAGAAGGTCATTGTCTCTCCGGCCTCCCACGAGACTATCGAGAAAACCATTGCCGGCCTCTATGACGCTCCCCCGGATCTCCTCGCCGGGTACAAGGAGCTTCTGGGGCGGAAATAGCCGGGAGAAAGGACGCATCATGGGCCTGCTGGATGAGAAGGTGGTCATCGTGACCGGAGGGGGGAACGGCATCGGCCGGGCCTATTGCCTGGGCATCGCCCGGGAGGGCGGCATCCCCGTGGCCGCGGATATCGACGGCGCGGCGGCCGAGTCCGTGGCCGCGGAGATTGCCGCAAGCGGCGGCCGGGCCCTCGGCGTCAAGACCGATGTCGCGGACCTGTCGAGCTGCCAGACCATGGCCCAGGCCGCCCTGCAATCCTTCGGCAGGATCGACGGGCTCGTGAACAACGCCGCGGTGTTTATGAGCGTGCCGGTGACCCGGTCGGGTTTCCAGGACATCGGTGAAGAGGAATGGGACCGGGTGATGGCCGTGAACGTCAAGGGGCTGTGGCTATGCAGCCGGGCCGTGGCGCCGGCCATGCAGGAGCGCCGGCAGGGCAGCATCGTCAACATCGCCTCCAACATGGCCTACAACGGCGGCGCCGGCATGATGCACTACGTCGTGTCCAAGGCGGCGGTAGTGGGCTTCAGCCGGGTGCTCGCCCGCGAGCTGGGCCCCTTCAACATCCGCGTGAACACCCTGGCGCCGGGCTCCACCGCCAGCGAGTCCGAGCCCACCGAGGCCGCCCTCGAGGACTACGAGCGGTCCGCCGCCAAGCGGCTGCTGCAACGCATTGAAAAACCGGACGACGTGGTGGGAACCGCGCTGTACCTGCTTTCGGAGCTGAGCGCTTTCGTGACCGGGCAGTCCATCCTGGTCAACGGCGGCGCCAACCTGCACTGAGATCGCGTCCGCGGACCCGATTCGTGCGCCGATCCGCCGTTCCAAACGGTTGACAAACGGCGTGTGTTGGTCGAATTAACAATTGTCACTCACCGATCTTCCACCGGGCGTCGGGAATTACCATTGCCGTAGAGGTCCGGGGTGCCCCGGCCACGTATCAAGGAGTCGCGCCATGTCCACTCAAGAAACGCTCCCGGTCATCGATGCGGATGCCCATGTGATCGAGACGGAACGCACGTGGGACTTTCTGGAGCCGTCCGAGCAAAAGCTCCGCCCGCAGCTTTTCGCTTCGCCTGACAACCCGGTCAAGCAATACTGGATCATCGACGACAAGATCCGCGGGTTCCGCTTCCCCACCTACAGCGAGCAACAGTTGCGCGACCTGTCGGACCAGTTCGGACGGAACGTGGAGTCGCCCAAGGCGGCCCGGGAGCTGGACGACGTCCAGCTCAGACTCGATCACATGGACAAGCTGGGGGTCGACGTCCAGGTGCTGCACAACACTTTCTGGATCGAGCAGATCACCACCGATCCGGACACGGAGGCCGCCCTGTGCCGGAGCTGGAACCGGTGGCTCGGGGACATCTACCGGCAGAGCGAGGGCCGGCTGCGCTGGTCCTGTGTCGTGCCCGTGCTGGCGCTGGACGAGGCCGCCGCGCAGATGAAGCAGGCCAAGGAAGACGGCGCGGTAGCCGTGTGCATGCGCCCGCTGGAGGGCGACCGGGACATGACCGACCCGTACTTCTACCCTGTCTACCAGGCGGCCAGCGATCTGGACATGGCCATCGCCGTGCACATCGCCAACGGCAACCCGGTCAACTGCGACACCTACCGCCCGACGGCGGCGGGCCGCTTCGCCATGTTCCGGGCGCCCACGGTGACCTCGTGCCTGGGCCTCATCATGAGCGAGATTCCCCAGGTCTTCCCGAACCTGCGGTGGGGCTTCATCGAAGCCTCCTCCCAGTGGGTGCCGTGGATCTACCTGGAGAGCGAGAACCGCTACCAGGCTGCCGGACGCGAGTTCCCCAAGGACCTTTTCGCCGAGTACGGCATCTACGTCACCTGCCAGACCAACGACGACATCCCCTACGTCCTCAAGTACTCGGGCGAGGGCGGTCTGGTCATCGGCACCGACTACGGCCACACGGATCCGTCCAGCGAGATGGACGCCATCCTCGACTTCAAGAAGATGGACGAGGTCAGCCAGGAGCGAAAGGACAACATCCTGTACCACAACCCCAAGGCCCTCTACGGCCTTTAGACGTTCCGCTCATGGCCACCAAGCGCCGGTACAACGCGGCAGTTCAACGGGTGAAGGGCATGCTTGAGTTGGCCTCGGGCCTGTACGAGACTTCCCTCTCCCACCAGACCCGCCGGGCGGCGGAAGGCGTGCTGCAGACCGACGCCCGGCTGGGCTACTACCTCCAGTTGTCCCTGCTGCCGCGCGGCAGTCAGGACGACTGCGTTTCCCTTTCCTTCGGCGCCGACAGCTTCCGCGAGCTCAAGCAACTCGCCGACGGCAAGCTTTCCATGGCCTGGATCAACCCGTCCGCATCGGTCACGCTCGCCTACAAGGGGAAGGGGCCGCTGGAGGGGCGCATGCCGTTGCGCACCCTCGCGGTGTTCCCGTCCTGGGACGTCATGGGCTTCGCGGTCCACGAGTCCACTGGCATCACTTCGCTGCAACAGATCGCCAGGGACCGCATCCCGCTGCACCTGTCCACCGGCCCCACCGGCAAGCGCAGCCTGGTGGATACTCCGGTGGCGTTTACCGTGGCCTCCATCCTCAGGGCGGCTGGCATGACAATCGCCGACATCCGCAAGTGGGGCGGCACCATCCAGTCCGTGACGCGGCCGAGCCATCCGGCCCGGCGGGAGGCCATCGAGAAGGGAACGGTCAACGCGGTCTTCGACGAGGGGATCAAGAGCTGGGGCCAGACCGCGGTGGACAAGGGCTTCCGCTACCTGCCCATCGACGGCCCGGTGCTGCGCCGGCTCAAGGCCATGGGGTACCGTGGCGCGTTATTGCCCAGGACGCACTTCAAGGGCATGACCGAGGACGTCCCTACGGTCGACTTCAGCGGCTGGCCCATGGTGGTGCGCGCGGACATGCACAAGGACGTGGCCTATGCCCTCTGCGAAGCTCTCGAGCTCCGCAGGAAGGCCATCCCCACCGACAACTTCAAGCCTCTCGACATCGCGCAACTCTGCGCCAACGACGAGGAGGCGCCCTACGATGTGCCCCTTCATCCCGGCGCCAGGCGCTTCTACCGGGAACGCGGGTACCTCGCATGAGTGACGGGCGAACCCCCGTGCTCGTGCCGCCGGAAACCGCGCGCCCCGCACCCCGTCCGGGGGCGGGCGTCATCTCCTGAGATAGCAATGCACCTCCCGCGCAGCCTCATCGTGCTCTTCTCCGCCGCGGTCGTGGTCATCACGTCCATCAGCATGAACGCGTTCAGCCTGTTCCTGACGCCCATCGAGGACACCTTCGGCTGGTCCCGCGCCACGGCCACGATTCCCTACGTTTTCGCCATGCTGGGCTGGGGCATCGGCGGGGTGCTGTTCGGCAAGAAGGCGGACGACCTCGGCACCCGTCCGGTGATCCTTGGCGGGATTCTCCTCATGGCCGCCGGTTTCTTCGGCATGGGGTTGTCGCAGAACCTGTGGCAGCTATGCCTGACCTTCGGAATCATGACCGGCATGGCCAAGGGTGCCTGCGGGCTGGTGATCATCTCGCTGCTGGTGGCAAAGCACTACGAGGCCAACCGCCGCGGTTTCGTGGTGAGCATCGTCCAGACGGCGTCGCCCCTGAGCCCGTTCTTCCTGGCGCCGCTGCTGTACTTCCTCATCGGCAGCTACAACTGGCGGGTGGCCGCCTTCGCGTGCGGGGTGCTGCTCCTGGTGGTGGCGTTTCCGTTCGGGTGGATCGGCGCCCGCGACCCCGCCCCCTCCTCCGCCAGCCGGCGCGAGGCAGCGACCTGGGGAAGCTGCCTCCCCTACCTGCGGGACCGCACCATGCTGCTGCTGTTCGCGGCGCGGTTCTCCTGCGGCGTGGCGCTGTTCCAGAGCGTGCATCTGGTGGGCATCGCACTGAGCAAGGACTTCGACCCGGCCGTCGGGGCCATCGCCGTGTCCGTCTTCGGCATCGCCGCCGCCGTCTCCGCCCTCAGCTTCGGCTGGCTGTCGGACCGCTACGGCCGCTCCCAGATGCTGGCCCTCTCCTACCTCTTCCGCGGCTTCGGCACCCTGGCCATGTCCTTCGACTTCTCGAACCCGTTGGCCTTCTACATCGTGGTGGCGCTGGCCATGGGGCCGACCTTCGGCACCATTGCGATCCAGAACGTGATGTTCTTCGAGATGGTGGGACCAAGGCTGGCGGGCCTGATCATGGGCCTGAGCTTCATCGTCCACCAGGTGGGCTCCGCCGGAGGACCCTTCCTGGCGGGCGTCTACTTCGACGTCTACGGCACCTACGACGGCTTCATGCAGATCATGAGCCTGATCCTGCTCTCGTCGGCCGTGATGATCTACATAGCCATCCGTTCGCCCGACGCCCCGCTCCCCGAGCCCGCGCGACCGTGAGGTAAGCCCCTACCGTTCGTCCTGAGCTGAGCGTAACGAAGCGAAGTCGAACGACACCCTCACCCCGTTCGTCCTGAGCGTAGCGGAGCGCCAGCGGAGCCAAGTCAAAGGACGCCCTCTCAAGCGTAGTCCTGCGTAAGCAGCTCCAGCAAGTGTCCGTCGGGGTCCCGGAAATAGACGCCGCGCCCGCCGTTCCAGGTGTTGGTCTTCATGTCGGTGGAGGTCCTCGGTCCGCTGCCGTATTCCACGCCGGCCTCCTTGACCCGGCCGAAAATCTCGTCGAACTCCGGTTCGCTCACCTTGAAGGCATAGTGGTGGTGCTCCACCTCCTTGCGGTCGTCGAAGTCCAGCGTCAAGGACTGGGAGGCGATGCGGACCGGCTGGAAGTGCCCCAGCGGCTTCTGGTGCTCGAACCCGAAGATCTTCTCCCAGAAACGGGCCGACGCTTCCTTGTCCCGCACGGGCACGATCGTGTGATTGAGCTCGATAGCCATCGGAACCTCCTTGGCGTTTGGAAACTCAATTGAAGCCGCAAGGTACCACGGGCGCGGAAGGCGGGCAAAGCGGTCATTCCCCAGTCGCACGTAGCTCAATGCGTTGCCGGCTTCGTCAAACCCGCCGTCCGTCAATGACAACAACAATGACACCGGCGTAGGGTGGTCGTAACTCGCCAGCAACCCATTTCTTGCCTCATCGTCCCACCAGCCACAGTCCATGTCGACCACACGGTGCTCCGCCGGCACGCACG
>Ga0209020_1001508_pt1 | contig 22927 bp, 22 predicted proteins | sample PinacodermBB_FD_187298 | JGI IMG/M metagenome (GOLD analysis project Ga0209020, IMG submission 187298) | Host-associated microbial community of the marine sponge Aplysina aerophoba from Gulf of Piran - sponge pinacoderm, lysed by bead... | ecosystem: Host-associated > Porifera > Sponge >... | reverse complement strand
CGTTTGGAAAGACCTCGCTTCTCGTCATGTCTGGAATGGTATCGGAACTGTAACTGAATCTGTAGCCCATTCTGAAGATAGATTCCTAACAACCGCCTTTACGACATCGCAGCGCTGCGCACGCGCCGCAGAGGCCGGCCCGCCAAGGGTTTGGGCCCGGCTGAAGTGGTGCCGGTGCGCATCGACCCGGAACTGCGAGCCGCGGTCTCTGCTCGGGCTGAGACCGACGGCACGACGACGAGCGAGATCATCCGCGAGGCACTGCACAGATTTCTGGCTCTTCGCGTTTTGGGTCGGAGTCGGTGGGGTGAGGGTCCGCGCCTGAACGCGAGGGATCCTCCATGGCCACGAACCGCACGGCCCCGAATCATGTGAACGCCTGAAGGCGGCTTACGACACCGGTGCCGTCGTGGCCTCATGCGTTCAAGAAGCGGCACACGCCCGCCGCTCCCGCGGGTGAACCATCGGCCTCGATTGGCGCGGTTCAGGTGATGTGTTGGCCAGCGGTCACCTGGATCTCTTGGCCGGTGATGTTGCGTGACCGGGGCGAGGCCAGGAACAGCACGGCCTGGGCGATGTCGTCGGGGTCCACATGGCGGCGCAGGGCGGCCTGACGGGCGAATCGGTCGCTGATTTCTTGGGGTGTTCGGTCTTGGGCTTGCGCCATACGTTCGAACATGGCGCTGAGCGGCCCGCCGGTGGTCAGCCCGGGAGTCACGATGTTGACCCGAACGCCTGCCGGGCCGACTTCTTTGGCCATGGTCTTGGACATCGACTCCATCGCGCCCTTGGTCGACGTGTAGCGCGCGAGGCCCTCCATCAACGTGGTTGCACTGAGCGCGGAGATGTTGACTATCGAGCCGCCGCCGCTCGACACCATATGCGCCGCGGCGCTGCAGCAGACCTCCATGGTGCCGATGACGTTGATCTGCACGGCCCTCAGGTAGTCGTCCCAGTCGAGGTCGGCGACGGAATCGCTGCCGCCCCCGTAGGTGGCGACGTTGACCACCACGTCGATCCTGCCGAACTCGCTGACTGTGGTCTCGACAGCGGCGCGGCACTGTGCCGTGTCGGCGATGTCGGTTACGACAGCGATCGTCCGTCGGCCGGTCGCCTCGGCAACCTCGGAGGCGAGGCTCTCGAGCGGTTCGGCGCGTCGAGCGGCGAGAGCCGTGTCAGCCCCCTCGGCGGCCAGCGCCAAGGCGCAACTGCGGCCGATACCCTGCCCGGCCCCAACGATCAGCGCCGCCGCGTTCTCCAGTGTCAACCCGGCCATCGCGGCTTCACCAGTCGAGCCCTGTCCGGTGCATGCTCCAGGATTCGGCGATCAGCCCGCCGGCGATCCGGTACTGGGCGAGCCAGGTGATCTTCAGTTTGCTGCCGACAGCCACGTTGACGCCCTCGAGGACGAGCCGCGCATACACGTAGTCGTCGACCGAGGCGATGTGGGCGAAATGAAGGCTGGTCGGGCGGATCGTCTTGACCGAGGAGCTGATGTGACGGGCGTAGCGCTGAGGTGTCGTGCGCTCCGTTCCGTCACGGGTATGGCGCACGAAGGGATCGGCCAGCACCTCCCCGAGCCGGTCTAGGGACTGGTCGACCCAGATGTGGTTCCACAGGGCCTTGATCAACGTTTCATTGTCGCGGCTCATCGGTCCTCCAATCCGAGCGTAGAACAGTTACAGCGAAGGGGGCTCCGCGGGGGTGATCCGCCTCTTCCAGAGCACGCCCAAGCCCATCGAGACGAGAACCAGCGAACCCATGAGCGACATGATCGGGCGGATGCCGTAGATGTCGGCGAGCTTTCCGAACGGTAGCGAGGCGAGCCCGAATCCGGTGAAACTCAACATGATCAGGCTCTGGACCCGTCCGTGGTATTCGACGTCGGCGATGGTGAGCGCCAACGAATTGTTGAGCGCCTGGAACGCCGCCGAGCCACCGCCGACGAGCACCATAACGACCACCGCAAGCCAGTACTGCGGGACCACCGCGAAGGCGATGAGTGAGACGCCGAAGACGACGGCGGCACGGACCTGCAGCGACGGCAGACGTGATGGCTTGGCGCTGGCCAAAGCGACACTGGCGATCACCGCGCCGACAGCTCCTGAGGTGGTGAGCAGGCCGAGCGCCCAGGCGTCTAGTTCGTAGATGTCCTCCACCAGCCCGGGCAGGAAGGTGATGTGTGGGAAGCCGAGCATCACGATCAACAGCGACACAACCAGGAGCCTCGCCAACTCCCGATGCCCGCGGACATAAGCGAAACCGGCGATGAGGTCGTCGAACGCCGAGAGGCGGGACCTGTACCTGGGCGCCCCGGCGGGAAGCTTGACGGTGGCGACCACCGACAAAGCGGAGAGCGTGGCACCCACGTAGTAGACGCCCCCGACACCGACCACCGCGATGCCGATCAATATCCCGCCGACCGCCGGCCCCAGTACCCGGGTCATCTGAACGCTGGCGTTGCTCAACAAGATGGCGTTGGTGAGCGAGTCGCGCTCCACCAGGTCTGCGGTCATCGCCAGCCGCGCTGGACCCAGCAGCGACATGCCCAAGCCTTGCACGCCACCTGCGACGACGAGCATCCAGTACTGGATGGCACCAGTGGAGATGGCGACCGCGACTCCCAACGCCGCGGCGGTCATCGTCGACTGGGCGAACATCAAGATGGAACGCTTGCCGATTCGATCGGCGAGCACACCCCCCGCCGGGATCGCCACCAGGCTGGTCACCCCGAACGCGAAAACCACCCCGCCCAGCGCAGCGTTGCTGCCGGTCAGGTCGTAAGCGAGCCAGCCCCGGGCGATCTGTTGGGTCTGCGAGGCGAGGAAGACGAACATCCCACCCCACCACAACAACCGATATTCGGGAATCTGCAGCGATGCGAACCGCGCGGCGCGGGGTCCGGCTTGCGCGGGTGGCGGCGGTGGTGTCGGGGTCTCGGATCGTGCTCTGTTCGCTTCTCCGTCACCCGTGCCGCTCTCAGACATCATGGCGACCGTATCGCTTCAAGCGACCGCTCTACACATCACCCACCGCGCTGCTCACGTCTTGCCGAGCCCGTTGAGATGCTCCATTTGCGTCCCTTACGGGTGATCCACGGTGACTGTGCGAGTTGTTTCCCGGCGTGAGTTTTCGGGTCGCAGCGAGTGTGGAAGTAGCGTTTCGGGGATACGCGCCGCCGCTATCAGAACGCACCGCAGAAAGTTCTCCCGGCCGAACTGCGCGACGGAAATCCAACCGGCACAATCCGACTCGTCAATGGTTCTTGGACCCGCGAATGCAACCGTGTTGCCAAGCGCTATCTTTGCGCCCACCAAGCGAGGAATCTGCTGAGCTGCTCGCGGGCGTACGCCGACTGGCTGCCGGTCAGGTGATCGTCCGGGAGCGTCGAGAGACCCTCGGTATTGCTCTCGTCGACCAGCGCTTGCAGGTACTTGTAGTAGAGGACAAGGTCCGGGCCCTCGTCGAAGCGGGCCAGCGGCTCGAGGGCACGATCGAGTGCGACGGCAGCTTCGTAGGCTTGCGGGTTGCCCTCCGCGGCAGCGCGGGCCAGGCGCACGAGTTCGATGACGGTGTCGGGCAACACGTTGCCGACACCGGTTATGACCCCAGAAGCGCCACAGTTCACCAGCCCGTGAACTACTTGGGTGTCCACCCCGACGACGAGCGACAGTTCGGGGTCGCCGCTAGTGATGTGTTCCGCCGCGTAGGACAGGGCCTCGGCGCCACCGAACTCCTTGTATCCGACCAGACAACGTGAACCGAGCTTGAAGTCGCCTGTCGCGGGCGCGGTCTTCTTTGCGGATGACGCATGCGTGCATCCATCGCAGCTGCTCGCCGAACTGGAACGCCAAGCAACAACCGCCGGTGCTCAACTGTTCGCGGGCGTCGACGCGACCGCTGTGCGCGGCAGCAACGGACGCGCCCATGCCGTGTGTACCAGCATGGGAGACATTGCCGCCGGCCACGTCGTGATCGCGGCCGGTGCCTGGAGTGCTGAACTCGCCCGAACACTCGGAGAACCCGTTCCGGTTGAAGCGGCACAGGGATCGAGCGTGACCTTCCAGCGAGCCGAGGGTGCCCCTCGTCAAGCGATGCTCCTGGGTGAGGATCACGTCGCGGTCGCCCGCTACGGCGACCACCTTCGCCTCGCCGGCTGGTTTCGGATCGGCAATAGGTCCACCGCCGTTTCGGACAAGGCCGTCGATGGTCTCAAGGCGCTCGCGGCGCGGCGCCTCGAGCTGCCGCCGGACCTCATAGAGGTCAACCGTCAAGCGGGGCTGCGGCCGGTCACGCCCGACGGACTGCCGCTGATTGGAACGACAGCGCGCTGGCACAATGTCATTCTTGCCACGGGCCACGGATTGGTTGGACTCACCATGGGACCCGGGACCGGGCGAGCCGTGGCTCAACACATTCTCGGTGAGCAGCCCGCCTTCGATCTAGACCGATTCAACCCGGCGAGGTTCCACCGATGACACCGCCGCCCAGCGTTTTGGGCTTTGTCGACTCCCACACCGGTGGCGAACCCACCCGTGTCATCACCGACGGATTCCCCCGGTTGCCCGGCGGCACTGTCAAGGACCAGCGGGCGGCTTTGGAACGGCACTACCTGGACTTCGCCCGAACAGCGGACCGCGATCAGACCGCTCATCACGGGCACAGCCGAGGTGATCGCCGAGGGTCAACTATTCGTGCGACCTCCGCAGCGGTTCGACGATGGTGTCGACGGAGACAACGAATGACATCGCCGAGTCGATTCTGGACCGACGAGCAGACGCTGCCGGTCCTCGACTATCTCAAGCTCACGGACCATCTCGAAGCAGAACATCTCGCGGGGAACCCACTTGAGATCGGCGACAGCTTCGTGGTCAACAAGGCCGGTGACGGCGTGCTGACAAGAACCGCGCTGGGCGCGACTCGGAGCGGCGTCAAGATCGCCAGCGTCTTTCCATCGAACTCGGGTGCCACTGTCCAGTCGATCTACATCCTGTTCAATCGGCGAGGCGACCCGGAATTCGTCATGGGTGCCGATTCGCTCACCTGCTTCAAGACCGCGTGCGACTCGGCGCTCGCCAGTCGACACCTCTCCAGAACCGACGCCGAACACCTGCTCATGGTCGGTGCCGGATCCATGGCCCCGCACCTCATCGCTGCCCACCGCGCCGTACGACCTTCGATTAGAAGAGTCTCGATTTGGAACCGCGGTGCGCAGCGGGCACAGGTGCTTGCATCGCAGACACACGACGCGTCGGCAGTCGACGTTGCGTCGCTTGCCGAAGCTGTCGCGGACGCAGATGTCATCTCCGTCGCGACGCTCAGCAGCGAGCCTCTGATCAATGGTGAATGGCTCCCGCCGGGCGTTCAGCTTGACTTGGTCGGCGCCTACCGGCCCGACGTGCGCGAGGCCGACGACACGGCGCTCACGACCAGCCGAATCTTCGTCGACTCCCGGCACACAATCGACCATGAGATTGGAGAGCTTGCGATCCCGCTCGCGGCCGGGATCATCACTCGCGACAACATTCGCGGCGACCTCTACGAACTTTGCCAGGGCCGGGTCACGGGTCGTGACTCCCCGGCAACGCGCACGGTGTTCAAGAACGGCGGTGGTGGACACCTCGATTTGATGACAGCCACCTTCATCGCGAACCGACTCGAGCCCGACGAGACCACATGAGCGAGGTTACCCGCAGCAATGGCGAGCCATCAGGCTCGGCAGAACGTTTCTTTCTCCTCTTGGTTTCTGCTCCATGATCTGAACGTACACATCCGGTGTGACAGCGCCGATGGAGTCCCGAGGTGTCGGTTCGCACGAGACGGTTGGCGCATGATCCGGGCGGGTCGCACTACTCGGCGCGGTTCCGCCCGACATCTACTGCCGAATTGGGCCAACGACCCAGGACAAACAGCGGTGAGCTGAGCGTTCCCGCGCATGTCCTGACGTTGAGGCGTTGGTCGTGACGACTGGATTTGACCTTATGTGTTCGGCCCGTCGGTGCTGTTCGAAGCGGGCACTGGCCCGAGGTCCGCCGGTCGAGGCCAGATAGCGACTGCGATTTCTGCAAGGAACTCGGCGCGTTGCTCAATGCGGGCTTCGTCCCAACTCTCGCTCTGAGCGATGTGGTAGTTTATGACCAGCGACTTCTGCTTCTGAAACGCCGCCATCTTGACGACCCAACTGAGGTTCGAGACGGTTCCATTGAATGATTGAGAGACCAGCGTCAGGTTGCCGATTCGATCGACTGCGCGATTGCGCTTGGCAAAGAGGCTCTGCCATTGGGGATCATCGGGATCCTCCGTAACGATAGAGCCCCCTTTCACCGTGACCGGCCAGTGCGTTTTCCACTTCTGGGGCATGACGTGCTCGATCTGAAGGTTCTTGTAGTCGATACTGGCAGGCGGTTCGTTCGGATCGTCGGCCCGGAGCCGTTCGTCGATTGCACTCAACAGCAGATGAACTCGCTCGCGTCTGATTCCGCCAGTTCCGCAATACCTCCGTCTGAGGAATGCCGATCGCACATCGTCATCGGACGGCCAGTTGAGGTGTCCCACCTGAAGGCCAGCTTCGACGGCATCGGCAATATCGAGATCTCCCGCGTGCGCCTGTTGTGCCCCTCGGAGCACACGGGAGAGGTGGGCTCCGTATCCGCGTGTCTGCGAACCGACGAAGGCGCGGCGTGAGGCCCACGATTCGGTGGCCTTCACGGCTCGAATGTGATCCTCAAGCGGTAACTGCTCTGAGTCGATGGTTCGGAGCCAGGCGAGCAGTGGCACCGCGGTCGTGATTCCAAGCGAGCGGATTCGCCCGTATGACACTGCGAGACGTTCGTCCTCGCACGGTGAGGCGTTGTAGATCACTCCGTATGCTTGCGCGAAGGTGTCCAGTTCTTGGAGCACCGCCTTGATTGTAGGCCGAGTTCCGAGCCACTGCCAGCTTGGGCTTGTCACACCCTCCCCGTAATGTGTACGCGCAGGCTCTAGACTTTGGCAAGCAGCGAGGGAGGGAAGTGATCGTGGCGGACCGAACCGGTATCGAATGGACCGAGACAACCTGGAACCCGACGACCGGCTGCGACCGGACCTCACCGGGATGCGACAACTGTTACGCGCTCACGCTGGCGAAGCGGCTCAAGGCAATGGGCAACCCGAAGTACCAGAACGACGGTGACCCCAAGTCCAGCGGTCCTGGTTTCAGGCTGACACTGCACGACGACGTGCTCGAACTTCCCTACCGCTGGAGAGCGCCACGCATTGTTTTTGTGAACTCGATGAGCGACCTGTTCCATCCCGAGGTTCCGTCGGAGTTCATTCAGCGGGTCTTCAGGGTCATGGCTGAGACTCCTCAACACACGTTCCAAGTGCTCACGAAGCGGTCGAAGCGTTTGGCGTCGTTGGCCAGCGAGTTGCACTGGCCTTCCAACGTCTGGATGGGCGTGAGCGTCGAGTCGTCACGTTACGCCTTTCGGATCGACCACCTCCGCTCCGTGAACGCTGCAGTGCGGTTCGTCAGCGCCGAACCCCTCCTGGGGCCGCTCCCCGAACTTGACCTCTCCGGGATCGGCTGGTTGATCGCCGGCGGTGAGAGCGGCCACGGAGCCCGCCCGATGGAAGAGGAATGGGCCCGCGACCTACGCGACCAATGTGTCGCCGAGGGTGTTGCCTTCTTCTTCAAACAATGGGGCGGCCGCACCCCCAAAGCCAACGGCCGCGAACTGGATGGCGCGTACTTTGACGAGATGCCTCCGAAGACGACGACTACCAACGGTGTCAACGGCGCTGCCGCGTCAGCTGGTGTGCTGGCGTGAACAGCCCTACTACGTGGCCCTTGCACGAACAAACGCGGGCTAAACACGAGCTTCTGCGTTGCTACCTCAATGCTTGGTTTCCAATCCTTGCTCGTTCACAGCGAAATGGAAGGGTCGTCTTTATTGACGGTTTTGCGGGACCGGGCTACTACAGCGGTGGTGAACCTGGTTCGCCATTGATAGCTATAGACACTCTCGTGAGGCACAGCGACTTCGACAACTTGTCATCAACCGAGTTCGTGTTCATATTCATTGAATCAGACAAGCGACGATTCGAGAGCCTGAAGAGGGCGATCGAACTCTATTGGCAGAAGTGTGCTGACGGGAGACCGGCGAATATTGGCGTCAAATGCATCAACGGAGAATTTGCAGCCGTCGCGAGTCGTGTCGCCGCTGAAATAGCGAGTGGACGCATGGCAACACTTGCATTCATCGACCCTTTCGGCTGGTCCGGAGTCCCAATGAGTGTGATCCGTGACCTTATGGGGTCGGACAGGTGTGAGGTGATCTTTAACTATATGCATGACCATGTTAATCGGTTTGTGAATGACCAGCGCCCGAACATAGCGCACCATTTCACAGAACTCTTTGCTACTACGGACGCGGAACATTTCGAAGCGTCAGAGCTTTCTGGGGAGCAGCGCAAGGAGTTCCTCCGCGATCTCTACGCTCGACAACTCAAGGATGTGTGTGGATTCAAATATGTCCGCCACTTCGAGATGGTTGACCCGAGGCGGAATCGCACCGTCTACTACTTGATGTACGGTACGCGTCACACAAAAGGACTTGAGGTCATGAAGGAAGCGATGTGGGAGGTTGACCCAGTCGGTGGAGCGCGCTTCTCTGGTTCCGCCGGAGACCAGCAGATGTTGTTCGCTCCCGAACCCAACTTGCAACCGTTACGCAAGGCAATCTTGAGTGAATTTGTTCCCAAGACCGTGAGTGTTGAGATGGTTGAGCGATTCGTGATTGAGAAGACTGACTTCAAGGCAACGCACTACAAGTCTGTCCTTCAGGACTTGGAAAGGGATAAGCAGATTCGCTGCACGTCCAACCGGAGAAGACGGTTGACATATCCGCAAGGAACCCAACTAGAGTTTTTTGCTTCGAGGGAGCAGGAGGGCCTGTTTGGTTGCGCTTGACATTGACCTTGGGACGCTCGCACGCGTCTGGATAACCGTTGGTGAACCCGGTTATCAGATCACACCTCTTCAAACTGCTTGAAGAAATCTAGGTCTAGATCTATATCTTCGACCTGTCGAACTTGCGTACGGACGCCGAGGTCGAACACCTTCAACAAGTCGCATAGTTCGTCGCCGTCGATCAATTCCACTGGCGGCGCACCGTCGCGACTTGACTCCTTGCGTGCCCCGCTCGTAAAAGTCCCTGTGGTCACCAACAGGCCTTTTTCGCCCCTACCGACCATCGCGCCTCGGAAGTCGCGAACTGTGCTCGCGGGCACGGAACCCTTGAAGCGTTTGCACTGGAAGTAGATCGGGAATGACACGAGCGAGAGGCGGTAGACACCGACGCCGTCGATGCCACCGTCACCAGACTTGCCCAATACTTCCACATCTCGAAATCCAGCTTCTCTCAGCAACCGCTGAGTCAACCGCTCAAAGGCGTCGGGAGACATCTGCAATAGTCTCTGAAGCAGCAACGCCTGCCACTGATCGTCATCGGAATCCAGATCGTCATCAAGGTTGAGATCGCTGTCTCGGGCACCAGATTCGCGGATCTCGCGGCGGATTCGAGCAGCTTTGGTTTGTTCGGGTCTAAGGGCTTTGAGGCGTTGATCGATCTGTTCCTCCGTTTCGATACTGCGCCCTGATGTCGTGAGCGCCCACACCCCACGAGCTGAGTTCTCGACTGCACCGAGCTTCTTCAGGTAGCTCAGCGCCCAACCTATCCTGTCGGCTAGTATCGGAGCTCCAGTGGTTTCGTAGCGCACATCAAGTTGTTCGTCGGAGAAGTTCTGCGTGCTGGTCACGACGGTAACAATCTCGTTTCGTAGAGCGGAACCGCTGAGCCCCTTCAGTGCTTCGAGGACTGGAAGCATCAATTCGTTGTAGCGGGGCAAGCGCGGCTGATCCATGAATCGGACGATACCAGCGATACGAACGCGCAACACAAGATGCTGATGATTGCGGCAACGCGCAGAAGCAAGAGCCGAAAAAACTCAGGATCTGTCGCGCGAAGTCAGACGTAACCCAGGAGAACTTGCCGAGTGGTTCAAACGGAATTCGCACGTTCGAAGAGATGTGGAGAGATTTGATCGCGTGCCGTGGCACTTCGCCTGCGAACAGTTAGACTGGTCGTTTGGCACATCTGTTGAAATCCGCTGGTCTGGCGGGAAATGAGTAGCGGCATGCGCGTCATTGTCTTTGGAGCGACCGGAAAGACTGGTATGCACGCCTGGCGCAAGGCGCTGCAGCAAGGGCATCAGGTAACAGCTTTCGGCCGTTCGGTGGACCGGCTCTCCGAAGCTGATCCCGAATTGCGGACCTTCAAGGGCGACGTCTTGGACTTGAGTGATGTCACCGAAGCCGTATCCGGCCACGACGCGGTCATCGTTTGCATCGGGAGCACCAACCTGAAAGACAAGGCGACGCTGTCTGCAGGCACCAGGAACATCGTCGACGCCATGGTTCAGCACGAGATCGAACGCCTCGTCGTTGTCTCCGCGGCCGGTGTCGGCGAGAGCTGGAAGCAGATTTCGCTGCTGGCTCGCGTCCTGTTCAGAACCTTGCTCCGCAACGTCTTCGCCGACCATCAGGCGCAAGAAGCGATCGTTCGCCAGAGTGCGTTGGATTGGACCATCGTTCGCGCGGCTGTGCTCAACGATCGTCCCGCAACCGGTCACGCGCCAAGCAACAGCAGTCCAGCGAAACGGATCAGCCGCGAAGACCTCGCAGACTTCCTTGTCGACCAAGTGAGCGACTCCGCATACAATCGCCAAGCGATCTCCGTGGCAAGTTCCTGACCCGCGTCGTGCCGTATGGTTGACGGCGGTTTGGTGTTAGGGGGTTGTAGTGGGGGCACCATCGGGGAAGGAATTGGCGGGGTCGGCTGTCAGAGGTCGTAGGTGCTGCGGTAGGTCGAGAAGCGCTCGTTGAGGGCGTCGCGATCCAGGCCGAAGTCTTCGAACGTGTAGCTGTGCGGACCGTGCTTGTGTTGCCGGTGTTCGCTGGCGTGGGCTGCCAGCGATGCTTCCAAGGCGGAATCGACGGGTTCGCCGAGGTCACGGAAGATGCCTCGGACTGCGCCGACCGGGTCGCTCACCAGCTGACGGTAGTCCACGTCGATGAACCGGTGGTCGCCGAGCACCGCTCGGGCCGCGGTTGTGCGTTCGATCATCTCGGTGAGGACCCGGGTCCACTGCGTGCCTTCGAAGGCAGCCCAGTCGGCGTCGCTGAACGTGCCGCTGAGCGAGGCTGTGATGCTGGCGGTCGAGGCGATGCACGTTGCGGGATCGCGGTGCGTCCATATGAAGCGGGCGTCGGGATAGATCTCGGCGATGGTCTCCACAGCCAACCCATGGTGAGGCGTCTTCAGTTGCCAGCGGCCCGGCACGCCCGACTGGAGCAGCTGCAGGACTCGCTGGTGATAGCGGTATGTGTCGGTGTGGTCTCTCGCCAGGATCCAGTCGGTGTACGACTCGATGTTGAACATGGCGTTGTACTGCAGACTCACAAAATCGTGGGCCATCACGGTGACGCATTCGATCGGCATGTCGGGCGGGTCGTGGTGCATCGCCTTGAAACCAGGGTTGAGCAGGTGCAACATGTTGTCGGCTTCGGCTTCGAGGGCGGCGAGCAGGCGTGGGTCGTTGTGATAGGTATCGGCCTCAGGCGGCGGGACCGGGTTGCTCGCCTCCCAGGAGAGGAGGCTGCGATTGGCCGGGTCCACCGACAGCAGTTGGTTCAGAGCGGTGGTTCCCGAGCGGGAGACCCCGACGATGAACAGCGGCGCGGCTATCTTCTGGGAGGCCAGTTCCGGGTGCCGGTTCCAGTAGTCGGTGACCTTGAGCCGGTTGACCAGAGCTCCAGCCACCAGTGCCTCCGCCGCGGGTCCACCGATGGCGTTGAGCTGAGCCTCGTTGTTCAGCGCTTCGACGAGCACCTCGAGTCCGTCTCGGAATGAGGGCTCGCCGAAGTCGTCGAGCCCCGTCGCCGCCGCAGCGTCATCCAGCAGTTGTCCAGAATGCATGCCCGCATCATGGCCGACCGTCGGGTCATCTGTGGAGTTGCCTGGTCGGGACGACTGGATTTGAACCAGCGACCCCCTGCTCCCAAAGCAGGTGCGCTACCGAACTGCGCCACGTCCCGTGCCGTGCAATCTACCCCTCAGCGCCCCGCTTCGCTCCCAATTGAAATCTGCGCGAACAACCACACTCCTTGTGGCTGAACGCGCAGATTTAGGGAAAATGGGGGTGGGGTCTTGCGCTGCGAATGGATGCGGGTTAGGTTTCGTCTCAATCAAGGCGGACTTGATCCAGGCGGAGGGAGGCGGAATTCATGCAGTAGCGGTGACCGTGCGGGCCGGGGCCGTCGCCGAAGCGGTGGCCGAGGTGGGCGCCGCAGTTGGCGCACACTGCTTCCTCGCGGACCATCCCGTGACTGGTGTCAGTCCGGATTCGGACGACGTCTTCAGCGGCGGTCTCGAAGAAGGAGGGCCACCCGGTGCCGGAGTCGTATTTGGTGTCGCTCATGAACAGCACGGCATCACAGACGATGCAGCGGTAGGTACCGTCGTCGTGGCAGTCCCAGTACTCGCCTGTGAAGGGACGCTCGGTGCCAGCCTGCTGAGTCACTGTGTACTGCTCAGGGGTCAGGCGGCTGCGAAGCTCGACCTCGCTGTGGGCGACCTCGCTGTGGGTGGCCTCGGTGTGGGCGGTGTCGGTTTGGGTGGTATCGGTCATGGTCGAAGGACCTCCTTGTCTGCTGCACATCAGACCACATCACGAGCCCGAGCAGGTCCTCGGTCGGCGAGATTCCTGAAATTCCTGCAGGTGGTTGACCGAACGGGTGTTCGCAATTACAATCGTGTCGTTCGTCCTTTTCCGGGGCTGTGTCACACCCCCTCCGTAAGGTCGAGTCCAGCAATCCAACTTCCCCCACAACTCAGCTGCAAGGCGCAGCAAACAAAACAGGAGAAACGAAAGTGGAACAAGACAAGGCACTCAGCATGGCTCTGGGCCAGATAGAGAAGCAGTACGGCAAGGGCTCGGTCATGAAGATGGGCGAGAAGAGCACCATGGGGATCGAGTCGATCCCGACGGGTGCTCTGGCACTGGACCTGGCTCTCGGGATCGGCGGCCTGCCCCGTGGCAGGGTCACCGAGATCTACGGTCCGGAGTCTTCGGGCAAGACCACCCTCGCCACCCATGTGGTGGCCGAGGCTCAGCGCAATGGAGGCGTCTGTGCCTACATCGACGCTGAGCATGCAATGGATCCGGTGTACGCCAAGGCGATCGGTGTTGATATCGACGAGTTGTTGATCTCTCAGCCCGACACGGGTGAGCAGGCCCTCGAGATCACCGACATGCTGATCCGCTCGGGGGCGTTGGACGTGATCGTGATCGACTCGGTTGCGGCGCTCACGCCGCGCGCTGAGATCGAGGGCGAGATGGGCGATGCCCATGTCGGCTTGCAGGCCCGACTCATGTCGCAGGCATTGCGCAAGTTGACGAGCAACCTCAGCAAGTCGAAGACCATCTGCATCTTCATCAACCAGTTGCGGGAGAAGATCGGCGTGATGTTCGGTTCGCCTGAGACCACCCCCGGCGGGCGGGCGCTGAAGTTCTATTCGTCCTGCCGGCTCGATATTCGCCGCATCGAGGCGATCAAGAACGGTGTCGAGATTGTCGGCAACCGCACTCGGGTGAAAGTCGTGAAGAACAAGTGTGCCCCGCCCTTCAAGCAGGCGGAGTTCGACATCATGTACGGCGCTGGGATCTCCCGTGAGGGTTCGGTTCTCGACTTGGCGGTCGAGGAGGCAATCGTCAAGAAGTCTGGCGCCTGGTACACCTACGACGGTGAGCAGCTCGGCCAGGGCCGGGAGAACGCCAAGAGGTTCCTCCAGGACAACCCCGAAGTCATGGTCGAGATCTCAGACCGGGTCTGGAAGGCTGTGATGCCGGATCCCGAGCCGGAAGTCGAGGCGGAGGCCGAGTTCGACCCGGCCGACGATATTCCCATCGCTCTCGACGACTAGGGCAGCAGCACTGCTCCAACCACGCACCGCCTGCCTTGACTCGTCGGCCGAACGCTCGTCGCGCCACGCATTCGTTGCACGACACGCTCGCTCTGCGACTGAATGAGTCGACCGCGAGTCGAGGCGGTGTGTGGTATTCGGGGAGCCGCGGCGCAATGCGCTTGTAGCCTGTGCCTCGTGGGCAAGTCGTATGTGATCCGTACCTACGGATGCCAGATGAACGAGCATGACTCAGAACGGATCTCCGGTCTGCTGGAGGCCGATGGTATGTGGCGGGCCGACGATGAGACTCAGGCTGACGTCATCGTCTTGAACACCTGCTGCATCCGCGAGAACGCCGACAACAAGCTCTATGGCGCTCTGGGCAATCTCAAGGCGCTGAAACAGGTCAACCCCGATCTGCAGATCGTGGTCGGTGGCTGCCTCGCTCAGAAGGACCGCGACCTCATCTTGGAGCGCGCGGCCCATGTGGACGTGGTGTTCGGCACCCACAATGTTGACCGTGCGGTCGAGCTGCTCAATCATTCAGCAGAACATGGTCCGACAGTCGAGATTCTCGAGGCTGCGGCCCGAGCCGACGGCGAAGCGTTCCCCTCGGCGCTGCCGACCCGGCGGGAGGTTGATCACGCGAGCTGGGTCACGGTTCAGATCGGCTGTGACAACACCTGCGCATTCTGCATCGTTCCCGCCGTTCGAGGCCCTGAGATCAGCCGTCCGTTCGGTGAGTTGGTGGCCGAAGTGTCAGAACTGGCCCGGGACGGCGTCAGCGAGATCACCCTGCTGGGCCAGAACGTCAACAGCTATGGCCGAGACTTGGCGCTGGCCCGGCGGGCCGACCCGCACAGCGACGATCTCCACTGGTGCGGCTGGCGCTGGCTCGCCGATCGTCGTGCCCGACCGCTGTTCGCGGACTTGCTGCGAGACACGGGCGCCGTCGAGGGCATCCATCGAGTGCGTTTCACCAGCCCCCATCCCAAGGACATGCGCAGCGAGACTTTTGAGGCCATGGCCGAGGTCCCCGAAGTTTGCGAACACCTGCACTTCCCTTTGCAGTCCGGCAGCGACCGGATACTCGCCGCGATGCACCGCGGCTATACCGCGCAGCGCTACCTCGACAAGCTGCGCGAAGCCCGCGCCACGATCCCGGACCTGGCGGTGTCGACCGACATCATCGTCGGGTTCCCGGGTGAGACCGACGACGATTTTGCATGCACTCTGGAGCTTGCGGCTCAAGCGGAGTTCGACAATGCCTTCACGTTCGTGTTCTCTCCCCGCGAAGGGACCGAAGCCGCCGAGATGACCGACGACTTCGTGGACCACTCAGTTGCGGTGCATCGGTACGAACGACTCCGCGTGGTTGTGGAGCGTTCGAGTCTGGCGGCCAACGAGTCTCGAATCGGCCTGACCGAAGAAGTGACCGTGGAGGGGCCCAGCAAGAAGGACCCGGAGGTTCTCAGCGGACGCACCCGCCGCAACACGCTCGTTCACTTCCCTTCCCCGACGCCTCTGCGAGCGGGAACCTACGCCCGAGTCGAGGTGACCGCAGCAGGCATGAACCACCTGCTCGGCCGGCTGGTTGACGTGACGATTTCGGCCCGGCACCGCACCCGCATCCCGGTCATGTCGATCTGACGGGACCCTTCGCTGATGCCGAATGAGAGGGCGTGGTGATGGCGACGGGGAGAGCGTGGTGATGCCGAATGACAGGGCGCGGTGATGGCGACGGGGAGAGCGTGGTGATGCCGAATGACAGGGCGCGGTGATGGCGACTGGCAGGGCGGACCGGCCGCTGGTCATCTTGGGACCCACGGCTTCTGGCAAGTCGTCGCTGGCCGTGGCGACAGCCGAATTCATCGGGGCCGCGGAGATCGTGTCGATCGACTCGATGGCGGTCTACCGAGGAATGGACATCGGTACCGCATCGCCCACCGGGAGCGATCAGCAGCAGGTCCCGCACCACCTGATCGATGTGGCGGACCCCAGTGAAGAGTTCACCGTCGGAGTGTTCAAGCGGTTGGCGACGGCCGCAATAGACGCGATCCGCGCCCGGGGAAACACGCCGATCCTGGTCGGTGGAACGGGCCTGTACCTGCGGGCCGTAGTCGATGATCTCAATCTGCCGGGGCGTTACCCCGAGGCTGCTGCCGAACTCGACGCCGAGCCAGACACTGAGGCCCTGCACACTCGCCTCGCATCGTTGGACCCGCTGGCAGCGTCGAGGATGGAACCCAGCAATCGTCGGAGGGTCCTGCGGGCGTTGGAAGTGACGATCGGCAGCGGGTCACCGTTCTCGTCGTTCGGTCCGGGGCTCGAGGAGTACGGTCCGACCCCGTTCGTGATGGTGGCCCTGCGCTGGCCCCAGGCGGTTCTCGACGAACGGATCGCAACCCGTTACCAGCAGCAGATCGAAGCGGGTTTTCTTGACGAGGTTCGCCACCTCGCGGCTGGTGGAGTGGGCCGCACCGCCGCCCAAGCGCTCGGATACAAGGAGTTGCTCGCGCACCTTGGGGGGGAATGCTCGCTTGAGGAGGCTCTGGCCACGGCGATCAGACGGACTCGCAGATTCGCTCGTCGTCAACAGCGCTGGTTCCGCCGCGACCCGCGGATCAACTGGATGGACGCCCCGGTGACCGCAGCCGAGATCGTCGCGCTCTGGGACGAGCGCAGGATAAACCCCAACGGTTGACGGCGAGAACCTGCGACAATGGAGGCCCATGGCCGTTCGCTACTCCAAGCACCACGGGCTGGGCAACGATTTCTTGGTCCTGCTCACCGACTCGCTGCCCCTCGATGCAGTGGAGCAGGCCGTCGCGCTCTGTGATCGACGGACCGGGTTGGGGGCAGACGGCTTGATTGTCGGCGTCGTTGGCGCACGCGGCGACATCTCCATGCACCTGTTCAATTCCGACGGTAGCAGCGCCGCGGTAAGCGGAAACGGTCTGCGCTGCCTCGCCCAGGCTGTGGCTCGCCGACGCGGCGTCGGTGCCCTCGAGCTCGATGTGGCGACCGACGCGGGGACCCGCCACTGCTCGGTGCGCGCCACCGACGACCGGCGGACCGCAATCGTCACGGTCGAGATGGGGACGGTCAGTGCCGGCCCGACCCCCGACGTCGAAGACCTGCTGGGATCGGTCGCCGCAGAACTCGGCGCAACCGGCGGAGAGTCGATCGGGGTGCGGCGCTACCAGGCCTGCGATATCGGCAATCCCCATGTCGTGTGCGAGGTGCTCGACCCCGATGAGATCGCAGTAGACATCGTCGGCCCCGCTGTTGAGCGCCACTTCGCGCAGGGTGCCAATGTCAGCTTCGTCACGGTGAGCGGGCCCGACCGGCTCAAGCTGCGGGTCTGGGAACGAGGGGCCGGTGTCACCAGCGCCTGCGGGACCGGTGCCACAGTCGCAGGCCAGGTGTTTCATAGTTGGGGCCTGGTCGGTCTGAGAACTGTGGTGCAGATGCCCGGCGGGGAGGCCGTAGTCGACGTCAGCGGTCCGATCACACTCACCGGCCCGGCCACCCATGTTGCCGACATAAAGATTGCTGATGACTGAGCGATTTCCGATGACTGAGGCCCGAGACCCGTCGCTGGACAGTCGCGCCAACGAGCACGCTGCGGACGCCCCGGCCATGCACAGCGACGGGGAACCGTCGGTGTCGTCGAGCGCTGCGGTTTCTGTTGGGCCTGGTGATGGCGCTGCGGTTTCGGTTGGGCCTGGCGATGGCGCTGCGGTTTCGGTTGGGCCTGGTGATGGCGCTGCGGTTCCAGTTGCGCCCGGCGACAGCACCGCGCATCGGGGCGGCTTCGGCGAGTTCGGGGGCGTTTCGGGCGGATTGATCGAGCGGACCTTCCGCGAGCGGATCGTGCTGGTCGGAGTGGTGCGCGACAAAGGCACACCAGAGTCGGTCGATGCCTCGCTCGACGAACTCGAACTGCTGGTCGACACCGCCGGCGCGGACGCAGTCGAGCGGGTGGTGCAGCGCCGCAGGGCCATCGACCCCGCCACCTTCGTGGGATCAGGAAAGGCCTCAGAGATCAAGTCGATCGTGCAGGAGGCCGACTGCGACACGGTCGTGTTCGACGATGAGCTCAGCGCCGCGCAGCAGTTCAACCTCGAGAAGATCCTCGGCTGCACGGCGCTGGACCGCACCGCGGTCATTCTCGACATATTCGCCCAGAACGCGAGCACCCTGGAGGGCAAGGCGCAGGTCGAGTTGGCGCAGCTCCGTTATCGCCTGCCTCGGCTGCGGAGCCTCGCCGGAAGCTACTCGCAGCAGGCAGGTGGGATCGGCACCCGCGGGCCCGGAGAGACCCAGCTCGAGGTTTCTCGGCGTCAGCTCCTGCGCCGAGTGAACAAACTCGAGGCCGATCTGCGCAGGGTCGGGGCCCACAGGGCGACCCAGGCCAAGGCTAGGAGTCGGACCCGAAACCGCGCTGTGGCGCTCGTCGGCTACACCAACGCCGGCAAGTCGTCGCTGCTGAACCGGATCACCGAGGCCGATGTGCTGGTCGAGGACCGACTGTTCGCAACACTCGACGCCACGACCCGTCGCCTGTCCCTTCCGGGTGGAGAAACGGTGTACGCGACCGACACGGTCGGTTTCGTCAAGAAGCTTCCCCACCAGTTGGTGACGGCGTTCAAGACCACGCTCGACGTGGTCCGTGACGCCGACCTGTTGGTCCATGTCGTCGATGGCGCCGGCCCGGACCCGCTCGGCTCGATCTCCGCGGTCCATGAAGTGCTCGTTGAGATTGGTGCGGGCGACATCGGGCAGCTCCTGGTGTTCAACAAGTCCGACAAGAGCGACGCCGCGGCCCGCCTCGCTGAGCATCACGAGGGATCGATAGCGGTGTCGGCGCACAGCGGGCACAACATCGAAGCTCTGTTGGCGATCATCGGTGATCGTCTTCGTCAGACCACCGAGTTCGTGGAGTTGTTGGTGCCATGGGACCGCGGCGACGTGCTCGCAGCGGTGCATCGTGAGGGCCATGTGAGCAGCAATGTGGCTGAGGAATCGGGTATGCGCCTGCATGCCCGCCTTGAACCGGCGTCGGTGGGCGCGCTCAGCGATTTCGTGGTCTCAGAGCCCGACCCGCCCAGTGCCCTGCCCACAACAGAGGTGCCCACGGCACAGGCGTCGGCGTCATGACCGGCTTCGTGCCGCCGCCGTACCCGTGCGACCGTCTCAACGACCTGGGTGCGCCAGAGGTGTCCTCGGCACAGGCGTCGGCGTCATGACCGGCTTCGTGCCGCCGCCGTACCCGTACGACCGCCTCAACGACCTGGGTGCGCCAGAGGTGCCCTCCGCACAGGAGTCGGCGTCATGACCGGGTTCGTGCCGCCGCCGTACCCGTACGACCGCCTCAACGACCTGCGTGCGCTGGCCGGGCGGCGATTCGATGAAGTGATCGACTGTTCGATCGGCACCCCCACCGATACGCCCCCCGAGATGGCGGTGCAGGCGTTGGTATCGTCGAACGCGGAGCGTGGATATCCGGCTTCGGTCGGAACGCCCGCTTACCGCCATGCCGCAGCGGGCTGGTTGCGAAGGGAACTGGGGGTGGCGGTCGATCCCGACAGCGAACTGGCCGCCTGTATCGGCACCAAGGAGTTCGTGGTCTCGACGCCGCACTATCTGCGTCTGCGTAATCCGTCGCGCGACACCGTGCTGTATCCGGCGGTGTCCTATCCGTCCTATGCGATGGGAGCTGTGCTCGCGGGTTGTCGGGCGGTTCCGGTCCCGGTCGACGATCAATGGCGGATCGACCTGGGCAGGGTCGATCCCGGTGACGCGGCCCGGGCGCTGTGCCTGTGGGTCAACACGCCGGGGAACCCCGCAGGCGGACTCGACGACCTGACCGCAGCAGCACGCTGGGGCCGCGCCAACGATGTGTTGGTGATCAGCGACGAGTGCTACGTGGAGTTCACCTGGGACGGTCCGCCGCGCACGATCCTGTCTGCGGGGGTTGACGGCGTGCTCAGTGTCCATTCCCTGTCGAAGCGGTCGAACCTGGCGGGTATTCGGGCCGGCTTCTACGCGGGTGACCCGGCGTTGGTGCATTATCTCAGCGAGGTGCGCAAGCACGCGGGGTGCATGGTTCCGGGCCCGGTCCAGAGCGCTGCCGTCGCTGCCTGGGACGACCAGGCCCACGTGGTCGAGCAACGCGGCGTCTACTGGCACCGCTTGGAACTCGCCCAACAGATTCTGGGCGCACTGGGACTATCCACGGATCTGCCGGCGGGGAGTTTCTACCTCTGGGCCAGAGCCCCCGACGGCGACGCTTGGGGTCTGGCGCACACCCTTGCGCAGCGTTGTGGGCTGATCGTCAGCCCTGGGGAGTTCTACGGCAGCGATTGCACCGCGCATGTCCGCATGGCGGTGGTGCAACCGACCGTAGCGCTCGAACTGGCACTCAGCCGTGCGACCGACACGCCCCCCGGCTGATCCCAACGACGGTCCCGCGGCGGGCTCCCAACGACGGTCCCGCGGCGGGTCCCCAAAGGACGGTCCCGCGGCGGGTCCCCAAAGGACGGTCCCGCGGCGGGTACCCAAGGCCCGTCCGGCCCGTCCCGCGGACCCGTCCCCCGACTGATCCCAAGGACGGTCTCAAGACAGATAAGGTGCGGGCCATGTCTGATTTGCAGTCACGGATCGAAGCGCTCTGGGCCGACGGCGCATCGTTGGACGTCGATGATCCTGAGGTCGTGGCCACGGTGCATGAGGCCATTGACGAGCTCGACTCCGGCACGGCCAGGGTCGCAGAAGTCAACCCCGATGGCAGCGTCACGGTCAACCAGTGGTGCAAGTTCGCGGTGTTGTTGCTGTTCCGCATCTCCAAGATGGAGACGATCGAGCACGCCCCGTTCGAGTACGCCGACAAGATCCCGCTCAAGAGCGACTTCATGGCCCGCGGCGTGCGGGTGGTGCCTGGAGCGCAGGCGCGTTGGGGCAGCTACCAGGCGCCGGGGGTCGTGATGATGCCGAGCTACATCAACATCGGTGCCCACGTCGCCGAGAACACGATGGTTGACACTTGGGCCACGGTCGGGTCCTGCGCTCAGATCGGCCGCAATGTCCACCTCTCCGGCGGGGTGGGGATCGGCGGTGTGCTCGAACCTGCGCAGGCGGCGCCGGTGATCGTGGAGGACGAGTGTTACATCGGCAGCCGCTGCATCGTTGCCGAGGGTGCGCGGGTCGGCGAGGGAACCGTGCTCGGCGCCGGCGCGATCCTCACGGGGTCCATTCCGGTGATCGATGTGGAGACGGGCCGCGAGATCAGCCGAGGGTCGATCCCTGCGTGGTGCGTGGCGGTTGCCGGCACCCGGCAGCGCGACTTCCCCGGCGGGACGTTCGGGTTGCCGGCGGTGTTGGTGATCAAGCGGCTCACCGAGGGCGAGCGTCACGACAAGTCGGCTCTCAACGAGATCCTTCGTGACCACGGAGCGACCACTTGAGCCGAGGTGCGGCACCGCCCCCAGCGGAGATGCCTAGCGGCACGTCCGCGGCGAACCCCTTAGTTATGCACTCCAGCCCTGGTGCGGTGCCGCTGTCACTGGACCTGCCTGACGGAGACCTGTTCGCGTTGACCGCCGCGCTCGTCGACGTCCCGTCGGTCAGTCACAACGAGCGTGAGATCGTCGATCTCCTCGAGGCGTACCTGCGCCGGGCACCTCATCTGACTGTGGACCGCATCGGCGACAATCTGGTCGCCCGCACCCGGCTCGGCCGCGCTCGGCGCCTGGTGCTAGGGGGTCACACCGACACGGTGCCCCCGAACGGCAATGCCGCGGCACGCATCGATGGCGACCGCATGTACGGGGTCGGCACGACCGACATGAAGGGCGGCATCGCGGTCATGCTCGAGCTGGCGCGCACCGTCACCGACCCGCTGGTAGACGTGACCTATGTGTTCTATGCCCGTGAAGAGGTGGACCTGGCACACAACGGTCTTCGCGAGATCGAGGCGACGCGCCCGGAGCTTCTGGAGGGAGACGTGGCCCTGTTGGGTGAGCCGACCCTCGGTGCCATTGAGGCGGGGTGCCAGGGCACGATGCGCTTTGAGGTCACTCTCGGCGGCACGCGTGCGCATACTGCGCGCCCCTGGATGGGCCGCAACGCCATCCATCGCCTCACCGACGTGCTGGGTGTCGTCGGCAGTTTCGAGGGCCGTCGTCCGCTGGTGGAGGGCTGTGAGTACCGCGAGTCGTTGCAGGCGGTGTTCGTGGAGGGAGGAGTGGCGGGCAATGTCGTGCCGGACCGGGCGACGCTGCGAGTCAACTACCGCTTCGCCCCGGATCGTGACCCCGACGCGGCAGAGGCTTTTGTCCGCGCGTTGATGTCGCCTGTGCTCGGCGGATCCGACCGCCTTGAATTCGTCGACTGCTCCCCGGCGGCTCGTCCGGGGCTCGATGACCCTCTGCTGCAGACGCTGATCGACCGCAACGGGCTCGAGGTCCGCGCCAAGCTCGGCTGGACCGATGTGGCGTTCTTCGCCCAGCGGGGTGTTCCTGCGAGCAATTTCGGCCCGGGCGACCCCACGGTCGCCCATACCTCCGACGAGCATCTGGAGCGCTCCTGGCTCGTTGACGCCCACACCGCTCTGCTGGACCTGCTCACCCGGGGCACCTAGCCCAGATTTTTCAGTAGCGGTGTGTGCGCGGGGGTGGTTGTTCGCGCGAGGTGCCCGTGTGGTGTGGGAGAATCAGACTCGCAGGAAGTTTCTCGGGCCACATCAGGGGGCGCTGGCCTGGTGAAGCATACTTGCGGTCAACCGCGGTTGAAGTTCGCCGGCGGGGGCCGCGGTCTTGGGCTTGTGTTCGTCGGTAGCCTGCTGTATGGTCCCGGTGATCGCGTCCGCGACCTTCGGTTGCTCGAGGAGCCATCTTGATCTATCACGTCAACCACCC
>Ga0209020_1001505_pt1 | contig 22969 bp, 20 predicted proteins | sample PinacodermBB_FD_187298 | JGI IMG/M metagenome (GOLD analysis project Ga0209020, IMG submission 187298) | Host-associated microbial community of the marine sponge Aplysina aerophoba from Gulf of Piran - sponge pinacoderm, lysed by bead... | ecosystem: Host-associated > Porifera > Sponge >... | reverse complement strand
CCATACTGAACACGCTGACCGTCCACTACGGCGACAGGATCGCCGACCACATTCGATGAAAAACATCACGGCCGGTTACACAGAAAATCTGACAGGCCCAGTGATGAACCCCGAACCCCTCCGGGTTTCACTCCGGCGACGCACTCGCTAAGAAAGGGTGTTCCAGGAGGGTGCATTTCTGGCGCTGGCTGGCACAGCAAGACCTCCGCGATTTGAGCGGAGATGGTGTCGAGAAGTTGGGCAGTCGGCTTGTCTAGGTGGTGCGGGAGGCCAGAATGTCGGCCACTCGGGTAGCGGTGTGGTGGCCGCTGGAGAGGGCACCGTTGACTGACGGGATGCCCATGTAGTCGCCAGCTAAGAACAGGTTTTCGATGTTCCCCTCTAGCTGGCCGGGGATCTTCGCCATCTCGGGGAGCATCCCGGGCTTGCCCATGCACAGGGCCTCTTCCCAGCGGTATACCCGGTAGAACAGGCCCTCGTCGTCGCCGGGAAGGGCGGAGCCGGGAGGGGCATTGCGGCGAACGGCGCCCAGCATCTGGCGCTTTACCTCATCGTCGTCGAGACCGATGAGCTCTTTGGCACGGTCGAGCCCGATGAGCAGGTCGAGGATGCTCTTGCCGGCAGGCGCGCAGGCCGGCAGGAGGGTGGTCCGGTCCATCAACAGCGGAGTGTCGTCATCCTCGGGGTAGATCGCGCCATGCCAGCCGGGAGGGAGCGGGGGGTGGTCGAGGCCTATGACCACACGGCAGCCGGTGGAGTAGCTGACCATGCTGAGCGCCGTGTGAGTCTCCGCCGGCAATTCGGGGATGAGGTGGGAGACCTTCGTACCGGGGACAGCGCAGATGACCGCATCCGCCTCGATCGTCTCGCCGTCCACGACGACGCCGGTCGCAGCTCCGTCTTCCACAACGATTCTCATGACGGGGGCCGACGCGCGAGTCGCATCGGAGCAGGCAACGGCTAGCGCCTCACTCAAAGAGCCGATGCCCCGTTCAGGCATGTACACCTTGCCGCCGCTCAGCACCGTTTCTCCGATGTAGGCCCGCATCAGCGCCTGGCTGGCGGGCTTGGCATCGCCCAGGACCATTTTCAGGGGGCCGCTGAGGGACACCCGCACCTTGTCGGGCACCTTGTGCCGATCGAGGTAATCGCCGTAGGTCTCGTCGTCGTCGATCTCGGCCAGGCGGCTGTCGCTGGCAAAGCTCAGGTATTCCTTCTGGCGGTACATCTGCCGCATCACCTTGGATCCCGCCCGCAGGCCTGAAGGCGTGAGGAACCCCATGGCTAGGGCCGCGGGCAGCTGCCGTATGAAGTTCCCGAACGATTGTTCGGGCGTCGTTGTCACCCATCGCCCGTTGCGGTGGTGGCCGAAGACCATCTGGGACTCCACCAGCGGCAGTCCCAACTCCTCGCAGATGCGGAATGCGGTGTCGTAGGTGGCGGTGAATACGAATGCGCCGTTGTCCACCGAGAACCCGTCCACCCTCTCGCCGATGCCGCGTCCACCCGCCCGGTCCTTGGCCTCGAGCAAAAGGGGAGCGAAGCCCCGCTTCTTCAGCTCGTAGGCGGCGCTGAGCCCAGCGAAACCCCCGCCAACGATGACGACCCGCCTGGTGCTCATGTGGACGGCTCCCTTCTCGCCACTATCGGTCCGTATTGCGGGCGCTGGCGCCGGGTGGACCGATTCGTACTGTACTGCTAACGACAGACCCCTTTGGCTGTGCAGTTCTGTCAAGATTGATGTTGCCGCCTCGACGACGACTGTGAGGAGAGACCAGTGGGAAAGGCCACCGAGACTGATTTGCCCGGTGTGGGGGTTCGCTTCGACCTGGACACGAACGCCGGCCGCTCCGTCGGCGTGGTTGTTCATCAGACTGGCCGGCGCGATCTGGTGGTCTATGACGAACGGGATGTTGATCGCGCCTGCGAGAGCGTGGAGCTGACCGAGGAGGAGGGGCACACCCTCGGTGAGCTGCTGGGCGGCAACCCGGTCTTGGAGCATCTCGATGACGCCGTGCACCGGCTCGAGGATCTCGTGATCTCTTGGGTGAAGATCGACTCGAAGTCGTCTCTCGCCGGGCTCACCCTCGCCGAGGCCGGGCTTAGGGCACAAACTGGTGCGGGCGTCGTCGCGCTCGTCACCGACTCGGGTTCCATCCCCATCCCGGGGGGAACCGACCGTCTCCACCCCGGCGACACCGCAGTGGTAGTCGGCGTCCCGGCCGCGGTGAAGGCCGCCACCAAGCTGCTGACTCAATTGGGCTAGCCCATGCATACGGCTGGCGATCTGTTTGTGATCGAGCTCGGGGCGGTGGTGCTGGTCTTGGCCATCGTCGCTCGCCTGGCTCGAAGGATCGGCCTGCCTGCGCTTCCGCTGTACTTGCTGGTGGGACTGGCCCTCGGAGACGGCGGCCTCGTCGAGTTGCCGGCGTCCACGGAGTTCATCGAGGTGGGTGCCGAGATCGGCGTCATTTTGATGCTGCTGATGCTGGGACTCGAGTTCTCAGCCCACGAGCTGGTCGACAATGTGCGACGGTCAACGCTGGTCGGGATCGTCGACCTGGTCCTCAATTTCCCTCCTGGTTTCATAGCCGGCCTGTTGCTGGGATTCGACCCGATCGTTGCCGTCCTGCTCGGCGGCGTGACCTACATCTCGTCGTCGGGAATTGTGGCCAAACTCGTCGCCGACCTCGACCGCATAGGCAACCACGAGACATCGGTGGTGCTCAGCGTGCTGGTCATCGAAGACCTTGCCATGGTGCTCTATCTGCCCATTGTGTCGGGCGTGCTCTTCGGCGGGTCGCTGCTGAGCACAACCGTCACCGTCACTGTCGCATTGCTCGTCGTAATTGGCGTGCTCGGTGCGGCCTACGTGTTCGGCGACCGGCTTAGCGCCATCGCCTTGAGCCAATCCAGCGAAGCACTGTTGTTGACCTTGCTCGGCGGCACACTTCTGTTTGCCGGCATTGCCGGACGCCTCAACCTGTCAACGGCGGTGGGAGCCTTTGTCGTTGGCGTCGCGCTGTCAGGCGACATCGTCTCGCATGCCCGTGGACTGCTGTTGCCACTGCGGAATCTCTTCGCCGCGGTCTTCTTCGTGTTCTTTGGCCTGCAAGTCGACATTCGCCTCCTCCCCGATGTCGCCGTCGCCGCAGTGGTCATCGCCGTTGTCACCATCGCCACCAAGACTGCCACCGGCTGGATCGGAGCCGGTCGAGCCGGCATCGGCAAGCCCGGCCGGGCCCGTGCGGGGGCCGCCCTCATCGCCCACGGAGAGTTCTCGATTGTTATTGCCGAGCTCGGCATCACCCGTGAGAGCGACCTCGGTGCTCTTTCCGCTGCCTACGTCATCCTCCTCACCCTCGCTGGTGCTGTGCTCTACCAGTACTCCGACTCAATAACCCTCCGCGCACCGAGCGAGTCCTACCGTGCTAGGTGGCAGCGCAAATCTCGCCTTGCGGAGAGGCTTAGAAAACGCCGCTGGTCGTTCACGCGCTAGCCACCCAGGACAACACAGGAGAGGTGGCAGCTACACCATGCTGGTTACGTTGCCTCCGCCGATGGCGACTATTCCGGTGGCATTCAGTCCGCCAATGGCCACGATGCCGATTGAGTTGACCCCGCCCAGCGTGACCAGGCCGATTGCGTTTACGCCGCCCACCGTCACGATGCCCATTGAGTTGACCGCGCCAAACGTCACCAGGCCCATCGCGTTCAACAAGCCCAGTGCCGCGATGCCAAGGGCGTTGAAACCGGCGATGGCGGCAAGCCCGATCGCATTGAAGCGATTGAGAGCGACAAAGCCAACCGTGCACTTCTCCGTCGTGGCATCGCCAGACATCTTCGCCCCCAAGAGTGATTCGACTGCTGGTGTAGTACTGGTGTCTACCACATATGCATCGGCGTACTTAGCGGCGGTCCTGCTAGCCTGACCCTTTCCGGGCCGTTAGCTCAGTTGGCTAGAGCACCTGCATGACGCGCAGGGGGTCAGGGGTTCGAGTCCCTTACGGCCCACCAAATGGATGTCGCCCAGTCCAGTGATCGTCGGCGGCTGGGCTGGTTGCTCGCCGGGGTGGGCATGCTGTCGGTGTCCACCGACTCGCTGTGGATCCGGCTCTCGGAAGCCGACGCCATTGATGTGTCGTTCTGGGTGGCGTGCTGCTCGGTGCCCCTCTACACCGCGCTGAGCCATCGGATTGACGGCTGCTGGCCGCTGGAGGCGTTCCGCCGCCATCCCTGGCAGCAGTTGGTCATTGGTTTCTTGACCGGGGGCAGCCAGCTCTGCTTCGTCATCGCCGTCACCCAGACCCGGGTGGCCAACGTGGTGGCCATCGTGGCCGCGGTCCCGCTGCTGGCCGCGGTGTGCGCCTGGATATGGCTGAGGGAGCGCATCTCCCGGTCAATGGCCATCGCCATAGCCATCACCATGGCGGGAATAGGGGCGATTGTGTCGAGTTCGGTGGGCGAGCCCACCCTCACCGGCGACTTGCTAGGCGTTTTGGCCATTGTGGGGTTTTCGGTGAGCCTGACCATGTGGCGCCGGTATCCCGACATGAGCCGCTTGGTGGGGCTTTCCATCGGCGGCGTGATGACCGTGGTGGCCCTCGCGTACTCGGCATCGCCGCTCTCTCTGGATGTTCGGGCCTACCTGTCGATCGCTGCCATGGGCCTGGTGTTCAACCCCTTCGGCCGACTGGCGCTGTCCAACGCGCCCCGATTCGCCCCGGTGGCCGACGTGGCCCTGTTCGCGCCCATCGAGACGGTGGCCGGCACGATTTGGGCCGCCGCGTTCTTCAACGAACTGCCCCGCCCCGTCGCTGCTGTCGGCGCCGTCATCGTTTTGGTCGGCGTGCTCTACGGCACCGTCGCTACCACCCGGGCTCAGGTTTCGGCATCTGCGGGCTAGCTGGAATAGTGATTGCAGTGCAATCACTTTGGCAAGGTATGGTAGTGGGAAGCGATTGAGGGCAGGATATGGCGAGCATCACCATCCGCAATCTTGACGATGAAGTGAAGATCAGACTTCGCATACGGGCCGCCAGTCACGGTCGGTCGATGGAAGAAGAGGCCCGTCTAATCTTGCGCGACGCCGTTGAGCAGAACGTGGGCCCCACGAATCTTGCTGCTGCAATTCGCGAACGCTTCGCCCATCTCGGTGGGGTGGAATTGGAGTTGCCCCCAAGAGAGGCCATGCCAGATCCGCCTCGTTTCGAATGAGGTAGGCACGGTGATTGTTCTCGACACCAACGTTGTCTCTGAATTGATGCGCCCGTTGCCGAATCCGGCAGTTGAAGCTTGGGTGGCCGATCGTGCAGCAACGAACTTGTTCCTCTCCGCTGTGAGTGAGGCAGAGTTGCTCTATGGCATTGCCATAATGCCTGTAGGACAGCGTCGACACGCACTGGAAACAGAGGTTGAGGCGATGCTGCGTGAGGTCTTCGCCTGCCGTGTACTGCCGTTCGACAGTGATGCGGCTCGCGCCTACGCAGGAATCGCAGCCTCCTGTCGGGCCTCAGGACGTCCTGTCTCCCAATCCGACGGCCAGATCGCCGCGATCGCCCATTCTCGCGGCATGGCTGTGGCGACGCGCAACATCCGGCATTTCGAGGGCATGGCAGTCGACATCATCGACCCATGGGCAAATACATGACCTGGATAAAGGGTTGTGAACCGTGGGCTCAGAACGGCGGTACGGTCGTGCTCCATGGTGTGTTCCAAGAACTTGAGTGTCATGGGCTGAGGCGACTATCGCCGAACTACTGACAAGAATGACCGTCGTCAAGTTAACAGCGACAGAGCCGTCGAACTCGCTCTTGAACAGAGGGCTTTGGCGTTGGAGACAGTATGAGTATGAGTGCACAAGCCGTATTGGGAGGCATCAGTGGCTTGGGATGACGACTTAGACGGCCCGCATCTCAGGATTGCTGCAAGCGGCGCGGCAAGAGTCGGCGTCTTGGCCGGTCCAGGCACCGGCAAGACGAAGTATGGGCTAATGCGTCGCGTCGCGAGATTGCTGACAGAGGGCGTACCGGGCGATCGGGTCCTTCTCATCTCATTCACAAGAGTTGCTGCTGCTGATCTTCGTGACAAGGTGGCAGAACTCGAGGTCGTGGGTGCGGAAGAGGTTCGCGCCACAACTCTTCATGCCTATTGTCTCAGGCTCCTACAGAGGGACTCGATTCTTGCGCTATCTGGCAGGAATCCCAGGATTCTTTTGGACCATGAGAAAGATCTGATGCTTCGCGACATCGGTGGAGGCTTTGGCACGATCCATGATCGCCGGAAACTCTTGGAGGCGCTACTAGCTGGTTGGGCAAGACTGGCCACTGAGCATCCAGGAGTCGCCCTTGAAGACGAGGACCGCTCTTTCGAACGGAAAGTAATTCGCTGGTTGAATATTCATCGTGCGATGTTGATTGGTGAGGTCGTTCCGATCGCCCGACGCTATTTGTCCACGAACCCTGCCGCAGAGGAACTCGATGCGTTCGACCATTTGGTCATCGACGAGTATCAGGATCTCAACGCTCTGGAACAGGATCTATTGGAGGTGCTGGCTACAAACGCGGAGAGTCTTTGCGTCGCTGGCGATGACGATCAGTCGATCTACAGCGTGCGATATGCCAACCCTCTCGGAATTCGGAACTTTCTCGCCAGACCGGATGTAGAGACCCATGACATTGCGGTCTGCGGGAGATCTCCGGCGAATGTTGTCTACATGGCGAATTCCCTCATCGAGCAGGCTCCACGTCGAAGCAAACCACCCCTCGAACCGCTTTTTCCCAATCGGCAAGGTGAAGTATCTATTGTTCAGTGGCCGGATGACTTGTCGGAGGTTGATGGGATCGCGTCAGCCATTGCAGATGACGTCTACCGTCGAGGGATCGAGCCTGGCGATATTCTCGTTCTAACGAATTGGAGAAGGCTTGGCCAACGAATTCGTGATCGGGTGATTGACCTAAACATTCCTGTGCGTTCATATTTTACTGAGGAAATTCTCGATTCAGATGCAAGTCGAGAAGCTCTGGCACTACTGCGCCTCGCAATAGACGCGGCCGATCGGCCCGCAATGCGTGTGCTTGTCGGCCTAGAAGAGCAATCGGGGCGAACCTCCGCTTATCAGCGGCTTCTTGAGTACTGTTACTCACACGCCCTTGAGCCTTCGGATGTTCTTAGTCGTTTGGCTGCTGGCAGACACCTTGATGGTTTGCGGGTTCCAGCGCTTGTTGAACGCTTCAGGCTAGCGATGCACCGAGTGGAGCGCCTTCGGAAACTGGAGTTGTCAGATCTTGTCGATGAACTTTTCCCCGCTGATGACGATACACTTGCCGAATTGCGCGGAATCGCCCTCGACTCGCTAGGGGTGGCAGAGAAACCAGGTGATGTACTGGATGACGTTGTCTTAGCGGTTACTCAGGACGATGTCCCTCAGCATCCGAATTTTGTTCGCATCATGAGCCTCCACAAATCGAAAGGGCTGACTGCCGACACCGTTTACATAGTGGGAGCAGTCGATGGAATTCTTCCTACGGTGACGTCGACTGACCCAGCTGAGATACAAGACGCCATAGCGGAAGGGCGACGTCTCTTCTACGTCGCAATTACCCGAGCTGTCAAGGAGCTAGTCATTTCGACCAGTAGGACCATGGATCGTGCCGATGCATATGCGCGTAGAGTGAATTTCGAGCCTTCAACCACCCGCCGATTGGGTGATCGGGTGACGATCCGCACAATAGCTAGTCCGTACATCGCTGAGCTGGGGCCGTCAGCACCACGAGGCGAACGCGGTAGTTCCTGGTTGGCATCGCGGTCCGGTGGTGCTTAACTCCCTGGCGGCCGACGTGGCCCTGTTCGCGCCCATCGAGACGGTGGCCGGCACGATTTGGGCCGCCGCGTTCTTCAACGAACTGCCCCGCCCCGTCGCCGCCGTCGGCGCCGTCATCGTTTTGGTCGGCGTGCTCTACGGCACCGTCGCCACCACCCGGGCTCAGGTCTCGGCGACTGCCAACTGAGCGGAAGAGCAGTCGCAATGCTGCCCGGCTAGCGCGAGAGGCGCTTCTTGTTGCGGGCGCGGGTGCCGGCGTCGAGGACTGTCTTGCGGATGCGGATGGAGTGGGGGGTGACCTCGATGCACTCGTCGTCGGCGATGAACTCGAGGGACTGCTCGAGCGACAGGATGCGGGGCGGGGTCAAGCGGACGGTGTCGTCGGAAGCCGCCGCACGGACGTTGGTCTGCTTCTTCTCCCGACAGATGTTGACGTCCATGTCCTCGGGGCGGGGGTTCTCGCCAATCACCATGCCCTCGTACACCTCATCGCCGGGAGAGACGAAAAGCGAAGCCCGCTCCTGGACGGCGGCCACGGCGTATCCGGTGACCGGGCCTCTTCGGTCGGCGACGATCGAGCCTGAGCGACGGGTGCGAAGCTCGCCCATCCAGGGTGTGTAGCCCTCGAACACGTTGGCCATCAGGCCGGTGCCTTGGGTCTCGGTGAGGAAGTCGGTGCTCAAGCCAATGAGGCCGCGGGCTGGCACTATGTAGTCGAGCCGAACCCAGCCGGTGCCGTGGTTCGCCATGTTCACCATGGTGGCCTTGCGTTCTCCCAGAAGTTGGGTGACCGCGCCGACGAAGCTTTCGGGAATGTCGATGGTGACCCGCTCGGTGGGCTCATGGAGCTTCCCGTCGATGGTGCGAGTGACCACTTCGGGTTTTCCGACGGTCATCTCGAAGCCCTCACGGCGCATGATCTCCACCAGCACCGCGAGCTGGAGTTCGCCTCGTCCCTGGATCTGCCAGGTGTCGGGGCGGTCGGTGTCCAGGACTCGGATCGACACGTTTCCGATCAACTCAGTGTCGAGGCGGTTCTTGATGAGGCGGGCCGTGAGTTTGTCGCCTTCGAGCCCGGCCATGGGAGACGTGTTGGTACCGATCGTTATGGAAAGGCTGGGCTCGTCCACCGTGATACCGGGAAGTGGGGTGGGGTTGGCGAGGTCGGCCAGCGTCTCGCCGATGGTGATGTCGGGGATGCCCGAGATGGCGATGATCTCGCCGGCGCTGGCTGCCTCGGCATCTACCCGGTTGAGGTCCTCGGTCACGTAGAGATCGGTGACCTTGGCGGTGTTGATCGTTCCGTCAATGCGGCACCACGCCACTTCCTGGCCCCTCTTGATTGTTCCGTGCATGACCCGGCACAGGGCGATGCGCCCCACATAAGGGCTGGCATCAAGGTTGGTTACCCAGGCCTGGAGCGGGTGCTCGGGATCGTGGCGGGGTGCGGGGACAGCCTCTAGAAGCGTCTCGAACATGGGGCGCAGATCGGTGCCCGGTTGATGGGGGTCGAGTGTCGCGGTACCACGGCGGGCGTTGCTGTAGACGATGGGGAAGTCGATCTGATCTGCGGATGCGTCGAGGTCTAGGAAGAGCTCGTACACCTCGTCGACCACCTCGGAAATGCGGGCATCGGGCCGGTCGATCTTGTTGATCACCAATACGACGGGCAGCTTGAGCCCCAGCGCCTTGCGCAAAACAAAGCGCGTCTGGGGCAGCGGACCCTCGCTCGAGTCGACCAGCAACAAGACGCCGTCGACCATGGTCAGAGCCCGCTCCACCTCGCCGCCGAAGTCGGAGTGGCCCGGGGTGTCGACGATATTGATCTTGATCTCCTCGCCGCTGTCGCGGGTGTAGCGGACGGCGGTGTTCTTGGCCAGGATTGTGATGCCCTTCTCCCGCTCGAGGTCCATCGAGTCCATGACGCGCTCGGCCACTGTCTCATTTGACCGAAAAGCCCCTGACTGCCAGAGCATGGCGTCGACGAGGGTGGTCTTGCCGTGGTCGACGTGGGCGATGATCGCCACATTGCGCAAGTCTGAGCGCGCCGCAAGATAGGGATTTCGAGCCATTGTGAGCCTCACGTGCCGATGGCGCCATCCCAGAGCGGGACCCTGGCAGCGGCGATACTGTCGCAGTTTATGGCGGGACCCAACATTCTACTGGTCATGGCCGATCAGTTGGCACCGCACTTCACGGGTGCCTATGGGCATCGGTTGGTGCGAACTCCGGCAATGGACTCCTTGGCGGAGCGGGGGGCACGGTTCGATGCGGCGTACTGCAATTTTCCGCTGTGCGCGCCCTCTCGGTTCTCGATGCTGTCGGGCCAGTTGGCGTCCGACATCGGAGCGTGGGACAACGCGGCTGAGTTCCCGGCGTCGATCCCCACGCTGGCCCATTACCTCAACTTGGCCGGGTATCGCACGGTGCTGGCCGGAAAGATGCACTTCATCGGGCCCGACCAGCACCACGGGTTCGGCGAGCGGCTCAATACCGAGATCTACCCTTCCGACTTCGCCTGGACCCCCGATTGGGACAACGCCGACGAGCGGATCGACAAGTGGTACCACAACATGGACAGCATGTCGGAGGCTGGCCAGGCCCTGGCCACCTACCAACTCGACTACGACGAAGAGGTGGGGTTCGCGGCCATCCGCAAGCTCTACGACTTCGCTCGCGACAGCGACGACCGCCCCTTCTTCTTGACCGCGGCGTTCATCCACCCCCACGACCCCTACGTTGCCCGCCCCGAGTGGTGGGACCTCTACGACCACGACGACATTGACCTGCCCGACGAGGTGGAATTGGATTCGCTCGACCCCCACAGCCAGCGAATCCGCCGCGGGATCGAGGCCGACACCATCGGCTACACCGATGACCATTGTCGCAACGCACGGCACGGCTACTACGCCAACACCAGCTACATCGACGGGTGGCTGGGAAGAATGGTCCAAGCCTTGGAGGAGACCGGCGAGCTCGACAACACCGTGGTGATCGCCACCAGCGATCACGGCGACATGCTCGGCGAACGCGGTCTGTGGTTCAAGATGAGCTTCTTCGAGCGGTCGTTGCGGGTGCCGTTCATCATGGCCGGTCCCGGCGTGGCCAACACCACGGTGGACAACGCCTGCTCGCTGCTCGACCTGCTCCCCACTGTGCTGGACATCGCTGCTGATGGCGGCACCCGCGTCGAACCGGTCACCCCTCTGGCCGGGCGCAGCCTGTGGGAGAGCGCCACCGGGGGTCACGACCCGGTCGACGAGGCCATAGCCGAGTACACCGCCGAGATGACCTCTCATCCGATGTTCATGATCCGCCGGGGCCGCAATAAGTACATCCACTGCGACACCGATCCGGTATTGCTCTATGACTTGGAGAACGATCCGCAGGAGCGACAAAACCTCGCGGACGACCCGGCCCATGTCGAGGAGGTCGCAGCTTTCGCCGCGGAGGTGGTCCAGCGTTGGGACAGCACCGCCATCAGAGAACAGGTAGTGGCCTCCCAGCGGACCCGGCGGCTGCTGCATGTCGCCATGGGCAACGAGAGCCGGATCTCGTGGGACTACGCGCCAGCCCAAGACGCCGCCAACCAGTACGTGCGCGACCACATGGACTGGGCCGAGGCTGGCGGCCGCAGCCGCTTCCCCAAGCGGGGGTAGCGATCGATTCCTAGCCGCTATTGCTTCAAACGAAGGGCCAGCAGGTGGGGAATCTGGGGCTCTTCGACTAGGCCGATGGGGTAGATGATCATGTCACCGGCCACCGAGGGCCAGCTGTTGGTGGCGCCCTTGGCCTGGTGGCGCCACACGATCTCACCAGTGGCCCGGTCGAGCGCCAACAACTCGCCGAAGAATGTGGAGGTGAACACCAGGTCGTTAACCACCGTCATGCCGCCGAACACATCTGCGGCGGGAACTTCGGGAATTTGGGAGATGATCTCCACGTCCCAGATGATGTCGCCGGAGGCAATGTCGATGGCCACCACGTTGCTGGGACGGGTGAAGACCTGGGTACCCTCCCCGCCGCTGCTCACCTGGTCGGATTCGTAGTAGCTGGGGGCGTTGACCATCACGGCGTAGAGCACTCCGTCGGCAACGGCCACCGGGGTGACTATGCCGCCTTGGGCGCCGGGCATCACCTCAACCGGCGCGTTGAAGCTCTCCAGGTGGTCGTTTTGGTGCTGACCTACCGAGGTTTGCCACAGCACTTCGCCGGTGGCTGGATCGTGGCCGAACGCCACCCCTCCCTTGCCGGCGGTCACCAGCACGTCGTGGTCGAGGCCGTGGTCTTCGGCGTTGGCCAGCGCCACCAGCACATGGTCGCGATCGAAGATGTCGTGGGGGAAGGCCTGGAAGCCCCATCGCAGTTCGCCGGTGGCGGCGTCGAGCGCCACCGTGCCGCTGGTCCAGCGGTTATCGCCCGGACGGCTCGATCCCGCTGGCCATTCGGGGGCGCCGGGGAAGGGGTAGGGGTTGCCCACCCCGAAGTACAGGGTGCCGGTTGCAGCGTCGAGCGCCGGCGGATACCACGCCCCACCTCCGCTGTTGATGCTGGGATTGCCCCAAAGGCCTTCGTCTTCCACGGTGGCGAACGACCACACGATCTCGCCGGTGGCCTGGTCCAAGGCGTAGATCGTGCCCCTCGCCCCGGCAGGGAACCCGCTGGTGGCCGCGTACACCAACCCGTCGTAGGCGAGTGGCTGCACATTTATCTCGCTGAGGTCTCCACCGGTGATATCGGTGGCCCAGATCTCCTCGCCGGTCTCTAGGTCGTAGGCCGCGATGAGCTGGCCCCGCTGGCGCCAGCCTATTTTGGGGGCGAAGACCTTGCCCCAACCCACAGAGACTCCCGAGGGACCGTACATCCCGCCCCGGCGTCCTGCGGTCCACAAGATCTCCCCGGTGTCAGCGTTGATGGCCTGGACCCCACCGTCGAGGCCGGCCACATACACCCGGTGGCCCAATATCAGCGGCGAGGTGGCCAGGTTGCCCCACGTGCTCCCGCCGGGAACATCGGCTGTCCACGCCACCTCTAGGCGATCGACAGTGGTGGAATCGATCGGGCTGTTGAACACCGCCCGGGTAGCGGCGAGGTCACGGTTGGGCAGCGGCCAGTCGTCGGCGTGCGCGACCACCTCGGGCGGACTGCCCAACAGTGGGGGGTCGACCGTCAGCTCGGGCTCGGGAACTGTCTCGGAGGGTGCCGCGGGGATCGCCTCGGTAGGAGTCGCCTCACCAGATTCTGTCGGCGCCGACGTCGGTGGCGTCGGATCTACGGAGTTCTCCGACGACGCACAGGCGGCTAGGACCAAGACAGCCGTGATCACGGCGACGGCCATCCGTCGCCAAACTTGCGAACGACTGCCCATGACTCGACTGTAAGTGCTCGCCTGCTGCGGGACAGTACTGTGTTGGCACCCCAGCAAAGGAGAAGGCATGGCACGAATTCGGATTCCCGACGGCCCCGAGGAGGAGCTGCATCGGTTGTGGATGATGACCCCGGAGCTTTCCGGCCCGGCATCGGCGTTCAGCGGCGCGGTGTACAACGAGAGCAAGCTTCCCGTGCGGTTGCGGGAGTTGCTTCGGATGAGGATCGCCCAGATCAACCAGTGCGTGGTTTGACTGGACACTCGCATTGCGTCGTTGGCGCAATATGAACTGAGTGAGGACGACTACCTCAACGTCGGCAATCGGGACGACTACGACGGCTTCAGTGAGGCCGAGCGCGACGCCCTGGAGTACGCGGAGAAGTTCGCCGCCGACCACCTGTCCATCGACCAGGAATTCATGGACCGCATGGTCGGCCATTTCGGCGAAGAGCTGGTAGTGGAGATGACCCTTGCCATCGGCTGCTGGATCGCCTTCGGGCGCCTCAACCAGGTGATGGATGTCGTCGTGTCCTGTCCGCTGCGGATGAAGGGCCCCGACGAGGCCCGCGAGATCCAAGAGGCCGCCGACGGCGACCTCTTGGCCATGCGCTCAGCCCGATTCGCCTAAACCTCAGCGAAACAGGCGGCCGAATACCCGCAGGTCGTCGGTGAACAGTTTCGGTTGTTCGAAGGGGGCGAAGTGGCCGCCTTTGGGCTGTACCGACCAGTGCACGATGTTGTAGCGGCGCTCGGCCCACACCCGGGGGGTTTGCAGCAGTTCTCGGGGGTAGACGGCATGTCCGGTGGGCACCTCCACCCGGCCGGCCCACGAGTCCAGCGCAGAAGTGCCGGTTCGGGCCGACTCCAGATACAGCCGCCCCGATGACGCCGCGGTGCCGGTGATCCAATACAGCATCACGTTGTCGAGCAGCTGGTCTTTGGTGAACACACTTTCCAGATCGCCGTCGTCCAAGTCGCACCAGTGCTGGTATTTCTCGATGAACCAGGCGGCCAGACCGGCGGGGGAGTCGTTGTGGGCCACCGCTAGCGTCTGGGGCTTGGTACTCAGCATGGCCATGTAGCCGGTGCCCCCGGTGATCACCTCCAGCGAGCGGCCTATGGCCGCCTGCTCAGCCTCGGTCACTCCCTCCATCATCTTGGCCAGGTCGGCTGACTCCTCAGCAGTGGGCTGGGCGAAGAGCATGTTGAAGTGGGCGGCGATGAGCCGGTCGGCGTAGGCCTCGGTCATTCGCCGCGTGACCAGCGCCCCCCAGTCGCCCCCTTGCACGATGTAGCGGTCGTAGCCCAGCTGCTCCATGACTCCGGCGATGGCCTCGGCGCAGCGGTGCATGTCCACGCCGCGGTTGGCGGTGGGCCCGGAGAAGCCGTAACCGGGCAGCGAAGGCACCACCACGTGGAAGGCGTCGGCCGGATCACCGCCGTGGGCCACCGGATCCGAAAGCGGCCCCATCATCTCCCGGAACTCCACTACTGAGCCCATATAGCCGTGGATCAGCACCATGGGTATGGCGTCGGGCTCAGGCGAGCGAACGTGGTAGAAGTGGACCTGCTCGCCAGCCGCGGTGGCGGTGAACTGGGGAAAGGCGTTGAGGTACGCCTCCCGTTCCCGCCAGTCATAGTCGTCGGCCCAGTATTCGCACAGCTCTCGCATGTAGGCCACTGAAGCGCCATCGGTCCAGCCGGGCCGCACGGTGTCGGGCCACCGGGTCATGGCCAGGCGCTGGTGCAGGTCGTCCAGGTCGGCTTGGGGAATGTCGATCGCGAACGGCTCGATGCTCATGTACGCAGCGTGTCACGCCGGGATGGGCGAATCGAAATGGCCTAGTCGAAATGCTCGGCGCGCCGAACGATGAAAAACCAGGTCATTACCCCAGAGAGCAGTACCAGCAATCCCGACCAAATGCCGGCCTCGGCCACGAAAGCTTCTTCGATGCTGTTAAAAGCCTTGGTGGTGAGGGTGGGGAAGTCGAATGGGGCGATGAGCAGGGTAATGGGCAGTTCCTTCATCACCGACAGCATTACCAGCCCGCCCCCGGCCAACAGCCCCGGAGCCATGAGCGGAAGCTCCAGGGATCGGAAACGGCGCAGCCAACTGGCCCCCATGGTGCGGGCCGCGTCGGTCAGCCGGGAAGACACCGCGGCCACCGCAACCTGGGAGGTGCGCATGGTCTGGCCCCCGAAACGCACTATGTACGCGAACACCAGCAATACCAGGGTGTTGCGCAGGTGGCTGCCGATGTCGGTTTTCAGCGTCCAGAACAGCAGTGCCAGCCCGATGAGAATCCCGGGCAGAGCAAATGCGGACACGATCACCGCATTGGCCACAGTGCCGATTCGGGACCGGTAGCGCACCACCAGATAGGCAGCCGGCAGCACGACGGCCACCGACACCACGGCAGCCAGAACGCTGCCGTAGGCGGTGTGCCAGGTCGGCGACCACACGTCGTCCCATCCCACGAGGAGATCCCGCCCCCCGGAGGCTTCCAGCCTGATCCCGTCGATGGTCCAGTCGGCCAGGGAGGCCAGCGGCCCCAACAGGGCCAGCGCCACCGCACCGACCAAGAACGCCACCGCAACCGGTTTGGCGCGGCCCAGCCGATAGATCACGGGCCTTCGAGATCGCACCGGTGCCGCGTGCTCAAAGCGCCGGGTGGCCCCTCGCTCGACCAGCACAACCGCAGCGGCCAGCACTAGCAGGATCACGCTGAGGGCCATCGAGACCGTTTGGTTGTTGAGCCGGGTGGTGTAGATGGCCCGGCTGAGCGTGTCGTAGCGCATGAGCTGCACCGCGCCGAAATCGCTGATGGCGTACAGAAACACCAGCAAGGTGCCGGCGCTGATGGCGGTTGCCGTCTGGGGCAGCACCACTCGCCGGATGATGTTCAGCGGGCTGTCGCCCAGAAGCCGGGCGGTCTCCTCGGCCGAACCGGGCAGGCGCCGCAGCCGGGCGGCGACCGGCAGATACACGTACGGGTAAGTGAACAGGGTGAGTGCCAGCCACGCGCCGAACAGACCTCGTACCTCCACGTCCCATACCAGCCCCAAATTGTCCAGCCAGTCGGATAGCAGACCTCCGGGATTGAGTGTGCGGATCAACGCCGCGGCGCCGATGAAGGTGGGGAACACCAGCGGCAGGGGCAAGAGTGCCTGCCACGTGCGCTTTAGGGGAACGTCGCAGCGGGTGGTCAGCCAGGCCAGAGCAGTGCCGAACACCGCGGTGGAAGCCGACACCAGCACGGCCAGCCACAGGGTACGCAGCAGCGGTCCTCGCGTGCGCTGGGAAAAGAGCACGCCTAGAGGGTCGCTGTGGAATGTGAAGTTGCGCCACACCAGATAGCCCGCCGGAAAGGCGAAGGCCGCGGTCACCACGATGGCTACGACCTTCAACAGAACCGGAGACCGCAATGCCGTCGAGCGCACGAAGTGCGACTCTATCCACAGGTCGCCCCAATAGTAAAGCTTGCTTTACAAAAGACGAGACGGGCGCCGAATGATCGGACAGTTGGTTCTGGCCGGCAGTCAGTTGGCTACAGGCCGGGGAAAGGCCGCCGCCGGTGACCCTGAGTAGACCGGCGACACCCGGTCACCGGAAGCGAAGCTCTGCGTCCCGCTGACTCGGGCGAGGAGACGGATGCCGGCGGGGCTGGCCACGGTGACCATGGAGTCCGCCCCTTGAAATTCAAAATCCTCCACGGTGTGGGTTGCGATGCCGCCTGTATCAGGGCGCAATTCCACGTCCTCGGGTCTGACTGCCACCTCGACTGGGCCTTGGTGGGAGTCGAGCAGGGGTATGGATCCGAAGTCAGAATGGGCGATATGGCCGTCGGCATCGGCGGGGTACATCGACACCGCGCCGATGAAGCCGGCCACCCATGGGTTGGCCGGCTTTTGGTAGATCTCCGCTGGCGGTCCGATCTGCACGATGCGCCCCGCATCCATGACGGCCACTCGGTCGCCCAGCACCAGCGCTTCCTCACGATCATGAGTCACGAACACCGCGGTCATGCCCGTGGTCTGAAGAAGTTGGCGCACCTCGGTGCGGACGTCACGGCGCAGCGCGGAGTCCAAGTTGGAAAATGGTTCGTCCAGGAGCAAAGCAGTGGGCTGGGGAGCTAGAGCTCGGGCCAACGCCACCCGCTGCTGTTGTCCGCCAGAGAGGGTTTCGGGCATCCGGTTCTGCATTCCGGGTAGGTTCACCAGCTCCAGCGTCTTGGCCACTTCCTCGGACCGCTTGCCGCGGGGGACTCCGTAGCCGACATTTTTGGACACATCCAGGTGGGGAAATAGCGCCCAGTCCTGGAACACCATGCCGACATTTCTGTCCTCGGGCCGAACCCAGGTTCCATTGCCAGCCACTTGGGCACCGGCAATGTGGATCGTCCCCCGGTCGGCACGCTCCAGGCCGGCGATGATTCGAAGCAGCGTGGTCTTTCCACACCCGCTTGGCCCGAGCAAGGACACCATTTCGCCCCACCCCACGTCGAGACTGCATTCTTCGATCACCGTGGTCCCCCCAAAGGACTTGGAGACGTCCTGCACCGACAGCAGCGGAACCGGGGGGACTGGGGCCATGAAAATGTAAGGCTAGCTTTATTGAGGTGATCTGACGCAGAACTACAGTGCTTGGCCATGCTCCAGGATTGGCGCCAGATCACGATGGTTCCCACTGACGACGGACCGATCGAGGTGCACCTTTGCGGCGAGGGGCCGCTGGTGGTCATGCTGCCGTCGATGGGTCGAGGGGCGGGTGACTTCGACCAGTTGGCCGGCGACGTGGCGGCGGCAGGATACCGGGTGGCCTGTCCCGAGCCCCGGGGCCTGGGGGCCAGTGCGGTGCCCGACCGGCAGGAGACCCTGTCGACGCTGGCCGCTGATGTGGCCGCGGTGATCACCGGGCTCGGGGGCGGTCCCGCGGTGGTTGTCGGGCACGCCTACGGGAATCGCATCGCCCGCATGACCGCCACTGAGCATCCCGAGCTGGTGGACAGCCTGGTGCTGTTGGCCTGCGGTGGGTTCATCCCGGTTACCGAGGAGATGGGCGCGGCGATGCGAACGATTTTCGACCCCCGCAACCCACCCGACGTTCGCCTTGATGCGGTGGCCCGGGCGTTCTTCGCACCGGGCAACGACCCCAGCGTTTGGGCCGACGGCTGGTACGGGAAGCTCGCCCGTTATCAGGAGCACGCCACCGTCAACACCCCGGTTAGCGACTGGTGGGCCGGCGGCAGCGCCGCCATGCTGGCCGTGCAGCCCGCTGACGACCAGCTCGCCGTGCCAGCCAACGCCGATGCCCTGGTCGAAGCGGTAGGCGACCGCGTGGAGGTGATGGTCATCCCCAACGCCGGCCACGCCCTATTGCCCGAACAGCCCAAGGCCGTCGCCGACGTGGTTATCGGGTGGCTCGACAAGGCTTAGGAAGGAAGTACTCCGGCGTGAAGCAGACGAGGGCAATGAACGTTTGGAGGGCAACTTCAGTGGCGAAACGGCTCGCTTGGGCCTCAGGCAGCTGGCATTCAAGGCTGATTCCACGTATTGCTAGTGTGTGGCGTGAACGTGTGCGGGACACGGGCACCACACGACGAACTCGACTAGGAGCGGGATAGGCAGATGGCACTGAAGCAGGCTATTGAACAGGCTTTGAAGAGAATTCAATCCGGCGTTCTGAAAAACGAAGCCCAAGTCAAGCAGGCTGTCATCGTGCCAATTCTGCGGGAACTGGGCTGGGATGATTCCAATCCCGAAGAGTTCCTGCCAGAGCACCAAGTGGATAACGGGCTCGTAGATTACGCCCTTCTTGTCCACAAGAAACCACAGGTATTCGTCGAGGCTAAGCGGCTGGGGAACCTAAGTCCCAAAGCAGAAGAACAGCTCTTTAGTTATGCCGCCAACAAGGGAATCCCGCTACTGGTATTGACTGATGGCAGTATCTGGGACTTCTACCTGAGCATGGCTGCTGGCGAACCCGCCAACCGTCGTTTCAGTCGAATTGAACTCAATGCGCATGATGGCAGCCTTCTATCTCTGCACGAGAAGTCGTTTCGGAAGTTCTTAGCAAGGGAACAAGTAGCCTCCGGACTGGCCAAACGCGATGCTGAAGCGCTCCATGAAGACACCCAACGCCGGTCACAGGCCAGGGAGGCAATTCCCAATGCCTGGGAAGGATTGCTCAATCCGCCTAACGATCTGCTCATTGAGCTACTAGCCGAAGAAGTCGAGGGCAAATGTGGAATCCAGCCCCGACACGAAGACGTGGAGCACTTTTTTAACCAACTTGCAAGCACACCTCTGAGCGAGGTCTCGCCTGTTCGAACGAGATCAGCGATTGCGACAACGCCTTCTCCTAAACCAGGTCGGAGTACGCTGCGTCGAAAGTCCCCGACCGCAACCAGAAGGATCGTCGGATATAGGATTCGTACCAGCGAATTTCAGTGCTCAAGTGCAAGCGCTACCCTGGTTGCCTTATTGAAGGATTTTCAGGAGCAAGACCCAAGCTTCTTGAGCCGCCTCTACGAAGATCCCCGTAATCACACCAGGAAGAGGGTCTTGGTTTCCCAGCGGCGCAGTGAGATGTATTCCGAACCGCGTAAAGACAGTGAATACAAGGATCTCGGCGCAGGCTGGTGGGTGGGCACAAACTTGAGTGCTCAGTCAATAACCCGGAAGGTCGAACTCGCATGCGATGTCGCGGGGGTGAAGTTCGGTACAGAGCTTACGCTCATTGAGGAGAAGGTCGCTGACCGTGAAGTAGGTTGATCGAGTGAGCACTGACGGTATCCCCGCAGAAGTCGACGAGGCCATCGACGCCCTTTTGGCTGAACACGATCCCACCACCATGTCGGTGGAGGAGTTTCGCGGCTACCAGTACGACTACGGGCTGGCCTGGGTGCATTTTCCTGAGGGCTTCGGCGGTCTCGGCTTGGCTCCTCGCTACCAGCGCCACATCGAAGGGCGGCTGCGAGACGCCGGAGCGGGGCCGGCCGACCCTGGTGCCTTCTTCTTCACCCTGGCCGGACCCACCGTCGTGACCCACGGCACCGACGAGCAAAAGCGCCGGTTCCTGCGACCGATGTTCACCGGCGAGGAGCGCTGGTGCCAGCTGTTCTCCGAGCCAGGCGCGGGCAGCGACTTCGCTGGATTGGCCACTCGGGCGGTACGCGACGGCGAGGTATGGACCGTTGACGGCCAGAAGGTGTGGAACACCCTCGCCCATCTGGCCGACCGGGGCATGTTGGTGGCCCGCAGCGATCCTGACGCCCACAAGCACAAGGGCATGACCTATTTCGCGCTGGACATGCACGCCGAGGGGGTGGAGGTGCGCCCGCTGCGCCAGATCACCGGTGAGGCCGAGTTCAACGAGGTGTACATGACCGACGTGCGGGTGCCCGACGCCGACCGCATCGGCGATGAGGGTGAGGGTTGGCGGGTGGCTCTCACCACGCTGATGAATGAGCGCACCGTGATCGGTGGTGGCGGCTCGCCCAAGCGGGGCTCAGGCAGCATCGCGGAGTTGGTACAGGTGTGGGCCGAGCTGCCTGCCGAACAACGAACCTCGACCCGCCAAGACCGGGTGATGCAGCTGTGGAGCCAGGCCGAGACGCTGCGGCTCACCAACATGCGGGCGTCGCAGAACCGCCGGGCCGGCAACCCCGGTCCTGAGGGCTCGGTGGCCAAGGCCATCCACGCAGAGTTGAACAAGGACATTTTCGAAGAGTGCATAAACCTTCAGGGCCTAGCCGGCTCAGTGGAATTCGACTACACCTTCCGCCGGCCGGACATGGTGTCGGAAACCGGAGTCGAGAACGGGATCGGCCATGCTTTCTTGCGGTCTCGGGCCAACTCCATCGAGGGCGGCACCACCGAGATCATGCGCAACATCTTGGGTGAGCAAATCCTTGGCCTCCCCGGCGAACCTCGGGTGGACAAGGGCATCCCCTGGAACGAGGTTCCTAGGAACTGACCTTAGAGTCGTTTTCTTAACGGCAAGTCTCGCGATTTGTCTGCGACGGAGACACCCGTTTCAAGGAGTTCATAGACCAGCGAGCAACCACGACGGGCTCCAGGGCATTGAGCTCGTCTGAGAACACCTCGACTGAGACAGGGGCGTCGACACCGCGATCGAACAGATCAGCCAGCAGACCGGCGATGTTGCCGTGGCCCTCGCCGGGCATCAGGCGATGGTGAATGCACTCGTAGGCGATCTCATCGGGGGTTGGCTGGCCCACGGGGTCGGGGCCGGTGTCTCCGATCTGGATTGCCTGGATCATGGCTGGGTCAATAGCAGGGTCCACTTGGCCCCGCTCCGGTCCCCGCCACAGATGCCAGGTGTCGAGCAGCAGCCCCGCGTTGGAGCGACTGGCCCGCTCGACAATCTCGGCCGCCACCCGGTGATCGTCCAACGGCGACCAGGAGAAGGGTTCGATCAGGGCCAGGATGCCGTGCTCAGCAGCCTGGTCGGCGATCTCGGCCAGTGTTGCTGCGGCTTGGTCCCGGTTCTCGCCCGGCTGCCAGTCGGAATGCTCCAGCACCGTGATTGACCGGGCGCCCAAGGCCGCGGCCGAGGCCATTGCATGCTCGGCGCCCTCTGGCGACCGCATCGTCATTACCACTCCGTCGTACTCGGCGATCTGAAGGTTCAGCTCTTTCAACAGATTCACGATGGCGGCATCGTCCCATCCCCGCTCATGGAGCTTGCGGTGCTCCCATCCGTAGATCGACAGCCGGGCAAAGCCGGCGGCCGAAGCGGCCCGCGCCTTGTCATCCCACGGCACTCGGCCGAGTGTCCCCGTGCACAGATAGGGGGGATGGTTCACGGGCCGAGACTAGCGGTGTGTCCCCGCACTACCGTGCGGCCATGGAGTTCAATGCCCGCGACCCGGCCCACGAGATCGAGGGAGTCCCGTTTCACACGCTGGCCCGAATTCGCTCCGAACAGCCCATCTGCCCCTCGCCGGCTGGCGGCTGGTACCTCTCGACCCGCCGCCACATCGACACCGCCCTCAAAGAGGTGGAGACCTTTGTGGCCGATCTGGCCCCAATGGCCGGACTGCCCGGCACCGAGGCGGTTCCGCCCGAAGAGCTGTTCCTGAGCGAGATTCCCGAGCCCCGCCACGGCCGCATCCGCCGGCTGTACAACTCCAACTTCGCCCCCCACCGGTTGCGCAACACCGAGGAGTTCGTCACCCGCACCTGCCACCAGTTGCTCGACCCGATGCTGGCTGAGGGCGAGGGCGACCTGCACGCGGGCTACGCCATGCCGATCCCCAGTGCGACCCTGGCCGACCTCATGGGGCTGCCCACCGAGGCGGGCGACAAGTTCATGGGCTGGTCATTCGACGGCACGCTCATGCAGCGCCCGGGCACGCCGGGGATAAGGCCCACGGGGCCGCCTATTTTGGACTACTTCCGAGAAGCGCTGGCCGAACGCCGGGCATCGGCGGCTGCCGGTCAGGAAAGGGCCCACGACGTGATCATCGGGCTAATGGACGCTGAGATCGACGGGGTGGCGCTGAGCGACGCCGAGATTGTCACCCAGCTCCAGTTCATGGTCATGGCCGGGGTCCACACCACCCGGGCGCTGCTGGTGCACCTGGCCCACCGGCTGCTGCGGGACCGGGAGCTATTCGAGCGGGTGACCGCGGAGCGCGACTTGGTGGCTCCTCTGGTAGAGGAATCGCTGCGCCACGATGCCCCGGTGCAGGCCACCACCCGCCGCTGCACCCGTAGGGTCGAGCTCGACGGAGTGGAGATGCAGGCGGGCG
>Ga0209020_1001491_pt1 | contig 23172 bp, 18 predicted proteins | sample PinacodermBB_FD_187298 | JGI IMG/M metagenome (GOLD analysis project Ga0209020, IMG submission 187298) | Host-associated microbial community of the marine sponge Aplysina aerophoba from Gulf of Piran - sponge pinacoderm, lysed by bead... | ecosystem: Host-associated > Porifera > Sponge >... | reverse complement strand
CCCCCAGAGCGGTGGGAACGGAAGCCGCACAGCCGACAGGCACACTCGCACCCCACAAGCGGCGCAGCCCGCCTCTGCGATCTCTATTGTCATATCTGTCGTGCCTCACGCCGAAACCTCCCGAGTTAGCTACCGCGAAACGTGCTTCGCGTCCAATGCATCACAACCTACACCAAATACCAAACACCTACAACACCACAACCAAAATACCCAAACAAATCTCACCGACCGAGACCCGATGGACAAGGTGGGTTCAGACAAATCGTCGAGAACCATCGCATGCATGTGCAACGCGACCGAGGCAACCAGTTCGCTCATCCAACAATGGGCAGCATTGCCGAGCACCTTCTGGTTCCACGCCTGACAATCCTGCGAATACGAAAACCCGGGCCGGCAATCATCAGAGCACCCAGAGCACCCAGAGCACCCAGAGCATCACGGCGAATGCGAGTGCGAGCCAGACCCAAATAGCTACGAGCGAAAAATATCCGGTTCAATATACATAGGCCGCGCTTCAGGCACCTCCCGGCGCACCTCTGCTTCAATCTGATTGATGAGATCACCGATTTGTTCGGTCGATAAACCCTCATCTAACGCCACTTTGGCACCAACCAACAATTCGTCTGGGCCAATGTGTTGCGTACGAATATGAATAATGCGATCAACGCCAGCAACACCGTTGATCGCTTTGACGATGGATTGCCGCTTGTTTTTGGTTGTGCCCTCACCAATCAACAAACTCTTCATTTCAATCGCCAACACAACCGCAATGACACCCAACAAAACACCAATCGACAATGTGCCAATCCCATCCCAAACAGGGGCCTCAAACACCACCGCGATCAACAAAGCACTAAGCGCCAAAACCAAACCAACCAAAGCACCCAAATCCTCAAGCAGCACCACCGGAAGTTCAGGAACCCGTGAACGGCGAATAAACGTTGTCCAACTCGCATCACCACGAATAGCATTGGACTCAACAATCGCCGTCCGAAAAGACCAACCCTCAAGCACAATCCCGATAGACAACACCGAAAAAGCCCAGATCGGCGCGTCTATAACGTGCGGATCACGAATCTTCTGGACACCCTCGTAGATAGCAAACATCGCACCCACACTAAAAAGCACCAAAGCAACCACAAAAGACCAAAAATACCGTTCGCGCCCGTAACCGAAAGGATGCGTCGGCGTGGCTTCACGTTTCGCAAGACGCCCACCCAACAACAACAAAGCCTGGTTGCTCGTGTCGGCGCACGAATGGATCGCTTCAGCGAGCATCGACGAAGCCCCCGTAAAAGCGAAAGCCACGAATTTGGCGATCGCAATCCCAAGATTCGCAAAGAAAGCGGCAAGGATCGCCTTAGTTCCGCCAGTTGCTGCCATTCCAACTCCTTATAGACACTCCAACCCGCAGCGCGAGTTCCACAAATTTTGCTTCCCTAGAAAACATCAAAACACTAGTCTACAAGCTCCCCAGAAACGTCGCACGAAGTCAGCTGAAACACGGGGGTTCACCCACCTTTGTCACACCCAAGCGTTACAGTTACCAAAGTAGCCAAAACGGCTGGGAGGGCTGATGCCGATTCTGGATTTCAAAGGGAAATCGCACATCTACGGGCATCATCTGGTGGTTCCGTGGCGGCCGCTGGTGCCGCACCCCGACCTTTCGGTCGGAGCAGGCATAGTCGACGACAACTTGATCATCCATGGCGACAATCTCCACGCGCTCAAAGCATTACTGCCCCGCTACGCCGGCCGAGTCAAGTGCGTGTACATTGACCCGCCGTACAACACCGGAAATGAGGGCTGGATATACAACGACAACGGCAACAGTTTGGCATTGCGCCACTGGCTCAGCGAAAACCGCCCAGTCGACGGCGAAGACCTCGAACGCCACGACAAATGGCTGACGATGATGTGGCCTCGCTTGCAGTTGCTGCACCAACTGCTCTCAGACGACGGTGTGATCTTTCTCTCAATCGACGACAACGAAGTTCATCACCTTCGCATGGTCATGGACGAAATCTTTGGCGAAGAGCACTTCGTTGGTTCGTTCGTGTGGGAAGGCACTGGCAAAAACGATGCGCGCTTCATCTCGGTCGGCCATGACTACGTCTTGAGTTACGCCAAAGATATCGCTGCAACTCGCGAGAACGGCAACAGGTGGCGCGCCTCCAAGGAAGGCATTGGCGACATAAACGCCGTTGCCACCAACGCTTGGGATGTGCATCACGGAGATGCTGCAACTGCATCTGGTGCCTTGCAAGAATGGTTGTCAAGTCTCGACAAACGGCACCGCGTATTTCCCCACCGACACTACCGCTGGGTAGACGAGCGGGGTGTTTACTTCGCCGGCGATATCTCATGGCCCGGCGGGGGCGGGCCAAAGTACGAAATCTTGCACCCCGTCACCAAGCAGCCCGTCTAAATCCCGGCCCGGGGTTGGCTCTATCCCGATCGAGAGCGTCTCGTGAAACTGATTGAAGAAGGTCGCGTGCATTTTGGGGAGGACGAAACTACTGTGCCGCAACTGAAGCGCTACCTGAATGAGACCAGCGCACAAGTCCTCACCAGCGTCTTCTATCAGGACAGGCGCGCCGCTCATCAAGATCTGGTCCGCATCCTCCCCGACGTTGCGTTCCAGTATCCAAAAGACGAGCGCGTCATTCGGAGATTGCTTGAGGTTGTCACATCAGACAACGACATCGTACTTGATTCTTTTGCAGGGTCGGGCACGACCGGCCACGCCGTGCTTGCCTTGAACAAAGCCGACGGTGGCAACCGGCGCTTCATCATGGTCGAATGCGAGGACTACGCCAACGAGATCACGGCGCAACGAATGCGGCGCGTGATCTCGGGAGTGGAAGACGCACGAGACGAATCGCTGCGCGAAGGCTTGGGGGGAACGTTCACGTACTGCACTCTAGGTGATCGCACCAGCGGATCAGGAATGCTCACCGGCGAATCGCTGCCAAGCTTTGATGACCTCGCAGCGTGGTTGCTACATTCTGCCACAGGCCGGTCGGTCAAGGCCGAAGAGTTGGTCTCTCACAACGAAAACTGGCTCATTTTCAGCGACGAATCCTGCGATTACCACCTTATCTACAAGCCCGACATTGACTTCTTGCAGACCAACGATTCTGTCCTCACCGCCCCGCGTGCCGATGCGATCGGAGAGAACTGCCGCAAGCGCGGTCGCCGCGCAGTGGTTTTCGCAACAGCACGCTACATACCCCAAGACGAATTGAAGGACATGGGGATCACCTTCGCTCAACTGCCGTTCACGATTCAACAGATCGACGAAGCCTGACCATGCCACCGCAGTTCTTGAACCCTGCGCCCGGGAGCCGCAATGCTTGAACTTAAGGGGTACCAGCGCCGGTCATTGCGGACCTTCTCAGAATGGGAACACGCCCTCTCCCGAGCCCGCCAAGAATACGAACAGCGTAAATCGGCGCTTCGCCAGGCTGGACTCGCCCCCAGTGCCGACGACACCAACTATCCAGCAAAAGCTTGGGCGGCATTGGCAGGTGGTGAAGACACGGACGCCGGGAAGCGCACCCACATCGATCGCTTCGACAGTGCCGGTCGCTCAATACCCCACATCTGCTTCAAGATTCCAACCGGTGGAGGAAAGACGTTGCTGGGAGCCGTTGCAATCGAACGCCTCGGAATGCAAACCGGGTTCGTGCTGTGGATCGTGCCCTCTCGGGCCATATATACACAAACCCGAAAGGCGTTGTGGGCCCGCGGGCATCCGTACCGTCAGTTGCTGGAATTCGCCAGTGGCGGCCGGGTGAAAGTAATGCAGAAAGACGACCGGCTCCAGCAAGGCGACCTCGACAACTACCTCTGCGTGATGTTGCTGATGCTGCCCGCTGCCAACCGGCGCAAGGGCAAAGAGTTCCTGCGGATGTTCCGCGACTCGGGCCGCTACTCGACCCTATTCCCCCGCGAAGACGACATGGCCGCGTCTGAGGCGCTCCTTGAAACACACCCCGATCTTGAAACAAACGCGAACGGGACTGTCAAACACAGCCTGTTCAACGTGCTGAAGATGCAGCGTCCCGTCGTGGTGCTCGACGAAGCCCACAAAGCGTACGGCGGCAAGGGTGCCGACGAGTTCGTCTCCGCCGTCAACCGCCTCAACCCCCGGCTGGTGATAGAACTGTCGGCCACACCCAACGCTGCGCTCAGCAACCTGCTCGTGGACATCTCCGGCACCGACCTAGCTCGCGAAGAAATGATTAAGCTACCCGTGGAGGTGAGCGCGGTTGATGGAAACTGGACCGAAACCTTGGCCCGCGCCCATGACCGCCTCATTGATCTCACAGCCACGGCGAAGCAACTTGAGGGCCACAGCGGACGCTACATACGTCCCATAGGAGTGATCCGCGTGGAACGCACCGGAAAAGACCAGCGAGGCAGCGGCTATCTCCACGCAGAAGATGTGCGCGAGCACCTCATCGGTCAGTTCGGCGAGAGGCCAGACTCGGTGCGAGTGAAGTCTTCGCAGAAAGATGAGATCGCGGGCGAAGATATCCTGTCGCCGTACTCACCAGTGCGATGGATCATCACCAAAGCAGCACTGATGGAAGGTTGGGACTGTCCTTTTGCATATATCTTAGTGATGCTCGACAACACTCGCTCCAACACCGCTATCACACAGTTCATGGGTCGAGTCATGCGCCAACCCGATGCTCGGCGCACGAGAGAGCCTGCGCTCAACCGTTGCTATGTGTACTGCTGGCAGGCCGGGGTGGACGAGTCTGTGAACGCAGTGAAAGCCGGCCTAGAGAACGAGGGGTTGACCGGCTTGGGGCAACAAGTGCAATCCACCGGTGTGCTTGCCATAGAACCACGCTTGATCGAGCGGCGTGACCAGTTCCGCGACCGCGACATTTTCCTGCCGAGAGTCTTAGTACGCCAAGGCGAAGGATGGGTCGACTTGAGCTACGAGCGCGACATCCTGCCCAAAATTGATTGGGCATCGCTACAGGTGCCTGACGTGGGAGACTATCGTGGCGAATCCCGCAAGACCCCAGAAAAGACGGTCAGCATCGAACTCGACGATGCGGGGATCTCAACCAAACTGACTAGGCGCCGAGCGATCGCGGACACCAAGTCCGTGTCGTTGGTTTGGTTTGTCCGTCAACTGATTGATGTTGTACCCAATCCTTGGCAGGCAGCCCGCCTAGTCACCGGTTACATTGAGTGCGTGCGCGCGGCAGGTTACGACGATGACCAGATCTACGTAGACCGTCGTCGGCACGTCGACAATCTCCGCGCAGGTCTGGCAAACGAGATCAACACCGCCGCACGCGAAATTTTCGTGTCGAAGTGACAAACGGGTCTGTTAACTCTAACATTTGGAGTCTGCGATGAAAAACATCTACACATTCGGACGGAAACCAGCGCAACGCAACTACACCCAAATGCACACTGAACGGGTCGCGGCGCTTGCAGCCTTCCAATCCGAGACCACAACTCGACGCTTCCCCTACCCCGAACAAGCGATCAACATGCACCCCGGCGAGGAAAGCAAACTACGCCAAGCACTCGACGCAACCTGATTCCCCCACTACCCAGACCCAAACGGAGTGTTGGCCACTGCGTCACCAAAGAACGAACGCGCACCGCTATTCCGCCTGAATCGTCAGCAATCAATCAAGCTCGCACTATTGAGGGGAAAAATATTTTACTGTCAGTTGACAAACACAGTTGAAACTGCTATTTTCGCTGCCACTGTCAAATGCGGGTCCACCCTGGACCAAAGCAGTCGGAGACGAATACCCAATCGCCTCCGAGGCAGAAAGCCCAAAAAATCGGAGGGATTTATGAACCGAATGAAAGTGACAGCCGTTGTCTTGATGGCTCTCGTGTTGATCGCAGCCGCATGCGGCAACGACGACAACTCTAGCGAGGTCGGCAACAACACCACCACTGCGCCCCAAACAGAGGCCATGTCAGAAGACGATGCAATGACAGACGACGATGCCATGGCCGAAGCGGACGACACCGCAGCCGTTGATTCCTCGGATCCGATCCGCATCCCGCTTCACAACTGGTCGAGCCAGCTCGTGGGTGCCGAAGTGGTCGGTGGCATCCTTGAGGATGCCGGGTTCTCCGTAGAGTACGTGCCATCCGACAGCCAAGTGGTGTATCAGTCGATGTGCGACGGCGACATCGAGTTGGTTCACGAAGTGTGGGAGGGAGCCTTCGGGGTCGCCTTCCAAGAACAGGTCGACAAAGGCTGCGTGCTTGACTTCTCGACACACAACGCGGTCACTCGCGAAGAGTGGTGGTACCCGGCATACGTTGAAGACCAGTGCCCCGGCTTGCCCGATTGGGAAGCCCTCAATGCCTGTGCAAGCATTTTTGCGACAGCTGAAACAGGCGACAAAGGACGCTTCCTCGGAGGGCCGGTCGACTGGTTGAAGGGTGACGCTGAGCGCGTCGAGGGTCTTGGCATGGACTTCGAGGTCGTCAACGCAGGGTCGGCTGCAACATTGTGGGCAGAACTCGATGCCGCGTCGGTTGACGAAACACCCATCGTACTCTTCAACTGGACACCAAACTTCATTGAGGCCGTCTATGAAGGCGACTTCATTGAGTTCCCCCTCTTTGAAGACGCCTGCCGGACAGACCCAGAGTGGGGCATCAACGCCGAACTCACTCACGACTGCGGCAATCCCGCCGACGGCTACTTGAAGACCGGGGTAGGTGAACACTTCCCAGAAACGTGGCCCACAGCAGCGGCGATCGTGAAACGCATGGACTTCACCAACCCCATGCTCGCCGCTATGGCCGCCGCGGTGGACGTGGACGGCAAAGAGCCTTCCGAAGCCGCCACTGAATGGCTCGCCGCCAACGAAAGCCTCTGGAAAGGGTGGATCAGCGGCTGATCGACTTCCGCAGATATTGGCCCAAAAATGCCTACTGTCGAATCCGCCCCGGTGAACTTCGTGGCTCGCCGGGGCGATTCGTCAGTAGCAAAGGCAAAGGCCGAGAAACCAAACATAGAGCGCCGGAGAAAGTAAACTGATCGGATCATGAGCGACGATGCAATGATTTCGTGCCGTGACGTCTGGAAACTGTACGGCCAGGAGCCGGCCAAGTTTCTGAAACGGCACAACGGTCATCCCACGATCCAAGCCGTAAAGGACGCTGGATACATTCCGGCGGTCGTAGCGGCCACTCTTAATGTCGCACCAGGTGAGATTCTTGTGTTGATGGGCTTGAGCGGTTCGGGGAAATCGACCTTAGTGCGCTGCCTCTCGCGCCTGATCGAACCTACGGCCGGGAGTGTCCAATTCGGTGGCATCGATCTGTTGGCAGCCTCCAACAAAGAACTGATCAACATTCGCCGACACCGCATGGGGATGGTCTTCCAACATTTTGCTTTGTTCCCCAATCGCACGGTGGCTGAAAACATTGTCTTTCCATTGGAGGTTCAAGGGGTAGACAGCAACACTCGCCGAGCACGCGCCGAGGAGATCATCTCCCTCGTCGGCCTTGAGGGGCGCGGCGAGTACTACCCGCGTGAACTGTCTGGAGGACAGCAACAACGGGTGGGTATCGGCCGATCCTTGGCTGTTGAACCCGATGTCTGGTTTCTCGACGAACCTTTCTCAGCCCTCGATCCTCTGATTCGGCGCGAGATGCAAGATGAGTTTCTCAGGCTGCAGTCAGTACTGCACAAGACGATCGTTTTCATTACCCATGACTTCAGCGAAGCGATCCGTCTCGCCGATCGGATTGCCATCCTTTTTGAAGGGCAAATCGTTCAGATCGGTAGAGCAGAGGAGCTAATCACCGACCCCGCTACCGACTATGTGCGGGCGTTCACCAAAGAGGTGCAACGAGACAAGATTCTCACCGTCAGCAGCATCATGGGAAAACTTGCGGAAGCCGACCCCAACGGAGCATCGGTTCGCAGAGAAGACATCTTGAGTGATGTCGCGGCCGCTGTGCTCAGAAGTCAGACATCATTGGTAGTCCGCGACAACAGCGGTACAGCCATCGGCAGCCTCGACCGGGATTCTTTGATACAAGCGGTCTGGGGCCCCGACAAAGCGGGCCCCAACACCGCAGACGCAGACGCAGACGCTGACGCAAACTAATGGCTCTGGTCGCCGATACCAAGATTTCTATCGGCGCGCAGGGTAGATTTCAGCGTGTTCGCGGCTTGCGCTTGGTGTTGTTGCTGCTCTCTCCATATCTGCTGATCCAATTCATCCACCAGGCCGCTCCGAAACTGTTCCCCGACTTCTTGTCGGTTGTCGGCGAAGGCCAAATCGTTCCGTTCAGGGATTGGGCGAACCGTTCTCTTTTGTACCTGAAGGACGAAGACATTCTGGGATTGTTCAACTTCAAGGACCTGACACGTAAGGTGTCGGGTTGGTTGGAGTATCCCCTTGATGTGAGCGAGCAGTTGCTCATTGCAGGTGACGGACCCTTCGGGCTCGGTGCGATTTCGTGGATCACGCTGGTCGGGGGTTTCGCAGTGATAGGGGCGTGGCTCGGGGGTTGGCGGCTTTCCCTTCTCGTAGGGGGTTGCTCGCTGTATCTGGCGATCTTTGACGTGTGGGAAGATTCGATGATCACCTTGTCGATTGTTGTGGTGGTGGCACCGCTGGCCGCGCTGATCGGATGGGGCCTCGGTCTAGCAGCCGCAAAGTCAAAACGGTTCGAAACGTTTTTGATTCCCGTGCTCAACGTGATGCAGTCAATGCCGCACTTCTCATACCTGCTACCGATCTCGGTGTTCATCGGCATCGGTGACGAGGCCGGGGCCATCGCCACGATCCTCTTCGCGGTTCCACCGATGGCTCGGCTGACGTTGCTGGGCCTGCAGACGGTTCCCCCAGAAGTGCGCGAAGCAGGTCTGATGTCCGGTTGTACTCGCTGGCAGATGCTGTGGAAGGTGGAGATGCCGGCAGCGCGTCCTCAACTCATGGTGGGTATCAACCAAGTGTTGATGCAGTGTTTTGGGATGACGGTGCTGGCATCGTTCGTAGGTACGCGTGGTTTGGGTCTACCGTTGCTCAACTTCCTGCAAAGCCTCCGAATTGGGCGAGCATTGGAAGTGGGGGTGGCGATCGTGCTGATGGCGATCATGTTAGACCGCTTGAGCCAGGCTGCGGGTAGTCGCAAACCTGAGCACGCCGACTTGTCCAAGACGTGGTTGTGGCGCCATGCATTTCTTGTCGTTGGTGTTGCGGTAGCAGTTGTAGGGACAGTCCTGGGGCGGCTTTTCGACCAAGCGAAACTGCTCCCCGAAAAGTGGACCGTCAGCACTGCACCGTTCTGGGAAGAGGTCGTCGACTGGGTGCAACTCAACTTGAAGTCTCCTCTAGGAGCGTTCCGCGATTTCATGATCCTGGAGATCCTGATTCCGATGCGCAACGGGTTTGAATCGTTGCCGTGGCTTGGTCTGCTCGTGTTGGTAGCGATGCTCGGCTGGTATTTCGGTGGTTGGCGACTCGCCGCAATCGTGTCTTCGTTCGTTGGATACCTAGCTTTCTCCGGATTTTGGATCGAGTCGATGGAAACGCTCTATCTGGTGGTGGCATCGTTGCTGGTCAGCGTGGTCATCGGAGTGCCGGTCGGCATCTACGCATCCAAGACCGAAACCCGCCACGCCGCAATGCAGGTATTGCTTGACACTTTCCAAGTGCTGCCTTCGTTTATTTATCTGATCCCTGTGGTGATGTTGTTCCGCGTCGGTCCGGTGGCGGCGTTGGTGGCTATCGTCATCTATGCGACGGTTCCTGCGGTGCGTTACACGATGCTAGGTTTACGCAAAGTGCCTGCCGACCTCGTGGAAGCGGCACGGATGTCTGGTTGCACCGAGTTTCAGATTCTTCGCAAGGTGAGGATGCCGATGGCGTTTCCAGAAATCATGCTGGGCATGAACCAAGTGTTGCTTTTCAGTCTCTTACTGGTAATCATCGCCGCTTTCATCGGAGGCATCGAAGGTCTCGGCGATGAAATTCTGAGGTCACGTACCGAGCAGGCGCTAGTGGGCGAGGGCTTGGTCGCAGGTTTCAATGTTGCGGTGATCGGCCTCACCGCCGATCAAATCATCACCAGCTATGCGCGTGATCGCAAGGCTCAGTTAGGAATTGACTGACCTAGGTAGAGTGACCTGAATCGGCTGATCCACCGGGAGCGAGCCACGAACGCGGCGAGGACACCGCAAACTAGACGCTTTCTACCGCTGCTCGCGGCTCCACTCTCGCCGCACGGCGGGCCGGAACAACACCCGCCAAAGCAGCCACCACCACGCCAGCAACCGGCCCGACCAACCAGACATAAACGGGTGTAGCCGCAGTCCAACCCGCCACAAACGCAGCAACCACAGTACCCGCCATACCCAAAGAAGTACCCACCAGCCCGGCAGACAGTCCCACAATGCATGACTCAAGCACAACCTGCGCGTACAAATCCTTAGGACGCGCCCCGAACACACGCCGAAGTCCGATCTCAGGACGACGCGCAGACACCGCCGCACCATTGGAAACCGACAGAATGAGACCCGACAGCACCATCACACCCAACCCAAGAAACTGAACGATCCGTTGAGTCGAACGTTCAACCACGCCTCGAAGCCGGCCAGGGCTCGGAACGTACGAAACGACCAGGCTAGACGGGTTCCAAGGTCGAGCCACAAGCGGCGCAACTTGTGCCACCGCCTCAGCCGAACCGCGCTGCACTCGCACAACCACTTTGCTGGAAACAACCCCGAAGTTCATCTGGCGCGCCGCACATTCAGGAACCACAATCCCATCCACCAAACCCGGCAACAAATCGGCAGACAACACCACACCAACGATGGCCAAAGGTTGGCCGTCCACATCCAATGTTGCCGGATCCGAAAACGTTAAACCCAACCCCAACTGACGAGCAACCTCAACACCAATCCAACCCTGGCGTTCGCAGTCATTAGCTCGCCATCCAGCCTTCGGCAGTGTCTCGGCACCCAGAGCCTGCAAGGTGGAAGAATCCGCGCCGTAGACAGTGAACTTCCTTCCGTCACTGACACCCCAACGAAGCGCCACATCCAGCGGTTCAGTAGAAATCAACACACCAGCGGCAACCACCGGCCCCAAAGCCACTAACCTATCGTTCAAATCAAGCGGAAAATTTCGGTCGGTAGTGGCCACTGGAGTTCTTTCCAGCAAGGTAATCTCAGTAGCCCGCAATCGCTCGAACTCGTTGACCACATCGCGTCGCCCCGATTCTCCGACAGCCAAAACAGCGACAGACATCGCCACGCCAATCATCAAGATTGTTGCATTAGCTACCGATCTTCTAGGATTCGCCGCGAGCGACCATACTGCCTCACGAAGCGCGCCACCGAAAGTCACCCGACCACCATCCACACGTCCGAACCCAACTTCCGAACACACGCCGACAGTGCCCCGGCACCACCGAAAATCACCCGACCGCTACCCACTCGACTGTATTTTTCCATCGCACATAGTGACGGTACGGTCTAACGTCTGCGCCACAGCAGCGTCGTGAGTGGCGATAACCAAACCAGCTTCCGAAGAATCGCGCAGCAACTGCAATATTGCTTGGCCCGTGGCCGAGTCGAGTTTCCCGGTGGGTTCGTCAGCCAAGATAAGCGAAGGGCCAACAGCGAGCGCACGCGCAATCGCCACTCTCTGGCGCTCGCCACCCGACAGTTCATTAGGGTGATGCCAGCAGCGATGACCGAGCCCGACCAGATCAATACACTCCCGGGCACGCCGCTCACGGAGGCCACGATTCCTTTCTATGTAAAGCAAACTAGCCGCCACATTATCAATCACGTTTCGCCCAGCAATCAGATGGAACGCCTGAAACACGAAACCAACATGACGGGCACGCAGATGGTTGCGTTTCTCGGGCCCGAGGTCGGCAGCACTCAAACCTCCGAACAAATATTCACCGGAGGTCGGCACGTCCAGCATTCCAAGCAACGCGAGCAAAGTCGATTTCCCCGAGCCGGACGGGCCACACAACGCCACGCTCTCCCCCTGCCCGACCTCAAAGCTGACATCGCTGAGAGCGACCACACGATGAGGCGGCGGGTAGGCGAAGCTCACGTTCGCTAACTTGCATACGAAGGGTGCGGCGTTATCTACCAACGGTGCCTGCATCGTCTGCCTCAGGCGGGGCATACTTCCCCAACAACACTATGTCTCCTGCCTTGATGCCGTCGCCCTCCACCGCAACCCAACCGCCGGCTGACACACCCACGGTCACCCCAATCGAGACACCCGAACCCGAATCGGTTAACACAGTCACCGAGTTAGTGCCGTCAGAGTGCGCCACAAGAGCGGTTGATGGAACCGACAGCACGGCATCTTCACTGCCACGTATGCGAACATGAGCGCGCGCCGTGCTCCCCAGAAGCGAAGCGGGCACATCCTCTGTAAGCAGAATTCGCACACGACTAGCCGCCTCAAACGTGGACCCAAAAGCGAGATCAATATTGCCATTGCCGCTGTAGGGGCGCTCGGCGACACCGCTGAGTTGTGAACCTGAAGCGTCACCAGTGTCGACCACAACCGCCAACCCCGCTTCCAGTAACGGTTCCTGGCTTGCGCTTAGAGGGCAAGCAAGCACCAACCGACTCGAAGAAACCACAAACATCGGAGTGTCCGGTGCCAAAGCGCTTCCAACCTCAGGAGGAGCATCCACAATCGTGCTCGGCAACGCCCCAACAATAGCTACCTCAGCAGCAGGCAACACTAGATCGGGGGCATCTCCAGCGACCCGTGCCGGTTCGAAGCCACGCTGTCGATACAGCTCGTCAACAAGTTGCACAGTCTGTTCATCGACAATCCCGCTAACGCCCTGTTGGCTCACACCGTCTGCCCCCAACTGGAGCGCCAGAAGAGCTTCCTGAAGTTGCTCCACATCGGTACCCACATCTCCTCTTCTCAGATCTCGAAAAGCTGGGAAACTTCCAGACAAGACGATCACCGGCCGGCCCGCCACCGTCAAAGGCACATCGGCTGGCGCGAGCGTGTCGCCAACAGCCACATGGACAGACGTGACAATAGGCGTACCGAGAAGAGGCAGCGATGCGGAGAGGGTATGTCGGCTCACGTCGGCCGCTTCAAAACGGCAGCGCAGCAGCATAGTCTCAACCAAACGGTTCAGTTCGACTGTGGCTGTGGGTTGGTTAAGCTGAGTCTGAGTTTGACCCGCGGTTCCATCTGACGCTTCGCGAGTGCGCGCCGCTTGCAGCCAAACCACCACGTTCACGGCAACAAGTAGCGCAACGGCTAGGGCAATTGCAGTTACGCGCCAAAACCTGTGGGGTTCCATCAACCCATCATAATTTGTTCGGGAAGTTTAGCGTTGGGGTAGTTGTGCAGGTCATCGCGAGGCTATCTCACGGCGCAACGAAGCCAATAGTTCCGCATTTTCGTCCACGAGACGCGTCTCCACAGCATGGCGAACCGAGCGCCTTACTAGCTCTGCTGGATAAAGGCATTCGAGATTGGCAATCGCAGCATCACGCTCCTCTGCTATCGACAAACCTAAACCTTCGGTTGCTTCAGTTCCTTCAAGCGCGCCGGTAACCCCAGATCGTGCCGTCTCCAGTCCGATCTGGCGAGATACCCACGGGTTGTTGAGCCACGGGTAGCCAGCATCACGCGTGCAAACCAAATAATCATTGGTGGCTTGACGCACATCGGCATGCGAGCCGATTTCGCGAGACGATTGTTCTTGCAGCGCGCTGACAGTGGCTGTTTGCGTACCCCAAACCGACTCGAGGGCTTGGAACCGACATCCTTCTTCACCGTAAAGGGTATCTTCCCACACGCGCTGCTCGTCCGGTTCGAGAGTTTCGAAATGGGGATCGTTCGGGTCTCTCTGCACAAGCACATCACTCAGTTCGCCTTCAGGTTCAAGCATAGATCCGAAGCCGTGCATGCGCGCGAACTCAATGCGAGACAATGCCGGGAGCCAAGTGTCTCCGATGTCGTCACTAACAACATGCGGAACATAAAACAATCCAAGATCGGCCATGCACATCTCGGTCAGATCCTCAATACGCAGCATGGTAGACAAAGCGAAGGCACGAGAGTCTTCGCGCAACACGCCGAGTGCCGTCATTAGAGGTGCAGGCTCAAACAAATCGACACGTTCACCGAAATACTCAGCTTGAGTAAGTTCAAGGGTTTCGTAAGTTACGTCAACTGCGGATTGGCCACTATCAACATCACCGTTAGTCGAGCAACTTGACACCACCAGCAAAATGCAACAAAAGCCGAACGCGGCGCGGCGAAACGGCGCGTGGTGACGATATTTCAAGATCAGAAGTTTCCTCACGGTGTTTTCCTGGTTCGTCAATCAGCCGTTGGCGAACGGCCAGATGTTCGCGAAAGGTTCGTCATCAAGGGAATCCGGATCTTCGAAACCGCAGTCAAGCAGAGCATTCCTCTTCTGTGCATCTCCAACATCAGGTGCAATGGCTCCACCGACACCATCATAAACGTTCTCGGATCTTGTCCAAGAATGCTCCGAAACCACGCAATCCGCCAAGCTTCCCACACTCCCGTTATCCACAAGCATGGATTCACGCCAGGTTTCAGGAACTTCGCCTCCATCGCTAACAAAACAAGCTAACTGAATTATGGAATAAAATGGAGAAGGGCCGCTTTCGCCTCCTGCCCTCAATTCGGCATACACCCGATCTCGGTCTGAGAGATCAAAACCAGTGCGTTGCTTGACGCAACTCTCCATGGCTTTCGCTGTGGCTTCGGTCTCCAATTCTCCCAAACTAATCGGCGGGACCCCACCCGTATCCACTGGGTCGTCGACCTCAGAATCCGCGACAGATTGAGCACACGCCGTTCCAACGAGCAATAGAATTAAGACCACCAACATCAAGCGGCGCGCCAAAGAACTCATTGATACCAGATACAGCATCTCAAAATCAGCTTACTCAACTAAATCCCAAACCAGAGGATCACAAATTTTTTCCACGTTAGATGAATTGCCTTTTAGCTGCGATTACTCCAGTAAGGAGGAGGCCAAACCGTCGAGAATGTCGCTCTCGGAGACGAGGCATTTCTCGAAAGCGAAATAGCGCATGACCATCACCAAGATACACATGCCCCCCACGATCACATCGACCCTACCCTCTTCGAGCCCCGGGTTATGAGCCCGGTCTTCACAAGACTCGGTTACAAGCGTGCGATAGACATCCTCAACAGCTTGTTTACTCAACTCGAAATGATGTATCCGCTCACGGTCATATTCAGCCAACCCGATCTCAACAGCCGCCGCAGACGACACGGTACCCGCCAAACCCACAAACGTTTTAGCCTGCAGCGCCTGCGGGATCAAGCGGGCAACGTCATCAAGATGAGCTTTCGTGATCGACAGGCAAGCCAGCAGTTCTTCAGGCTCGGGAGGGTCAGACTCGATGTACTTCTCGGTTAGGCGAACACAGCCGACATCAACCGACAATGCCGCTTCGCATTCCCTAGAACCGTAAGCGAACTCAGTCGAACCACCACCAATATCAACCACTAGGAACGGCCCCGTGTTGGGGTCAAGCTCAGCAGTCGCCCCGGTGAAGGACAACTTGCCCTCGTCCAAACCAGAAAGCAGTTCGGGACGGCTACCAACCGCTGCTTCAACTGCGTCAAAAAACTCTTCACGGTTACCCGCATCGCGAGCCGCCGAAGTTGCAGTGACGCGAACCCGTTCAACTCCAAAACGATCCATCACTTGGCGATAGCCCTTGAGACACTCAACGGTGCGGTTGATCGCCTCGGGCGCGAGCCGCCTAGTAGCGTCTACATCCTCGCCGAGTCGGGTGATAGTCATCTGCCGTTCCAGCGTCTTAGCCCCGTCGTGCACCAACAGACGCGTTGAGTTGGTTCCGCAATCCACCGCAGCCACCGGCAAGCTCACACCCGAAGATAGCGGATTCTGTTCAGTTGCCACAACGTTTCAGGATAGCTAGACAGCGCCGTTACGCGGTGCCGTTATTAGTGTCGTTACGCGGTGCCGGGTTGGATGTTGACACCAAGTGGCGGCCACGAAACCTTGACGGGGTTTGGATTTTCCCTTCGCACAACAGTAACTCGCCGTGTACCCACACGGCATCAATACCCTGCGGGTGGATTAAAGGCTCCTCAAAACTATTCCGCTCCCCCACTCGCTCCCAATCAATCAACACCAACGAAGCATCACCTCCCCGGCGCAACACCGGGCTCGGCAAACCCATAAACTCACACGGCAAAGTAGCCATCCGATAAACAATCTGTTCTAACGGCACCTCAAGCTCACGAGCCATCCGCAACGCCTTCGGAAACGCACCCAACAAACGCGGATGCGGTTTCTGGCCCGGGCCGGGCATCAAACCATCCGTACAAATCGCCATGTCAGCACGTTTGAAAAACCGTTCCACCGTGGCTTCGTTGCCATAATGACTGATAATTGAAACCTCACCTCGGTTATGCAAAAAAAAGTCACACACTGCATCGTGTGCCTCTATTGAATTGAAGTCTGTTACACCAGCGGCCAAAACCACCTCAGAAAACCGTTTACCCAAGAATTCATCACCCACACCGCTCAACACTCCAGCAATCTGAATACCTTCCAAACCACCACAAAACGCGACAAAATTGTCCCAACCCCTACCATCACCGAAAATCTTGTTGAACGCAAAACGGCGCACGTCAACATCACTCAAACGCGCCAAAAACTCAGCCCGTGTACCCGCACGAACCTCAGGCGGAAACAACGCATCGGCAGTAGTACTACCAGCCGTGTACGGATACATGTTGGCCATCGTTGACACCGCAGATGCCGCATCGTCAAGACGACCCTCCACCTGCTCATAACGATCCCAATTGCGCCGCCCAGCAATCTTCGTGTGCTCACTACAATAACCGCCGCCACCATCAACCGAGGCAGAAATCACCTCGTTCAAAGCATCCACAATATCGTCACTCTCCGACCGCAAATGCGGATACAACGCCGCCGGTTTCACCTCGTTGAAGGCTCGCACCAACGCCGTCAGCTCACGCTGATCAGAATAAACCGCAGGGTTATACACAAGACCCGTAGACAAACCCAAACACCACGCCGCCTCACGCCTCACCACCTCAGCCATCTCCCTAATCTGCACATCATCGGCCACGCGGTCAAGGTTCCCCATAACCACCCGCCGCACCGCGCTATGACCCAAATGCAAACCCATATCAGTCACCGCACGACCCCGATGCCAATCCAGAAACTCTTTAGTCGTAGACCAAGTCCATTGCCCACCAGCATCTGGGTCATCAACATTGGCGGCTTTGGCGGGGCTGGCGGCGCTATTGGGGCTGGCGGCGGTACTTGAGCCGACCGAACCATCAAGCGGCGCAAGTTGCGATGCATACTCGTTGCGTTGGTCCGGCGCTACCGGCGCGGGCGACAAACCATCCACCCCACAAATCCGTTTCGTGACACCACCACGCAGCGCCATCTCGCAACTCAAAGGAACGCCATAATCCCCAATCCGAGTGCCGCCGAGAGCGCCATGATTATGGGTGTCGACAAACCCTGGAGCCAGCACTCGCCCAGCGGCATCAATCACACGGTCTACATCCTCTGCGGCGCCCTGAGACACACAGCCAATCTCCACAATCCGATCATTCTCAATCAACACGTCACCGCGATAAGCCGCACTGACCCCATCACCACACACAATCAACGCATCAGAAATTAGTTGCCGCACCGCACCAACCGTACCTGAAACATGCGCGCTTCACGCTGCCGAACACACGCACGCGCGCTACCACCACACCACACCGCAACTCACACGCTTCACGCTGACAGCATCTCGCCGAGCGCTCACCGGGTCGAACGGCTAGACAACACACCCGCAACCCACACGCTACAAACCGACCGCAAATGCAATTCGCGCACTACACCGGTCTCGACACGCCTCGATTTCAATCAAAACCAGTTCAAACACGCGAAAGCCCACCGTCCCGGCACCGTAGCGCTTCGAATTCAATTCCTCACGGACTATTGCATGCAGCAGAGACCAACTCTCCAAAAAGAAAACGCTGGCACAACACGATACGCGTTGAAGCGTGCCACACTAAAGGCATGAACTCTGCACTCTCGTCTGCGGCCGTATCACCGATGGACACTACCTACCGCATCACCCGACTCAGCAACGACGGGCAACGGTTGATCGAAGCTGCCTCCCGAGACCTCAACGCTCAAGTTCCAGCCTGCCCCAAATGGACAAACGAAGAACTGCTCACGCACATGAGCATCGTCTGGACCGGGATCGCTGCACAAGTCCGCCAGACCGCCGCGGCACGGATCCCCTGGAAACAACTCCCCAAACAATCGCCGCAAGAAGCGCTTACTCAAGTCGTGACGACCTTGAGCGAAACCGACCCGAAAACGCAACTCTGGACCTGGGGAACCGACCACACCGTTCGTTTCTTCATCAGGAGAGCCCACCTAGAGACAACCATCCACCGTGTAGATGCCGAACAAGCAGTCGAAGACCAAACACCAGTGCCCGCAGCCGACAGCATAGACGGTGTGGACGAACTCTTCACCGAAGTGCTCGCCGCAAGAGAACGAATATTGCCATCAGGTACGTTACACCTTCATCAAACCGACGGCGCAGGAGAGTTCATGTTGGCAGCAGTAGACGGTTCAATCTCGGTGAGCCACGAACACGCCAAAGGAGACGCCGCCATTCGCGCCACAGCAGAAGAACTCTTCTTGTGCGCTTGGGGCAGGCGAAGCCTCGACGGGCTCCAGTTATTCGGTGACATTGACATCGCGGCTCAGTGGATGGCACTAGCACCCTAACCAACCCTTATCCAACACTTATCCAACCCCTAACCAACCCCTAACGGGAGATCGGCAAACGCAACAAACATGGACATTGCCGAGAGCGCTGTTGAACTGCTCGCCAAGGTCACAGCCGGGCTACCCAACGGCGGTGAACAGCGAGCCGGACAACAAGAAATGACCGCCGTAGTGGCTACCGCTCTCGCCAACGACGGCCATGTTGTGGTGCAAGCCGGCACCGGCACCGGCAAATCTCTCGCCTATCTCGCCCCCATCGCCGTGACCGACCAGAAAGTCGTGGTGGCCACGGCGACTAAAGCACTGCAAGACCAACTCGCTGGGAAAGACCTGCCTTTACTATCGAGTCGGCTCGATGAACCACTCGAATTCGCGGTTCTGAAAGGTCGCTCAAACTACCTCTGCATGCAGCGCCTCAAAGAAGCCGAATCCGAAAAAAGCATCAGCTTGACGCTCGCTCAAGAAGGTTTGAACGCAGACGACCTCAAGAAACTGCGCTCCTTCGCAGACAAAAGCACCAGCGGCGACCGTTCCGAACTAGCCGACATCTCCGACCGTGCTTGGCAACAAGTCAGCGTCAACCGTCACGAATGCCCTGGTGCCAGTCGCTGCGCCGCTGGTGACGAGTGTTTCGCCGAGCAGGCTTGGCGACGAGCTGCCGCCGCCGACGTGTTAATCGTCAACCTGCATTTGTATGCGATCGAAATTGCCGTGGGGGGCATTCTTCCCGACCACGACATCGTGATTATTGACGAAGCCCATCAGCTTGAAGAGATTATTTCTGATACTGCTGGACGTTATCTGAGCCCAACGCGTCTCACTACCGCCGCTGCCGCCGTTCGAGCGGTGGTGGCCGAATCAACCGCCTCGCGTCAAGTCAACGAAGCAGCCAAAATGCTCACCAACGAACTGAGCGATTTGATAGGGCGGCGGTTGCGCAAAGGACCGTCAACCGAACTCGCCGACACGCTTGATCTCATCTCCGGCCGAGTCGACAAACTACTCACAGAACTCCGCTTAGTACCTGAAGATGCCCCGATGGAGGTATCGAACCGAGCTATCAGAGCACGCCAGTCGGTCAGTTCACTGCTAGAAGACATCCGCCTGCTGCGCAGTGTGAATGAAGACGAAGTGCTGTGGGTAGACGGCCCAGATCACAATCCCAGCCTCCGCTCCACACCACTCGAAATTCACAAGATCCTCGCTCGGAACTTGTGGGGGCAACGTGGTGGGATTCTCACATCAGCGACAATGCCCGCCGACGCAACCCGCAGGTTCGGCCTTCCCGAAAGCGCCGTGGAAACCGATGTTGGCAGCCCATTCGACTACGAAACGAACGCTTTGCTGTACTGCGCCGCCGACCTCCCCAACCCAAACGCAACACAATTCCGCAACTCCCAGCACGAGGAGATGGAAGCCTTGATCAACGCCGCCGGGGGCAGGACATTGGCGTTGTTCACAAGTTGGACAGCGATGACCGAAGCAGCCACACGCATCTCGGCTCGAGTTCGCTGGCCCGTGTTGACACAAGGCGAACGCTCCAAAGCCCAACTCCTTCACGATTTCATCGGCGATCCCGAAACTTGCCTGTTCGCCACGATGTCTTTCTGGCAAGGCATAGACGCAGTTGGCTCGACCTGCAACCTCGTCATAATCGACCGACTCCCTTTCCCTCGACCAGACGACCCAGTACTGCAAGCTCGCCGAGAACGAGTTGGTGCCAACGCATTTCAAGTAGTCGATGTGCCGAAAGCCGCCACACTGCTAGCGCAAGGAGCGGGTCGACTGATACGATCCGCTACCGACCGCGGGGTGGTAGCCGTCTTAGACCCCCGTCTAGCGACATCACGCGGCTACCGTTGGCAACTGCTCAATGCGCTCCCACCGATGCGGCGAACCAAAGACCGATCCGAAGCCATCACGTTGCTTGAGACCCTGAACAAACGCGACTAAGGCCACCACATCCACAAACGCTCCCGCACACATTTGCGCCGTCACCGCAACTCAGCGAACAGCTGCGACACGCTCGCTCGATCCTGATGGCGTGGTGGCCGTTCAACAAACCCGGTCAACACGACTCAGCGAACAAACGCGACTATGGCTGCGGGTGCGTTCGGTCAACTACCGTCAGTCAAACCCCGTCGACGCAACTCAGCGAACAGCTGCGACACGCTCGCTCGACCCTGATGGCGTGGTGGCCGTTCAACAAACCCGGTCAACACGACTCAGCGAACAAACGCGACTAGGGCTGCGGGTGCGTTCGGTCAACTGCCGTCAGTCAAACCCGGTCGACACGACTCAGCGAACAACCCCAACTAAAGCCGCCATCTTCACAAACCGTCTTGCACACGCTGTCGCAGCACCCATTGAAACCAACGAATATCGGCACCCTGATCAGATCACGTGCCGTCGTCACGATTGCAGCCTCGCAGCAACAATCGAAATCGCCGAAAAACGGCACGGGTTATACCCGCGTTTTGAGCGGCGGCGGTCAGAATTGTTAGTTGATTTTCACAAATCCGCACGCGCTAAGAGGATATCGCAGACGAGCCTGCTATCTTGGCGTGTGGTCTCGGCCCGCGATCTCGAGTTTCTTATCCTTTCTCGGGTGAGCCGGCCGAGACCAACCCAATTCCCAGATAGGCGCAGGAACCGGACACGGAGACCGTATTGGATTTTGAATTCGGGGCCGAACTGGAAGCGCTCCAACAAGAAGCGCGTGCGGTGGCGGCGCAAGGAGTTGCCGACTACGGGGTACATAACGACAGTTGGATAAACGGTTACTCAAAAGAGTTCAGTGCAACAATCGCCGCTCGCGGTTGGGTCGGTATGACTTGGCCGCGTGCCCACGGCGGCGGCGGGAGACCACCAATGGAACGACTAATCGTAGCCGAACAACTGATATCGGCGGGCGCACCGATATCCACTAGTTGGTTCGCCGACAGACAAATCGGCCCAGCAATAATTCGCTACGGCACACCCGACCAACAAGCCAAATACCTACCCGACATGCTCAGAGGAGCAACATCTTGGTCGATAGGCATGAGCGAACCCCAAGCCGGTTCAGATTTAGCTGCCATAAAAACCACCGCGCAACTCAACGGGGACGTTTTCGTGGTCAACGGACAAAAAATCTGGACTTCAGGTGCCGCCTTGGCCGACTACTGTTACCTGACCTGTCGCACCGATACTGCCCAACGCCCCCACGAAGGTGTTAGCGAATTGATAGTGCCGATGGACGCAGTTGGCATCGAGGTGCGGCCCATCCGCGACATGGTCAACAACACTCATTTCTGTGAGATTTATTTCACCAATGTCGAAGTGCCTATCGAAAACCTTGTTGGCGAATTAGGGCAAGCGTTTCGTCAAACGATGACCCAACTTGAACAAGAACGCGGCGGGATCGACCGCCTCGTGTCCAACAAACCACTTTACGATCTGGCGTGTTCAAAAGCCGACACCAACGATGTTCGCGTACGCCAAGAAATTGCCGGGCTCCAAAGCGGTTATCGGCTCGGAAAACTACTGATTTATCGCGAAACAATCAAACAAGCACCAGCAGGTTTCAGCGCTGCCACCAAAGTCTTCTGCACCGAACACCAACAAAGGGTCGCGCAGTTCGCGGCACAAGTGTTGGGAGTATCAATGACCATTCACACACGGTTGAGCCGTGCGTTTATGTACGCACCCGCTTACACAATAATGGCCGGCACCTCGGAAATAATGCGCAACATTATCGCAGAGCGCATCCTCGGTTTACCGGTGTTTCGCGATTGAGAGTGGGGTCCGTGGGGTGCGGGCCGAGGTTCACCGTGAACGACCCTCCTCGACGCACCAACTCCGCCGGGTTGCGTAGCGCACACGGGTTGATTGGTACTTGACAGACACATTCGAACGCTGTACTATCTGAATTCCATATTGTTGATAGAAGTAGATCTCGAACTTGACTAACCAATTTTTGTTTATCCCATTGATGGGGTCCATGGTAATAATCGGGTGCTTGTTTCTTAGAGCCAGCTATGTGGAAGCAAGCACAAATGCCCGAAGATTGGGGACATTGCTGCTACTGTTCGCTTTTCTCAGTGCAGGGTATGATATACTACTACGAGAACCGGTCGAATTATACACAATACCGTTGGGGATCGTCGTAACGAGCTTTTCGACCGGTACGTGGATGTACTGTTTTGACTGCTTTTCTGACTGGTTAAAGGCAAAGCGAGCTAGGCATTCAGATTCTGTCAGCTAGACACACTTCGTGGTTCTAGGAAAACCCCACCGAGTTTCGGGTTCGGCGAATCCGGTAGCACGGCAAGCCCACGTAACGTC